>Ga0307512_10000424_pt1 | contig 61806 bp, 65 predicted proteins | sample 14_EM_MG_FD_200267 | JGI IMG/M metagenome (GOLD analysis project Ga0307512, IMG submission 200267) | Populus trichocarpa ectomycorrhiza microbial communities from riparian zone in the Pacific Northwest, United States - 14_EM | ecosystem: Host-associated > Plants > Roots > Unclassified | place... | reverse complement strand
GACGGGCAGCGTGTAATTCTCCGTCAGAGGGTACGAGGTTCCGTCAGAGCCGTCAGAGCCGTCCGGAACACCCGGGTGTTTCAGACGGAAACTAGGGTTGTTGCTGATGAAGATCTCCCTTGTAACGCATGGCTACCCTTGCTCGAGTATAATGACCCTTGACCTATTTTCCACATTTAGCGATCAAAACAGGAGATGAACAGGCTATCAACCTCATCGCAAAGGAGTTGTACGTCTTGCTATGCCCAATTTCGATCCATACAGTAACCATTTACAAACGTTATCGCAAATTTGTTGGTTGAGGTGCACCCGTCCAAAGCTAGATGAAGTCTGGCTGTTGGAGAGTCCCTAGCTGCCAGTTTGAAAGATTTAGGCCATCCATTGGATCAATATAGAAAAGATCGAAGTGTCGAATATGAATATCATTTCTGAACTTACAATTGTAATTCCTCGACGTCCATGTTTCTTCAGTATAGCCAATGCTGTGCCATCAACCATTGTGCTTGTCAATTCAGAAACTTCCGACTCTATAAGTTCAGTTAACTTAGCGATTAGCACGTTTGCCAGCAAGCGTTGGCCCATTGAGCTGGTCCCATATTCTGATGGATGGCGAAGAACCTGATGACAAATTATTCATATGATGCCTGGGCTTGCTGTCTTTTTAATTCCGCAGTCCAAATAGAATCCCCACAATGGCGCATGTCGAGAACTATTTCAAACAATAGAATGCTTCGAGCCCACATTCATAGAAGCCCACCAAGCATCAAATATGATTTGCAAAGTAAGGTCACTCAAATCACAAATAAAGAGAAGTAGATGTTTGGAAGATATCGTAACATCTAGCAACAAGGAATTCAACAATTGTGAATTAGACATGGAGGTAGGAGCTTCCAAGTTGCGTAATTCGAGTTGCCAGACTGGGAAATGATTCGTTACTGTTAAGTAGAATGCTGGTTCTCAAATATTGACTGTAGAGCTACATGCAAGACAAAAGTATTACCTGTGAGACATTGCATGCATGGTTATGAAGTTGAATACAAAGACATATTGAACAGAATGACCATTAAAAACTGATTTTAGAAACGATGCAATGAAGTGTGTAGCTGTGATGCTCACTGAGCCCCACAAGAACTATTCCTTCTCCGCTGACGGTTATTTCCAGGAGGCAGTAGTGGTATTGTTACTACCATTTTTGTCCATATAGGCGGCCAATCCCTTCTTTATGGGTTATAGTTATTGCACAGCCCTTGGATTATCTCAGGTGCAAGACCAAAAATGTTCAACATTCTGTTGACACTAATCTTTAGGAGATAGTAGCGAAGTTGTCGCAAGCAAATTTGCCCAGAAAGGCTGCGAATACCTTGATTGTGGGTCAATGTCATTTCACTGACCTTAGATTATCCCAGATGCAAGGCCTAGAATTGTTGATGCTCCATTGACGCCCATCGTTAGGATGGGGCAAAGAGCCTGTTGCTTGCCTTGTGACCTATACAGACAACCAATGATATCAATTTGGGAGGATGTTACTATGCAGCGTTGTAATTGCCAGAACTGTAGCACAGAATATCTTTGACGCTCAGTGGATGCTCACATTAAACACATCCTAACAGTCATCGTATGATTAGTAATCATATGCTACAAATCATATACCCCTTATTGACAACCACTATAGTGTTTGTATGTATTATCGCATGCATCCAGAAGCTTTGTGGCCTCTCAATTTCTGATCCACCACGATTCACATGGTCTGAGTGATGTATGATTTGGCCTTGTATCATTCCCACGCTTTCAACCGGCAATTCACGGCATGTAGATTGTCACACCAGTTTGTGATTAATACAGCCCAACTTGCTCACCTTTCCTCGTCCAGCTCCTTTTCCTCGATTTCCATGACCTACCATAGGCATTTTTCACAATCTCAATCATGTGCACCAGGTCTGAGTGGAGAATTATGCTGTTGGATGCGTGGATTAATGCAGCATGACGGTCATCATTCTGATAGGTTCGTACTGAGCTGTGACTGCTCCTGCTATGACTTGTACATCCGCAAAAAACAAAATCAGTTTCCGAAAATTGCCCCCACACACAGGTCATTCTCCACATTCTCCTCCAGTAATCCAAGCAACATATTCGCAATCTTGCACCATCCTTCAGAGCATTCAATGATGTGCTCCCGTCATTGCTACGTTTCACAAACTTGGTGAGTCTTTTATGTTAATTGGATGCACTTGTTTCGCGTTCGTCCTCCAGATTGTAAAGGTTTCGACAATATTTGTATTGTCCCATTTGTTCGAAGAATATTTTTAACTATTCAATCCCTTGAGACATCGATTATACACAAGCTTGCACAACTCTGAAAACAAAAATTCAGAGTTAAGACTCATCAGATTTGTAGATATTGCTGCAACGATTACTTCAAGCATTGAATCAAGTAATCTACATGTAAAGCAAATTCAAAGCATTCACGTCAATCGTGTTGCTCAAGTACCACCACATGCTATCTGGCTGAGGCGTCAACGGAAGAAGGTGTACAGCCCGTTGAATCGCACATATTGGGACAATATCGGTGGTTCCGCTGCGGAAAAGAGGCTTACGATGGTAGCTTGCATTGTGCATAGGTTCCATGGGAGGTTGATGTATCTCCTCCAGAATCACCTTACCAGCAGTCTGACGTATTGGCCCTGTTGCAAACGTATAAACCAATGGAGGAAGCAGCTCAACGCTCGATTCAGCATCCTCGAAGATGATGAGACACTTCAACTGTGGGAGAATGCGTCCTGCATTTGGCTTAAAGTGGGTATCCAGACTCGTACCCATCAACAGAAGCACTGGAACATTTCTTGGTGGTGTGTGCTTTCTCCAACTTGTGGACCGAGTGCAATGACCCATATGCATTGCCTGCTCGTTGCATTGAACAAACGACACCAGAATTGGCACTGAATTGTACGGAAAGTATTCTGCGTCATTGAGATGACTGAACTACTAATTGAGATCGACGTAGTCTGTGATGTCGGCAAATCTCTTGAAACACCATGCAATGTCATTCTGTAGCTCCACTTTGAGCACTACACACCACTCGGCCAAGTCATCAAGGGAAATGATTTCTAGTCGCAGGTTGTTGATCATTTGCTTGATAGGTGCTTTGGTCAGAGGCATTACATGGTCGCGACCTTGTTTTGCATCGTATGCATTGAGCTCCCTATACTGAAACACCTATATTTGGGCTTTCGGTCCCAACATCTGGAGGGCGGCCTCATGACGATTCGATTGTCGATATGCTTGTTTAAGATCCAGCATTGCGCCTTCTGAGAGTTCAAAGCTTGCATTGGATAGGTTGCCAAGCTCGCGGCTATGGTCAGAGAAGTGGTTGAGGAGATGTATCATCACAAGGTTGAAATCCGATTCGTCAACGAGATGTTGTGCAATTTCTGAATTGATCTCAGTGTCATCTTCATCAACGCAGTGACGCTTTGTAGCCACTGAATGAATGTTTAAAGCAAGGTCACTCTCCAGTGGCTCCTGGTCCTCCAAAGTGAGATGCTTTTTCAAGGCTTCCGGGACCTTCTTTGTAGATTGTCTTGGCGCCGAATCGACTGAAAACATACTGTTGACAATCCAACTCCTCCAGATAATTCTCTGTGCACTCGATCGTGACTTCAGTATGGTACCATTACCATCCCAATCAGGCGAACTTACACTAAGTTCTTGACGCACAACAGGGTTTCTGTGAAGGGAATCCTTTGGCTCGCTGAAGGGTTTGAAAGAGTGGCTGTGAAAACTGGCACAATCACGCACCCAAGTGCTTTCATCTCCTTACCACTGCAATGCGTCACCTCGCTATATGGCTTGTTGAATCGAGCGAAGCCAGAATGTGGAGGCATCATCGCCCAGAGCTGGTTGAATATATTGATCCTGGAATGTTGTTCAAGGAAGGACGTTACCCAGTCCCTCAAATGCTTAACTGTACTGAGATATATGGTATGAATGATCTTGGGTATGACAATAGTCGTCGGGCAGATGAATTGAATATTCGAGAAAACACCATCTGAGGTGCCAACTGCCCGATCTTCCTGATATTTTCCTACTTCCCATCTCTCCATCTCATCTCTCTGGGTCACTAGTATCATTTCTGGAATTATAGCCAAGAGTCTCTCCATTGCCACGACAATGTATTCCCTTCTCCAAACGACCTGTCAGTGCTTGGCACACAGGGCAATGGGGCTGCTTAATCGAGTGCAAGTGAATGTTTTGGAAGTAGTCAGCCGTCTATGCACAGATGACAGGATAACAATGACACATCTGACTGTCCCCACAAAGCATGAGCTTTCCAGTGTTGAAAAGCGCGTCAAGTGGGCGAAAAATATGCTCAAAGACCTTCCTCAAAACTTCTCACTCGTGGATTTGTTGTTCCTTCATGGCAGTTGGTCTTCCATGTCCTCTAAAGTGATATTTCGGAGGAATGAGAAGAAGTGCAACAAGGATGGTTGCAAGAGTTTGAGGCTTTGATCTAATCATCCAGTCAATGTTTCCGAGACTCAAATATACTGGCCATTCATTCTTTTCGCCTGAATAGTTCGTAAGATGTGTCTATTCTGAACTGCCAAATGAAAGGAGAATCGTAGCTCCAAGTGGCCGCCGTAGCTATTGATGTAGTCAAAATCATGATAGCAGTGACAAGATTCAACTAACATACCTGTTCATTCCACCACCAGTTGATTGATTTCGCCACTGAGCAGATATGTTCCTTAGCATCAATGAATTTCTTTGCTGGAGCATATGACGTATGTTTGCTGAATGCAGGCTGTTGCATGAGGAACTGAATGCATTCCAAAGAATTGGGGTGAGCGATATGTGTGTAATCATTGTTGCGAAGGTTGTTTCGATCAGCCAGATGATTGTGACACACTTTGCCCAATCTACAGGAGTCGATGCTCATCACGTAGGACAATTCATTCATCCTTTTGCATTAAGTGTGGGACGAAGTGAAGTTGCTGACAGTTGCCATCATATGATTCCTGACAAGCTCGGTGATGACGGCTCTGTTGAAATTATGCTTGATGAACCAGTGCCTTAATTGATACTCCCACTCGTGAGGAAACAGATACTATAGGTATATTACATCATCGAAGATATCGACATACTCATTACCAATAGGCTTGCCGGCTAGACAGTTGTCCCAGTGCAGAGTACAATCAATATGTTTCCAAATTGGACATTGCGGTGGATTGATACACTCAATTTCACTGTCGGCTCCTGTATCGCTGGAACCATGGTCGGAAGGGTGAAGATAATAGTCGTGATGTGTGTCGTCAACCATTTAAATTCAAATATTGATGTGCTCGATCACAAAACCATCATCTGGCAGTTGTTCGGCATATTCTAGTACAATCCTGTGTTTGTGGTTGGGTCAGAGGTGAGTTGTATAAGCGCCCAAGTACGAGTACGTCTTAGAGCAGTGAGGACACTGTTGACACATTTCCATCGTTCGTTAGCAAAATGAGATGTCATAACAAGGTTAAGAATTGTCTCATCAGTTCTGTCGCTTCTCATACCATTGCAAGCTGGCTGGTTCCCGGAAACAGCAGCACCTCGATTTACTTTATCCAGAAAGGGGTCCTATGACTCTCATAGAAATTCTCATATCCTCCTTCATACGTTTCCAAAGTGTTGAATCGCTCAATCATCTTCAACATCCCCTGGTTCCCGAAGAGCATACCGCATCTGCATTCACCTCATTCTGGCGATTGTTTGCACCCTCACATGACTCTTCCACACCCACTGTCTGATTGAAGGTTTTCACATGTTGTTAAATTCATACATTACATGAAGCGTGCATTCTCCTTAGATACCGACCCAGCGACATCATCGTGGGGTACAAGACCCAGTGCAAGGGCAAATGAGTGAGACATTGATGCACAGCATGCATTTGGATGTCTTTGGGATGAACTTAAGCATTCAGGCAACGAATCAGGGCGCTGGGATGTTGCTAACAAATCGTTTCCTTGCGGAATATCAGCCCAGATAATGTCACTGGATCAAGAAAACCCCTCCAAGCCCATATATATATTTGCCCAGCCGGCCCACCTTACTGACAATCTCCAGAATCTTTGACACACACTCCTCACATCTACTACTGCATCACACCACCTTTGACGATATGTCCAACACTCCTGACCCTTGTTCTGAGTAACGAGCATTTGTTATCCACCACTCACCCATTGACCAATGTTGAGAACTGAAATTGTAATGTGATGCCTTGTGGTTGCCATGATCAGTCATCACTGATGCAAATTCAATCCAGTTGCCGACACTACAAGTCTGCGTCTGGGTCGACAACGCTGGTGTTGGAGTCAGCCAATGGGCACCAGAAACCATGGTGATTTGGCAGGAGAAGGGTGGCTTGGCAACGAAACGGAAAGATAATAATGTGAGGAAGCGAATCTGGGAGATTGCCTAGTCCATGAGCATCAGAACGATGCAGGGCGCTGGCCCAGAGCAATGGGATCTCCTATCTGATCATTGCGTTACTCGAATCAGTGATCTGGCGTCTAAAAGGCTGCTTTGGAAACAGTACATGGCAGACAGGACTAACCTCAATGGTCAGAAACTCAAGGCAGCACTGGATGAGTTTGCAGAGGTTGACCTTCGCCGAACACATAATAGGATTGACAATACCCCAACCAACAAGAGGCAATGTGTGCAAGTTGGTACCTATGTCATCGCCCGGATGCTTCATTCGCTCTTCCTGATGATGTGCAGTTACGGAAGACAACAAGGGAGAAATCACAGTTCACCGGTGTTCCCAATGGAAGGTCCATTTCGACCCCTCTACAGAGTTCCTTGTCGACCCACTTATCATTACCATTGCCTACGTGGATCCCGACATTGCTGGGAAGAGAGTGGATGAACACAGTACTCAGCTATTATCATGGCACTGGGCTGGGGATGATGAATCGATAGTTCCAATGATTACATCATTCGTTGCAGCGACCATTTTGTCAATTGTGAATGCTACAATTGCCGGTCTGCCAGACCGCAGCGGGACAATCCCAGAGCTTTGGGGCTGCCGGCAGGTGCCTAATGGAGATGGCTGTCCGCAAGCCCGTAATGTTACCCCAATCTTCGTTAACAATACTTCTGCCGGATGGGTACAGGTGGTGATGAAATTAATCAACCCAACACATTTTTATGTTGTATATCATGGCCAACATGCCAATGGCACATCTGGTGCCCAGATGCGTATGCTTGGTGGCCACAGCTACCTTCCTCTGGATGAAATCCTCCCACCTCCAGCCGAGAATATGATTGATAATATCAAGGAGGAATAGGATGATGATGCCAAGACGGGCTGCCCAGATCCATGAAGCTTCCCGACAACAGAAACAGGCTTCCAAAGGTTCGAAAGGAAGGTTCACAGGAGGATTATCAGAGTGCAGCGATAGCTTGAAGTCATCAGAAACCGTGCTGTTGGTCCCTTGACAACTGGGAGGAAAGTGTTGTTGCTGATGAGGAGTAGCGTTAGCAACGGGTCCAGGTAACCCGCCAGCAGTCGGGGCTTGGACCGGAAACACGGTTTGGTTGGGTTCTAGACACCTCCAAACACCAGACCCGCTTTGTGTTGGCTGTGTTGTTACCCAGACCGGACATCAACCCGCAGTTGTTTGTCTGGGTAAAACCCGGACCGCAGTTCCATTGTACTGTTCCCCAACTTTCGCTCCAATCAAGAATCCGAGTTCTGATCGTATCAAGACATGATCAGTACGTAGATTGTCCAGTTTTAGCCGCTCTTGCACCTCCTGCTGTCAGATTTGCGAACAGACCAATATTCATTGAATCACTCTGGAATCAAATCATATTGTGAACCAAATTCGCCGGTTGTCGATAGCTACTCAATGAATATTGGTCTGCTCGCAAATGTGACAGTGGGATGGGAAAGAGCGGTTAAAACTGCAGAATGTACATATTCATCATGTTGTGATACGATCAGAACTCAGATACTTAGTTCGAGCCAAAAGCGTGAACTGGAAATGACGGGTTTTTGGTGGTAAAACCGGCCCATGACCAAATGTCAGGGTGTTTGGTGTAGGAAGACCCATTGCCACAGTCCGGTTTCGGGTGGGACCAGAACCGGAATCAACCCGGGAATTTTGACCAGTTGCTAACACTGATGAGGAGGTGGCTTGGTTATGCGAGCACTATCGCATTGTGAATCCTCCCGCTGCGGGCTATTTGGACAATAGGAAGCAAACAAGAAGCCACCAAGCTGCAAATTAGTTGTTGTGAGGATGGAATGCACTGGCTGGACGGTTATTCGAAGGATTGTGCCATGGATGGGTATTTTTCTGGCACTTTGGAGGGTGGATGGATGGGTGATAATTTGCAGTTTTTTGGTGAGGTTTTGGGTCTCTTTTTGGTGTTTTGTATATTGTATTATTTAATCGGTCATATTCATACATGAAGGGCTGTGTTGAGAGTTCACGATGTTCGAATTGATCATTCAGACATTTGTTATAGGGACGGGCATAGCGGCTGCGATAGGACTCCGTAGATGGCTATCGTGTAATTGGTAGTTCTGTATCTATACCTAGCAGAAGTTAACCTGAATGACTAGTGCAATTGGAACGCTGTTTAGCTCCTTGCGATCATAATTATTATCAAAGGAAGCCGATCAACAACCATGCGGCATGCTTCCCACCGGCCACTCTTTGTTACCAGTTTCTGTCCATCGCAGGTGTTGGAAGTTTGGCTGGCGGGAGAAGCCAAGATCCTAGAATCGTTGACAGGATAAAAAGATGAATTACGACAATGCTTTCAATCATATCAACGCTCTCTCTCCTTCAAACAACGCTTTCATTCATTTACTATACATTCATTCACATTTCCTTTGTTCACTTCTAAAAATTGTTGCTACTTATCACTCGCTGTGTTTTTAAATCATGACACAGAGGCGCCGGACTTCTCCTCCTCCTCCTCTGCCTTCCAGCACCAGGAGAAGCAGACGATCTATCGAAGATGAGGATCTCGATGACAATGTCATCACAATACCCGACAATTACAATGATCATCACCATGACAATTCACAATCCAATCACGAGCCTCTTCGGCGACCTTCCAGGCAAGTCATCAGCAAGAGGCCATCAAACAATATCTTGAGGTCAACATTTCGAAAATGAGTCGCAGCAAATCAGTTAATTGCTATGTCAGCACAGCACCAATGTCATGAGTGTCGGGAGGTCCATATTGACCCGGAGTAGGAGGCTCAAGGCAAGCCTGTGCGGCAGGCATCCAAGCAGGTATTTGATTCAGCATTCAAACGATTGTATTTGCCCGCTGATGACTATAGGTACTGGAGGAAGGATTCCGATGAAAGCTGTGAGCAATTGGTTGCATGGATAGCGGGAATTCTTTGGCGAGATGAGCCCTGGGTTGACCACCTGACAGACCTCATTGTCAGCGCAGAATACAATGCCCAGGCAACTCTTTCTGTGGTTCATGCGATTCTCATGGCATGTGGGAAGCATATAGCTATTAATTATGCAATGTGTGTGAATCCCTTTGCCACCAATTTGGTGAAGACCACCCAGGTTCATAGTTTGTGATATGAGGAAATTTCTAAGATTGATCCAGCCAGGAGAAACTAAGAACCTCTACGTGGCAACATTTCGGTGGTAAATAAATCATCTCAACGATTGCTTTCATCCCTGGCATTGTGCATCAGGCTCTCCGAAAGATTGGTTGCTCCCCTGCAGCGAGGGTATACCACTGCAAGACTACAATGTGACTCGATTTACGGATTTTGAACCAAGTCTCCTACCGCGATCCGGAACATGGTAGCATGGCTATTGCCCCAGGACATGTTCCAATGCCCCACATCCATTCGTGACATAAGTTCAAAGTTCCCAGCTTGTCATATCATTGTCTTGACAATCGATTCAAGAGTGCAAGCTTTGCTTTGCAGAAACTGAAACTGTGGATGTTATTCACCAGACAAACTTCTATGGCATACGACAAATGGTAATGAATGATGAATCATTGATTTATTAAATCAACCCGACATTCATTGCCCTCACAGTGGGAGCCATCTACCATTGTCTGTCGGCCTGGAAAACAGGCGCATTTAGGGTGCAGCCTGGGTTTGGTCCAGGAGGTGGACCACAACGTAGGTGCGATACTAGAAACATCAATAATGCAGTTGATAATGCATGCGCAGATGTAATTCGTCGTCTCAATGTGGATGATAGTTCTTTTTCGCCAGAGGTTCAAGCCGAAATGTTTGACAGTAACCGCAGGATGATTTGCCGAAAGATCCACTCCAATGGTATGGACCCAGCGATGGCACAACCTCACACCGATGAGGGCAGCTTTAATGAGATCTTCCTTGATTCCGTCCTTCAGGAGCTGATAGAGCAGCCTGACAATTCTTTCAATTGTCTCAGCAGCTTTGTTGCTGCTACAGATGCTAGCATGCGATTCTCAGCTGTTCTGCCAGTGGGCGGGTCTGCCATCGCCAGCAGCAGCCAGCCCGTCCCTCGCAGCAACAGCAACAACAACAACGTCACCAACATCACCAGCATTGAGAATACAGGATCGGTCGATGGAAGTACAGGTGTAGAGGGTTGGATGTCACTTGGAGGTTAGGAATTGTGTCGGCCTTCGGATTCAGTATTTCCATTGTGTGTTACTTCATTCTAGGTTTCGTTGATATATCATAATAGTAGTAGAGGTAATAGAACCGATTGTTTACTGAAGTCTGATCACAAATGCGTCAAATCATAATTGTGATGATGCATAACCGTCCCACAATGGTTGAACAACTGCAAGGCACTCAGCAATCCTGTATCAACAAATTAAATATTCTGAACCACGTCTGAATGCTAATTCACATTGGTTGAATCAATCCACAATGGTCTTTCAAAACACGAACTACATGCTTCATTCAACTGACAGAGCAAGTACTATCATATTCACACAGACAAATTGAATTGGGCGAAGTATAAGTATGCTGAGAGATGATTGGTGATATTGCCTATGGAAGTGTAAACTGGTGGTCAAGTGCTTGAAGTGACATTCGCAAAAGTCGGTACACTAACCGTAAAGCTTGAAAACAGCATCGCAACAACTCAGAGAACCCTGTGGAAATTCAAAGCAATGCCATATTTCAAGGAAACCTCGATTTCATTATTTTGGGTTTGTGGGTACAATCAACTCAATAACTATAATGAAGGAAATGTAGTTGTTGCTGATGCAGGACATCACTCACTTGAATTTTGTGAGTAAATTTCGTCACTAATTTAGTGTTTGCTCTTTTACTTAACAGTAATAGGTTAAAAGATGTCCAGTTTATTGGTTGTCTTACAGCCAGATTTGGAGTCTAGAACTGTCGCATCATACATACAACCCTTGCACATGCAGCGATGAATTATTGTGTCCTAGAATTTGGTCACTGAAATCAAGAGAAAGCTGACACATAGAAAAATAGATACATGAGATGATTTCACATAGATATGATGTCGATAATCACAATATGCATGAATATTCCTCCGGCACTGCCTGAGCTGTCTCCATTTCTTCGTCCGATTCCGACTTCTGAATGGTGATTTGCTGGGGAGGCAATATGCAGGGGTAAAAGCTTATCGGTCCTACAGACATCGCGTGCGTAATGAGTGATGAATTGCGTACCAAGCAAGGAGGTAAAGAATGTATACGTTTGTTCGACTGTGGCTTCCCGGAACCCGGCCTAATATGACAACTTCCTTGTCGAGAGGTCCCTTGAGTCCACTGGGATGATCCGGGGATGATATCAGGAGACTCCATAAGCTCTCTAAATGTGGGGTGTGAAGCTGCTGCTACAACATCATCGGGTTGTGGAATAACGACTGGCAGAACTATCAATTTGGTTGTGCCGTACTTCGTATCACTCTCTCGGAAGTAGTTGGCAATGTCCCCCCATCCTGCTCATGTCACTTCGTCAGGCAACATCTGCTTGTGGCGAATCCTCTTAATGCATTGCCATGCCGTGTTGAAGATTGCGCCCATCACCCAGACAGGTTTAGTCATCTTCGCTCGGCATGCCCAGCACTGTGTCCTGATCATCCTCATCATCCCCATTCACATCATCATCGGCAGTTGCAAGATTGCTCAGACTATATCCGACAGGAGCCATCATTTCCTCAGAAGTTTCTTCGGGCTCTCCCATTATCAATCCCGCGTTTCCAACATTTCTCTTATCTTCCTGCCCTTGTTCAATCGCTGTCTCTGCATCTTCAACTCGCTTTCTGAGCACAGTGGTTTCCCTCTGAATATAATCCTCTATCCATTTCCCATTCTCTTCATTGTTTAAAGAGTGTGTTTCTTATCAGTTCTCCACCTCAATCTTCTGTTTGGTTCGTAAGCTGCGCAATACCCCCAAGGGCTCGGACTGTGTCTGCGTCCGGGCAGATCTTCACTTTATTCACTTGATCATGTCCCCATGTGGACCAATTTATTGATTTACCGTATTTGCTGGCCGGAACAGGAGACAAGTTCTTGTTTGGATCATTGGCCATTGCAGTTTGTGTTGAATTTGTTGTTGGGTGAAAGGTTGGATGCTGCAACCTATGGACCAGATGGAGGCAAGCTGCATCTTTTATGTCAAGGTTGGTAGATTTGATCAACTTGAACAAAGCAAAATCTGTGATTTGACTGTGACTAAAATGGGAATAGTTATGCTTACTGTACAACATGACTCGATTTTTAGCATCATTTCCTTCTAATGTCCTATCAATTTCGTGAGACAAACATCACCGAATGTCCTTTCCCTGGGACAATTTCCTGTGTATATCTGTCAATTATGAGATTTCGGCTTTCATAGACATCTATTGATCCCTTCAAACGAACATACAACTTAGGACTGACTTGCTGCACATCGCAGGACCGTGGGAAACCCCTGCAACCTGCCCCCATACACAGGAGGATAAACCTTGAGTAGAATGTACAAGTTGGCAGTTATGTATTCCATTTTGATCTGCAGCTAAGTCAATATTCCTCCGGACTTCCAACTTCTTTTCAGTATCATCTTGCACTCCTATTCCACAGCAGCAAATCATGGCTCCACGAACACCTCAGCATGGTGAGAGCAGATCCAAATCGAGCCACTCAATGGGTGCTTCACCCAATGCATCACTCGGTGGTGCACATCAACAATGCCGGCACTAGGTTGTCCACTGCAATGCCTTCAATGGAGCCACCTACAATATGACCCAGGATCCACAACAAATAATAGTCTGTTAAACCGGACGCAGCAAGATTTAGAAGCCGCATCTAATAGGATGTGGGAATATCCATATGGCAGGAACCGGCCATCAACTGACCGTATGATATACAGCAGGTCAATGTAGAGCGCTTTGAATCCAATCTATTGCTGCCAGTAATGGGAAACCTGCATGGCCGACCAAGCCATTGTAGTGCACAGTTGGCCAACTCAATCATTGTGATGTTGGCAGTGCAGGTATTTTTGAAGCAGAATTTCTTGATAATTGTCACCGGGACTAGACGAAACAGCCTTTGATCCCTTCAGAGGAAGCTACCAAAGTGCATATGGTTGAGGTAGTAGCCGAATCTCATTTTTAGAAGCAGCAACTATTTTTTTGTAGGTTTGCAACATGTAAGCTACTAAGGCAGGGCAAGGTGGTCGGGAACAGCTAGAACATTCCGACATGCGCCTTGCCTTCAATATGGCCAACTGGCCAATGGAGGGTTTTTACTTGGTGCTAAAGAGAAAACACAGTGCCCAATCAAGAATCCACGCGCCAAAGTCCAAGAAGAGAGGAAGCGGGGAGCTCAGTGTCCTGGGCATAGAATGGTGAAGGCAGTGATAGAAGGACACCCGGCTATGCTTTGGGAATCAAACATGGACAGCTGCCTCCCTTGTCAAATTGGCACAGCACACAATGCACCGATACAGTGGAGATGCAAAGGATACGATGCTCCTCCAGCAGACTGACACTGACAGTCCAGACCCGACCTGACACCACCTTTGCCAGGAATGCCACCTGTGCCACCCGGTGACAATGAGGGAGCTCAAAGTTGCCAAATCGACGATGTGCAACCTGGATATGTAACTTCGAATGCTCCTCTTCCCAACGCTCAATTTCTCAATCTCGATGCATAGGCCAAGGATAGCAAGCACAAAAAAGATTTCATTCCAGATATGCTAACCGATGAAGGAACATCCACAGGTTAGTACACTATCTGTTGTGTGGTAATGCAGCTAACATCCATTTTGCAGACGAGAGCAGACTAGTGAGTGAACCTGCAAGTGAAGATGAGCATTCATTGACACGAATTGGATTATTGAGGGTATTATTGTCTAAAATTATCAGACACTTTAAAGTTTATTTTACGCAATATATTTATCTGCATTATCAACAAACAATGCAGTGATCAAGCAGAAAGCACATGATGATGATAGAAAGGCTGCCAAAAGACCGTGAATGATATACTATGCCAAATCAAATGATTGCATATTGCGGATACACGTGGGGCAAAATGAGCATCAATGGCACGTCAACAATTTTATGCCTTCTAAGAGACATAATTTAAAATGAATTTGGTTGTGGTTATACATAATCAAAGTTATGGCCACCTTTATAGGTAAGAATTATAGCGACACACTCCCTGGCACATCCTGAAAATAAGTGTCAACTGAGCATCAATGATTTTTGGTCTTGCATCCTGGGTAATCTGACAGGCGATAGGTTGTTGACAGTCACATATCAAGTATCAGCCGCCTTCTACGATACACAGAGAGCAACACCCTCCCTGCCCCTTCTGGATAATGAGCCTCAACGGAGGGTCAACGATTTTTGGTCTTCCATCTTCACTAATACAAGTGGCGCTTGATCACAAGCATCCATACACAGGCAGTTGCCACCCTCTATAGGCGGATAAGTAAGGGATATTCCCACGACAGCCTCCTGGACAGTAACAACTCATTTCATTTACAAATCTCCAACTAAGTGTTCATGAGCGTGTTAGCATAGCAAAATCGTCAAAATGTGGTATTTAGAACATAACGGCCACATCGCGTGGTGTTTAACCATGTTCCAAAGCCCAAAATCTTTAATACTCGGTTGATGCTCATTTTCATGATGTGGCAGGGAGTGTTTCTCTTTGTCTTTTTCATTTGAAGGCGGCGAATACTTCATTGACGACGGTCTGCAACCTATTGCCCCTCAGATATCCCACGATGCATGACCAAAAATTGATGACACTCCATTGACGCTCATTTTCAGGACATGGTAGGGAGAGTGCTTCTCAGTAGTTTTGGGCAATATGGTGGCCAATACATGCGAAAAAGACAGTAATGTACCAAAGTCAACATTTTGCGAATAACAGTAGCATATCTGAATGCGACCATGAATAGTGAAACACAAAACGCAGAACCGGAGATTGTAACCGACGGGTCTAGCTAGACCTGGCACAATCTACATGTTGATTTGTACAGGTCCAGGCATACTCCGCCTAGATGCAGCGGGTCTGGTTGTTGGACAAGTCTGGAACCAAACTGACCAGTTTTTGCAGTCCAATGCCAGATCACTGGCAGGTTACCCGGACCCATTGCTAACACCAATCATGGATAATCAGATATCATGGTTCAGCTGTAGGAAGTTCTGGATCATATTAACTTTTGATATTTCTGGTCTGGTGAAAGCTTGGGGCATCAGCATAGTAGGTCTCAGTGAATTCAACCTCTCGCCAAACAGGCTTTCACGATAGCTACCACACTGCTTGGTTGACTGCTAACTGAGTATGCCAATAGAAAGTGTGAAACAGTGATTTTTTTTGGAACATGAATTTTGACATAAATCATGCCCTTCTGTGTGGTTAGATTTTATTACTGCAAATGCCACTGCTCTCATCAATTACACATTTACAGGCCCCTACTATCCCCACCCCCCCAACCCCCCTCCCCTGCCCTTGGTACTCCTTCACTTTCACTGACACTGCTCAATTGCAGTTGGCATTCATCAGCCAGGATTTCCCCTGCTATATTGCATTCCGCACTCCATACCCTCGTTTTTTATTCAATGTTTCACCCTTGAGATGTATACTCCTCAATCCCAGCTTGCACTTGGCAACCTTGAATTGCCATGTATTCATTCAATTCTGCATTGTGCACTCCATTTCAGCATTGCTCCACACACCTGCATTCTGCTTCACAGAATCGGTGCTGCCCCATCCATGTCAGCGCTCCTTGGCCTCAATTTGTACCTGCCTATTTCATTTGATGCTTTTTCATCATCTTTTGCACTCCACTCGTCCACCCTCCACTCCTTCACCCTCCACTTCTCCACCCTCCACTCCTCCACCCTCCACCACTTCACCCTCCACTTCTCCACACTTCACTCCTCCACCCTCCACTCATCCACCCTCCACTCCTCCACCATGCACTTCACCACCCTCCACTTCCCATCTGCCGCTCCTCTTTTCCTGGTAGTGCTCTTCTTGTCCTCCGGTATATGTCATATTTCATTTCAAATGCCATTTTGATTCCTTGTTAGCGATTATCTCATTCCAACCTCTGTTAGATACTATAAACTGAGTGAAATCACATTGGAATCAATTCCACCCACTTGCCAGACTCAAATCATTTGCCAATACAAGAAGTGCCTTCAACTTAATTGGTCTGTTGATAACTGATATGTTTCTACAATTATTGGCCCTTACAATATTGGGGATTTATTGGATGACATTGATGGCATCATTGATTAAGATTATTTAATTACTGAGTCAGATTATCATTTTCATCTAACATCTTTCATTTTTGAATTACTCAATATTTTCTTTGGTTCTTTCAGGTAGTGACAAACAAAATGTATTGTTAAAAGAGAGGCTAGGTAGCATAGTACAATTTAGCAGTTAGTCTTGAACAATGTACAAGCATTGTATTCGCCTTGGAACGTGATCTATTGCTTATGTACATGTGGGAAATCTCACAAAATGCCCTCAGTCCTGGGAATAAATATCATTGAGAATATAGACATTTCTAACAGTTGTTTGTGCTTCCCATATTGGTCAGCACACAGTCCCAGGTGGTTCCAAAGTTCTCTCTGGCACTCGGATGTGCTCCGAAGCTGATCATAACTACTTCTATACAGCTCTCCTGCTAGTAATTGACAATCGTTATAATTCTGAAATGAAGCTGGAACATTCTTCTACAGTCTGACTCTCTCCTGAATGTGATGCTGGTAAGTTTACACACTGTCTTATCTCACACACTTCTGGAGGCTTCCAATAACTAAAATACAATTCCCTGATGGTGCAGTAAAGTGTGTATACTGTACTGAGTGTCAACTAAACATGGTATATGCTGTACTAGGTGAATTCTGTACTCGGTGTATGCTGTACTCAGTACATACCGCACTCAGTGTATGCCATACTCATTGCATGGAATGCTCAGGGTATACAGTACTCAGTGTATTCGATACTCAATGTATACTGTACTTGGTGTTAACTCAGTATCATGGCATGGAGACCTGGAAAGTGATACAATAACTTTCCTTTGTGTGATGATGAAACAGTTGGGGACAACAAGGAGACATAGCGGATAATGATGTCATTAATATGCAGGATGTGAGGAGATGTGTTAATCGGGGGTATGATGCCCCTGATAGGGTATAAATTGATGTATATCGGTAATCTTACCAGGAAGATTAGCAATTCTACCTGCCATATCAGAAATGGTAAATTGACATGCACAAAACATTCTCTTGAGTCCCAGTATCTCATGTTCTTTTCATCTATCTTTCTACTCACTCAGTCTTTCACATTCTCAACTATACCATCACCTGTAAACGTGAAGTTCAGTTATTTCTGCATCAGCAAAAAGCTTAATTAGTTTCGGAGAATGTACCCCACACACTTATTCTTCTCAACATTGAACACAAGTTATCTGAGTGGCATGTTTGACATTGTCCACAATGCTTCAAAGCGTTCAATGATGTGATTGCGTCGTCACGACATTTCAAAACCATGTTTAGTCATTTAACTATATTCACTGCACTTCATTCTTTCGCATTGGTCCTCAAGATTTTAATCATTTCAACGGTTTTGTGAACTCTTCCATTGATTTCAAGAATATGCATAATGATTCAGTCCCTTGAGACATCGATTATACACAAGCTTGCCCAACTCGCATAACACAAATGAAGCCATCCAGAGAAAACAGTCATCAGATTTCAATATATTGGTGCAACGATTACTCCAAGCATTGAATGGAATGATCTACCTGTAAAATGAATTCACAGCATTCGGGTTAATTGTGTTGCTCAAGTACCACTGCGAGCTGTCTGGCCACGGTGTCAGCAGAAGCAGGTGTACTGCCTCTGGGGTCGCGCATATGGGCACGATAGAAGAAGCTCAAATGCCGAACAGAGGCTTACAATGATAGCTTTCATTGTGGAAGGGTGGCATTGGCAGTTGATGTCTCTCCTCGACCATCACCAAACCAGCAGTCTGATGTATCAGCCCAGTTACAAATGTCTTAAGTGAGGCAATGAGCCCTTCAACCCTTACTTCAGCATCCTCGACAATGATATGAAACTTCAAACGTGTGGGATTGCATCCAGCAGTTGAGTTGAAGTGGCTTTCCGGACTCGTCCGCATCCAGAGAAGCACAGTCACATTGATTGGTGGATTAGGCATTCTCCATAATGTGGACTGAGTGCAACGAACATTATAAACGGCCTACTCGTCATATGGAAAACAAGTTACCGGAATTCCTACTGCGTTGTGCCAAATGTATATTGCATTGTTAGTAAGACTGAAATGCTGATGGTGATCAACGTAGTCTGTGAAGTTGGCAACTCTCTTGAAACACGAAGCATTGTAATACTGTAGCTCCCCTTTGGGCATTGCACACCACTTGACCAAGTCATCAAAGGTCCTGGTTTCTGGTGGCGGGATTTTGATCATTAGCTGAATAGGTGAGTTGATTGGACGAATATTATCGTGGTGACATTGTTTTGCAAGGTTTCGATTCAGCTCCCGATACTGAAACACCTCATTTCTGGCTGTTGTTCGCAAAATCTTCAAGGCACCCTCATGACATTGCGATTGTTGGTACGCTTGTTTAAGATTCATCACTGCTTCCTCTGGAAGTTCACAGTTTCCATTTAAGAGGTTGCCAACCTAGCAGATATAGTCAGAGAAGTGGTTCAGGACATGCATCTCCACAAAGTTGAAATGCACTTTGTCAGCAAAATGTTGTGGTATGTCTTACTCGATCTGGGTTTGATCTTCATCAATGCAACCACGCTTTTCAGCCAATGAAAGATTGTTGCAAGCCGGGTCACTCTCCCATTTTTGCTATATGTCGAATGTAATCTGTGTTTTCAAGGCTTCTGGGACCATCTATATAGATTCACTGGTGTAGCATCGACTGAAAACGTCCTTCTGACAATGAAACTCCTCCAGATCATCCTCCAAGTACTCGATTGTAGCTGCAGTATGGTACCAGTACTATACCATAAGATGAAAATACACGAAGTTCTTCACACACAACAGGGCTTCTTTGAAGGGAATCATTTGACACGCCAAAGGGTTTCAAAGAGTCGCCACAAATACTGCAATAGTCACACATCAAACCACTTTCAGCTCCATACCACTGCATTGCGTCGCCTGGCTATATGGCTTGTGCAATCGAGTGAAGCCAGCATATGAAGGCATCATCGCCCACAGATAGTTGAATATGTCAATCCTGGGATGTGCATCGAGGAAGGACATTGCCCAGTCGATCAAATGCGAGAGTATACTGAGAGTGACGATATCAAGCATATCTGGTATGATAAGAGTTCTTGGGGAGATGCATTACCTATCGCAGAAGACACCATCTGATGTTCCAATCGCTCGATCATCCAGATATTACGTTGCTTCCCGTCTAGTTTAGCAATGGGTCAGGACCGTGACATCATGTCCAGGTCCAGGTCCAAACCGAACCGTTGGCAAATTGGCAGTCAGTGTAATCGATAAACTGGAACCGTCAAATCGGGTCCGGTTCGATGGGTGACTCCCAACCAGTCTCAATTTGGCGGGTTGTCAGCGGCTCGCACAGCGGGTCCATTTAAAGATTCATGAAAGGCTTTTGTTTTTGTAGTTTATTAATAGTATCTGAATAAAATTGCGTTTTCAACAACCAATAATGCGCTTTTGCACGTTTTGCAGATTGCAATATCGAGTAATTTTGAACCCCTGTTTACCCTTTGATGTATTGTATTTGTGCCTATCAAGGCAGTCAATAATACTGTTATGTGCATGAAGATCCGCGCGATGCCTTGATTACCAAATATGCATGACCTAAAACTGTTCACCCTCCATTGAGGCTCATTGTCAGGATTCGGCAGTGAGCATGTTGCTGTTATTTTTGCATCCAAAGGATGCCGATATCTCGTAAATGGATCTCTGCAACCAATCGGAACATAAATTACGCGAAATACAAAGGTAAGAATAGTTGATGCTCCGTTGACCCTCATTCTAAGAGTGGGGCAGTGCTCATGGTGCTGTCTCTTTTGCCTATAAAAGCTGCCATTACGTCGATTATGAATGACAGTGACGAAATCCCTGGTGAATTAAGGTACTTACAAGACCACAATCATTGACACTCCATTGATGCTCATTTCAATGTATTGTCCATTCAACATCTGCTGCCATCGATGATAGTTTTCCTCATGGTGTGACTGTATTGGTTGTCTTTCGGTGAGATGGAGACTCGGTGATGTGGCAAAGCCGAGCGCAGTACTATTCTGGCACTGTGCACTCTCACATGACTAAAAATGATATGTCCAGCCAAAAGATTCATTGCACCTGCTATACCTCTGTTTCTCAACCGATATTCACAAGCTACTGCTCACTGTTCGCCCTTAATGAATCTCTAACCGAACCTCTCGGTCAAGCTACATATAGAAGCTCCTGAAACATTGACCCATTCTGTCCTACAATGTATTCACTCCCTTATTCCTCCTCGTTCCTATTGCATTGACCGTCACCAAGGCCTGTTCAACCTGTCTCTTTGACTTCCGTGTTGGCCAAACCAATCCCTGAACATTTGGTGCGGCACTCACATCGTGCTGCTCTGGGCATTCCGGATTCTCGATGCCAATGTGTTGATTAATATCAGATTCATCGTCTACCGGGCAATTGTCTTCGCTGTCATTTGCATTCCCCAGGTCGCCATTCCGGTGAAGCCAATCTTTGGTGTCCGAAATACTTTCAGGTGTGCTATCCTCATTACTTTCAACCGGATGAGGTTGATTCTTCAGATTTGGCAGGCATTTGATATTTGAGTTCGTCTTCGAGGGAGGTCCTTTGCAGACAAAGCTGGTGGCAGATGTGATCATTCTGACGATTTAAATGCAGCCGCACCATCATGTTGAAAGAATGACCAGAATGCAGTGACGATCTGTTTGGTGTCCGAAATGTATCCCACGGCTGTCATCCGCTTGTTGTGAGCGCAACATTCCTTCTGGGTAGCACGCAGGTTTTAGCTGCACAGCCACATCTCCCAAAAGTTGTGCACGTTGGCCATTCTGTGCAATTTCTATCCCTCTGCCTCTATCTTGATTTCCAAGTCGTTTTCTGTATTTCTCGTATCGAATATTGGGTCATCGCCTGCCAACATCCAGTTATTGGCTTGTGCAAACTGCCTCACAACGACTTTTTCAAGAAGGGTCTCAGGTGTGGTTTTTGATTGGCTCCAGCCAATCACATCCCGCCCACGGGCAAACCTGGCATCCACTCCAACACCATGTGGTATGATTGAAAATATGTCACGTGCCACACTGGAGAGATCCACATACTTGGAGTGCGTTTCCTTTTCTTGGCGCCACCGGTTGGTGATGTCCGGTATCCAAAATGTACTGTAATCTGCATTGGGTTGGAGTGGTAATCATTCAGATTTGGATTGAATTGCCCCCAGTTCTTTGGCGCTTCAGAGAGCGAATTCAAATCGAGCCTGGTGGTGGTCATTGAGTGTGCCGCGGGATCGCTTCGTCCGGGTGTCATTTCAGCCACATTGTTAGGCGTTAAGTATACTTCATCATCGCTGGACAAATCATATGGATCAAAGGACGATTAACAGGATCCTGAAGCCATTATGGAGGGGACAAGATGGCTGCTCGGAATGCATTCCAGTTTATTGAACAGCACACATTGATAAGTTGCACAGTATTCATTGTCCACATACTCTAGAAATGCCTCTTCATAGTGGGTAGTATAGGATATATCCTCATCACCATTACTATCCATTTCCTTGTCCGACTTCCAAAACGATCGTGACTTCCGGAAAGAATCGAAGATATGTGCTGAAATGAGATGCATACCTGTCATTGGAGTCACTCCACTGTAATATTTGGACAGCATTTGTACAGCTACCTTCACTGCAAAGAACAAGTCTTCCGTCCATTGAGTCTTCTTCTTAGCCAATGCTCGCATAATGCCATCAATATGATCGAACATGTCATTGTAGACTGTGATAACGCGATGCATTGTGACTGTATGCCACGTAGACATCATCAGGGTTCAATATCGGAATGGCCTCCATACCTTCATGTCATATTTCACAATGATCCATCCATCCTGTGTTGTGAACAGTGGCCGGTAATCAATGAATTCTGAATATTGGAACCACTTGGGTGTGCAATCCCGTATTCGGTATGCTTGCAAACTGAACTCCAGTGTCGTGTTCCAACATGTCATCACATCCATAACAGGAAGTACTGCGATGCGGACGTTGGCTTTTTGACCGTCAATGTACTCGTTTCGATGACCAGGTGTCAGTGTAATCAATACAGCAAGCATTCTCTGCTATTTGAAGGTCAGTTTCAGGACATTCAAAATATGTTGAAATATGTACTTTCTCAATTATCTTTGCTAAACCTGGTCTCATGGCTGACACCTTATTGGTTCTAGCATTTGCCTCAGTTCGAAGTCTTTGACTCTACCTTCAAGCCCACCAAGCATCAAACATGATTTGTAAAGTAAGGTCGCTCAAATCACAAATAATGACAAGTTCATTATGGGAAGAGACCATAACCTCGAGGAATGAGGTATTCAATGATTTTGAATCCGACGTGGCAGTAGGAATTAGAAAGCTGAGTAATCGGACTCGAAAGTCTGCCCAAAGTAACGATACAGCAACGCGGACTGCGGGTTCTTAATCATTGACTCTAGAGCTACATGCAGAAAAATCAGATCTGTGAGACATTGCATGCATAGTTGTGAAGTGGCGTACAAGGATATATTGAAAAGACTGACCATATCAAACTCGATTTGGGAACAGCACAATGCAGTTCAGTGCTGTGTACTGGACTGAGCGTCCACAAAAAGTGTTAACACTCTGTGGGCGCTCAATTGTAGGAGGTGGACGCGATACTGTCACTACCATTTTTTCCAATAAAGGCTGCCGATAGGTTTGTTGTAGGTTAACTGGGTTCCCTTGCCGTTAGATTATCCACGATGTAAGATCAAAAATCGTTGACGCTCTGTTGATGCTACATTGATCCTCGTTTGAGGACATTGTAACGATATTGTGGGAAGGGTTTTAGCTTAGAAAGGAGGCCGATTGTTCGATTATGGATATTTATGGCTGCACCGCCCCGTGATTATCCAACATGCAAGGCCTAAAATCTTCGATGTGCCGCTGCTGCTCATTTTTGGGGAATCCCGACGATGTCGGTGGAAGCATCTTGACCTTGAAAGGCGGTGGATTGTTCGATTATGGATGAATGTGGTCGTAAAGCTACTTGATTTTCGAAGATGCAAGGCCTAAAATCGTTGGCGCTCCATTGACGCACATTGTTAGGGCATAGTTACAATTCCGTCTAAACCATTTTTGTCTTGAAGGGTGGCTGATAGTTCGATTATGGGTCAATGACGCCGCACAGCCCTTGGATTCTCCAAGATGCAAGGCCAAACGATGTTGACACTCCGTTGAAGCTCATTTACCCAACATAGCAGTGATGCTGTCGCAATCATTGTTGCCTAGACAGGCAGCCGATAGTTCGATTATGAGTTAATGTTGCCGCACAGCCCTGTGGATTTTTCATGATGCAATGTCAAGAATCATTGACACTCCATTGACGCTCATTTTTTGGATGTGGCAACATGTGTGTAATTTGCCGTTTCGTCGACAACACCGACTGAGACATTCACTTTGGAAGGATGAGACAATGCAGCCCATTGATTGCCAAATGTGTAGCACCAAAAATCATTGACACTCTGTTGACACACACATGAATCACATCCACACAGCCTTCTGACGCTGAATAATTGTATGCAATGAATCGTATCCACATTATTGACAACCAATATTGTGTTTGTAAATATCATCATGTGCATCAAGGAGCTCTGTTACCTCTCAATTTCTGCTGAACCGCTGTCCACGCTATCTGAGTGAGAGATGACGTGGCCGTATCACATGCCTGCACTTTCGGCCGGCAATTCACAACATGTAGATCATTTCACCAGTTTTTGGTTAATACAGCTCGACATCCTCACCTTTCCTGATCAAACTACTTCTCCTCAATTTCCATGACGTACCATAGGCAATTTCAAATGTCGGAACCATGTGTACAAGGTCTGTGCGGAGAGTAAGTCAATTGAATACATGGTTAAATGCTGCATGACGGTAGTCGTTCAGACATATTTGTAATAAGCACTGTCTGCTGTTTCTATGACACGTATGACATCACTCACTTAAATTTCATTAGTAGATTTCGTCACCAACATAGCGTTCGCTTTGTCACTTAACATTAACTGGCGGGAACAAATCATACGTGTTGGCCATCTCACCGCCTGATTTAAATACGGGAGCTTTCCCATTGTGCGTTCAACCCTTCCACATGCGCAGACGAATTATTATGTCTCACAATTTGGTCACTGCAATCAAGAAAACGCTGACGTGTGGCTAAAATGGGAAAACATTACGTTTCACCGAGATATGAAGTTATAAAGTACAGTGCACATATTGCTTTCTCCAACGACGCAGGAGCCATCAGCATGTCTTCGTCCGAATCCGAACTCTATATGGACATTCGCTGGGGAGGATATATGCACCGGTTAATGTTTACAGGTTCAACAGGCTTCACTGGCATCAAACGTGACGAATCGGGCACAGCAGGGGGCGCAAGACTGGGTATACTCGTGTTTGAATGCAGCTTCACCAAACCAAGCCCAGTATAGCTACTACCGGGTCGAGAGGTCCATTGCGGAATTTGCAATATTCCGGGTACAATCCCATGACACTCGAGCAGCTCTCCAAATGGTGTTGGTGCGGGGGCCGCTGCAGTTTCATCCGTTTGGCGGTTGAACGACTGCCGGATGCATCAATTCTGATTTGCCTTACATCTTATCTCTTTCCGGGATATACTCGGCTGCATTCTTCCATCCCGGTTGTCACAAATCATCAAGCTTCATCTGCTTCTGCCGCAACCTCTCCATGCTCTGCGGAGCCTGTTTGGTGGTTTTGTCCATCACCCAGCTGGGTTCGTCATCGTCGCTCAGTTTGCCCTGCTATGTCTCTTTATTGTCCACATCTTCCCCATCCTCCCCATTGTCGGAACTTGCAAGATCACCTAGACTGTCTCTGATAGCAACCATCCTTTCCCGAAAAGTCTCTTCCGCCTCGCTGTTTGTCAATCTCGCATTTTCAGCATTCATCATATCCTCCTGCTCTTGCTGAGCCGCTGCCTCTGCGTCTCCAACTCAGTTCCTTGCACCAGCGGTTGCTCTCTCAACATAATCATCAATCCATTTCTTTTCCCCTTGAGTTCTTGAGAAGTGCGTTTCTTGTCGTTTTTTGGCCATGAGCTTCGTTTTGGACCGGACGCTGCGCAAGGCCTCAAGGGATCAGACTCTTTCTGCCTCCAAGCCATTTGTGTCTTCATTCGCATGATGACATCGTTGGGTGGACCGCTTTGCCAACTTGCCGTATTTGCCCACCAGCAGTGGCGGACAGTGCCTTTACGGAGCATTGACCATTTTATTTTGTGTTGACTTTGATGTTGGGCGAGATGTTGGATGTTGCATGATATGGACAATATGGAGGCAAGGTGCTGCTTTTATGTCAAGGTTGGTACGTTTACTCATCTTGAACAAAGCAAAATGTCACTTTTCACTGTCAATCAAACTGGAATAGATAGGCTAACTGTACAACATGACTTGACTGTTAGCATCAGGTTCATGTATTATACCGGGGATTATTTGAGACAAACATCAGCAGACATCCTTGCCCTCGTACAATGTCCTCCATATATCTGACAATCATGCGATGTTTGCTCTCGCACACCTCATTTTATCCCTGTTGACACACAAACATCATGGGATCGACATATTGCACATCTCAGGGCTGTGCGAAACCCCTGCAACTTGGAGCTATATGCAATAGGATTCATCTTGAGTATAATGAGCATGTTGGCTGCTACTTGTTTCATTCTGACATGAGGCTAACTATATATTCCTCAGGACTTCCCACTTCTTTTTGTTATCATCTTCCTCTCCTATTCCACACCAACAGATCATGGATACACAACCACCTCAGCCAGGTGAGAGCAGATCCAAATCCATCTGATTGGCTGGTGCGTCATCCAATACGTCACACATCGGCACACTGCAACAACGCTAACACCAGTTAGTCCACTGCGATGCTGCCAATGAAGCCACCAACAATATGACCCTGGATGTGCATTTAAATGTTGTCCCTAAGACTGGAAGCAGCATGGATATGACACAGCATGCAGTCTGATGTTACTATATCCATATCGTTGTTAACGGCCCTTAACTAACCGTACAACGTTGAGAGGGTGTACTTAGAGAGCTACATGACCACTATCTCGCTGCCTATAACCGGAAACCTCCATGGTCGAGCAAGGCATTCGTCCGTTCAGTCTGCAAATCGAATCACATGATGATGTCAGCACTGGGATCTTCAAGAATGAATTTCATGATAAGCATCCCCATGAGTGAACGAAACAGGCTGCAATCACCTCGGAGGAGGCTACGGAAGCATATATCGTTGAGGTAATAGCCGAATCTCATTGTTAGAAGTAGCAACTAATGTCTTGTAGGTTTTCAACATTTCTGCTACTATGGGAAGGCAAGGAGGTCGGGTACAGCTGGAACAGTCTGACACGCACCTGGGCTTGAATATGGCCAAAATGGCCAAAGGAGGGTTTTCGCGCGCCCCAGTAAAGGAAACACAATATTTGATCGAGGAACCTTGAAATGAGATCCGAGAAGAGCACGAGTGGGCTGCCGAGTTTCCTCGGGATAAATGGTGACGGCTGCGATAGAAACACACTACGCAATGGTTCATCAAATCCACACAGCCGGATGCCTGCCATGCCTCAAGGGCACAGTGAAGAATCCGCAGACACGCTGGATGCCAAACGGTACACGTGGACCTATACCCAACTGACACTGACCGCCGCCTCCAAAGCCGACGCCACCTCTGCCCGGAACACCACCCTCCTCAACTGGTAATACTGTTGGCGGTCAACATTCCGAAATGGTCAATATGCCGGCCGGATATGCATAGTCACATACTTCTCTTCCCTGTACCAAATTTTTTACTCTCGATGCATGTGCCCAGGATAGCCAGCACCATTCAGATTTTGATTCAGATATACTGACTGATGGAGGAACATCCACTGGTTAGTACACAATCTGCTGTGAAGTAATGCTGCTAACATCAAGTTTGAAGACCAGAGCAGCCTATTGAGCGAACCTGGCAGTGATGAGAAGCATTGATCGAACGGCACGGGATTTTGGAGATTAATATTATCCTGAATTTGCTGATACTGTAAAGTATATTTTAAATGATAGATTTATATGTATTATTAAAGAACAATCGAGTGATCAAGAGGAAAGTAAATAAAAACGCTAGAATGGCTGCCAAATCAATGGGAATGATAGACTATACTAAATCTGATAATTGTATACGGTGGATACACCCATGTCAAAAGGAGCGTCAACGGAGCGTCAACGATTCTTGGTCATGTATCTTGGGTAATCTGGGGGGTGACAGGTTACAAATAGTCATAAATGAAGTATTGGCTGCTGTTATAGGCAAAAGAGAAAGTCAAACCCTCCCTGGGCCATCTTGAAAATGAGTGTCAACGGAGCATGAACAATACTTGGTAATGTATCTTGGGTACTCTCGGGGGCGACAGGTTGCAAATAGTCATAACCAAAGTATCGGCTGCCTTTATAGTCAAAAAACAAAGTGAAACACTCCATGCGCCATCTTGAAAATGAGCGTAAATGGAGCATCAATGATTGTTGGTAATGTATCTTGGGTAATCTGGGGGGCGACAGGTTACAAATAGTCATAAACCAAGTATTGGCTGCCTTTATAGGCTAAAAACATTGTGACATGCTCCCTGCCTCATTCTGAAGATGAGCGTCAATGGAGCGTCAACGATTTCTGGTTTTGCATCTGCGGTAATATCAGTGGCTCTTGATCACAAGCATCCATAACCAAGAAGATAGCAGCCTGTATAGGCATATATGTATGGTATATTCCCGCCACATCCTCCAGGACAGTGACAACTCATTTCATTCACAGAGTTACGACTACGTATTCATGAGCCTTTTAGCATACAAACACAGTCAAAAACTCGTATACAGACAATGATGGCCACATCGCGCTGTGATTGACCATGATGGAAGACCTACAATCGTTGACACTCCATTGACGCTCATTTTCATGATGGGGCAGGCAGCGTTTCGCTTTCTTGTTTGCGTATAAAGGCAGCCAATGATTTGTTTATGACTATTTGCAACTTGTCGCCCCCCAGATTACCCAAGATACATTTACAAGAATTGTTGACGCTCCGTTGACACCCATTTTCAAGATGGGGCAGGGAGTGTTTCACTTTCTCTTTTGCCTCTAAAGGCAGCCAATACTTCGTTTATAACTATTGGCAACCTCTTGACCCCCAGATTACCCAAGATACGTGACCAAGAATCGTTGATGCTCCGTTGAAGCTCATTTGCTGGATGTAGTGGGCTGCATGTGTATATTCGATGTGATCATTAAGGCGGCCATTTCACCGAAAATCAACCATGACGTACTAATGTCAATATTTCCCCCTTCACAGTAGACTATCTGATCGCGACCATGAATGCGAAACCCGAAACGCAGAACAGGAGATCCGAACAACCGGGTCTAGCCAATCATGTCGAAACCCACGGGTTGACACGTACGGGTCCGGCTTTGGCTCACCAAGGGTCAGCAATTCTGGTTTTTGGACTGGTCAGGTACCAAACAGACCGGTTTTTGCGGTCAAAACCCGGACCGCTGGCAGGTTACCTGGACCCATTGCTATCAGTATTCCCATCTCTCCATCCCATCTCCCTCAGTCGTGAGTATCAACTTTTAGAAGTACAGTGGATAGTCTCTGAATTGCCACAGGATTGAATTCCCATCTCCAACCTACAATTTTGGTGCGTCACACACTGTGCAATGGGGCTGCTTGATTGAGTCCAATGAATGTTTCGAAAGTAGTCAGCTGTGCATGCGATGATGACAGGATTACATTGCTGCATCGAACTGTCCGCACGATACATCAGCTTTCCAGTGTTGAGAAGTGCAACGAGAAGAGGCACCATATGCTCAAAAACCATCTTTGAAACCTCTCGGTTGTTGATTTGTCGTTCCTTCACAGCGGATGTTGTCCATGTCTTTTAAAGTAATATTTCGGAGGAATGCGAACAAGGGCAACAAGGATGCTAGCAAGATTCGCAGACTTTGATCTAATCATCAAGTCCAAGTTCCTGAGACTCAAATATATTGGCTATTCCTTCTGGTCACCTGAATAGTTTGTAAAATGTGTCTGGTCTAAACTGCCAAATAAAAGGACAATCGTAGCTCCAAGGGGCCCCCATAGCTATTCAGGCATTCAAAACTATCATGGCTGTGACAAAATTCATATAATTTACCTGTTCATTTCACCACCAGTGACTTGATTTCACCTCTGAGTCAATACATTCCTCATTATCATTGAATTCCTTTGCTGGATCATAGAACATGTGCCCTGAATGCAGGCTGTTGCATGAGGAAGTCAATGCATTCAACTGGATTGAGGTAAAAGAAACAGGTGTAATCATGGTCACAAAGCTTGTTTGGATCGGCCAAACACTTGTGACACACTTTGCCCGATTTCCAAGTGTCCATGCCCGTCACGTTGGACATTTCATTCAACCAGTTGAATACAGGGTGAGACTAAGTGAAGTTGCTGACAGTTACTATCATCAGGTTCCTGAAATACTTGTTAATAGTAGCTCTGCTGATGTTGTGATTGGTGCACCAGTGTGCTAATTGATACTCCTCCTCGCAAGGAAATGATGACCATGGATCTGTTTCATTGTCGAAGATCTCAAAATACGCTTTACAATTAGCCTTGCTGACTAGACAGTCGTCCAAGCGAGGAGTACCAGAAATATGTGTTTGAACACGAGGTTGCGCTGAATGAATGCCTGCAATTTCACCATTGGTTCATTCATGGCTGCAATCGTCATTAGAAGCGAGATGAAATGGATAATAATGAGGTTCAAGAACGATTGGAAGCCAAATACTATAGTGTTTGATTGCAAAACCATCATGTGGCAGTTGTTCGGCTGATATATATACTATCCTTTCTTTGTGGTTGTGACAGAGGTGAGTAATGTAAGCGCCGATGTAGGAGTATGACTACAGGCATTAAAGACTGTTTTGACGAATATCCATTTTTCATTACCAAAATGGAATGTCGCGGCAACGTTGTAAACCGTCTAGATGGGTTGTTAGCTGCTCATACTATTGCGAGCCAGGTGGTCCACGGAACAAGCCGCAACTCAATTTACTTTTTCCATACAGTGGTCCTGCCACTCAGGTAGGATTTCTCTCATCCTCCTTCACACGATTCCAAAGTGTAGAATCGCACTCTGAGTTTCCACATCCCTTGCATTTCACAAAGCATTCCGCCACTGCATTCAGCTTGTCGCAGCGATTGTTTAGCACCCTCACAAGACCCTCCAACACCAATGCCTGATTTATGGATTAAACTTATCGTTAGGTTGGGACCGTACATGAACCATGTATTCATCTTTGATCCTGACCCCACAATGTCATCATGTGGCACCAGAATTAGAGCAAGGTCAAACGAGTGAGATATGACTACAGAGCATGCAGTATGTTGTCTTTGTGATGAATTTAAGCATTCAGTCGACAAATCTGTGCGCTTAGTTGATGCTGGATAAAGTTTTCCAAGCTGAATAGCAGCTAAGGTAATTTTGCCGGATCATGATAACCCCTCCAAGCCCACATATATATTCGCCTTACCTGCCCACCTCACTTACAGTCTCCAGATCCTTTGATGCACCATCCTCACTGCTGCTACCGCATTGCATCACCCTTGACCATATATTCAACACTCCCGACGCTTCTTCAGTGTAATGAACATTTGATATCCCCCACTCAATCATTGATCACCTTTGAGAACTTCAAATGTAATGTGATGCTTCTGGTTGCCGAAATCAGGTGTCACAGATGCTAATACAATCCACAGGCCAACTCTACAAGTCCCTGTATGGGCCGAGAACACCAGTGTTGGAGTCAACCAATTGGCAGCACACAACATAGTGATTTGGCAGGAGATGGTTGGCTTGACAACACAATGCAAAAACAATAAAGTGAGGGAGTGGATCTGGGAGATTGCCCAGTGCATGAGTATCAGCAACCAGCTAGGTGCCGCCCCGGGAGAATGGGATCTCCTGATCAATCTTTGCGTCACTGGAATCAGTGATCTGGTGTTTAATATGCTTCTTTGGAAATGGTCCATGGCAGACATGACTATCCATGATATTCAGAAACTCAACGCAGCACTGGACGAGTTCACGGAGGTTGGTCTTCCCCAAAGGAAGAATACGATCAAGCAACCACCATTCAGAAGATGGAATTTGTTCAAATTGGATTGTATTTCATCACTCTGATGCTTCTTTTGCTGTTACTGATGGTGTCTAAATACAGCAGATGACAACGAACAGACCTCGGCTCTCAGGTCGTTGCCGAAAAGGATTTGTTGTGACTAGTGTACAAAATGGTTCCGGACCGTTACGTCATGTCCAGGTCCGGGTTCAAAGAGAAAGGTTCCTAAGTTGGTGCTACAGGTTGTGGATGAACACGAACCGTCAACTTGGGTACGGTTCAATGGCAAAATCCCAACCCCTCTGAATGGGGTGGGTTGTCAGCGGGTCGCGCAAAGGATCCATCCATAAATTCAGATAAGGCTCGTGTTTTTGGAGTTTGTTTACAGTATCATATCAAAATCGTGTTTTCAACAACCGATGATATGTTTTTGCATGCTTTGAAGCTTGCAATATCGATTCATTTGGAATCGGTGTTTTACCTTTGATATATGTTACTTTTGCCGACCAAGGCGGTCAATGATTCTGTTATGAACGTGAAGATCCGCGCAATGCCTCGATGACCAAATATGCAACAACTAAAGCTGTTGATGTTCCGTTGACGCTCATAATCAGAAAGAGGCAGCGAGCATGTCGCTGTTGTTCTTGCCAGTACAGGCTGCCAATATCCGATAGATGGATGTCTGCAATCTATCAGAACATAAATTACCCATGATGCGAAGCTAACAATCGCTGACACTCTATCCACGCTCATTCTCAGGATGCGGCAGGGATCATGTCAGTGTAGTTTTTCCCAGTAAAGGCTGCCAATATATGATGTATGGATGTCTGCAACCAATCTGAACAGAAATTATCTAAGATGCGTAGCTAAAAATGATTCACGCTCTGTTGATGCTTATTCTCAGAATGGGGCGGTGACCGTGAGGCTGTCTCTGTTGGCTACAAGAGCTGCCAATATATAGGTTATGCATTACAACGACCGAATCACTGTGTGTTTACCGTACTTACAAAACCACACATTGTTGAAGCTCCGTTGACACTCATTTTGAAGTATCGTCCATTCAACATTTGCTGTCATCGATAATAGTTTTTATCATGATTTGAACTTATCGCTAGTCAGTCTCACACATTGAAACTTAGCCCTGAGGCAAAGCCGAGCGCAGTAAAATTCTTGCACTGTTTGCTCTCACACAACTAAAATTTATGTATCTTGCCAAAAGCTTAATTGCGCCAGCTATGCATCTGTTTATCAACCGATATTGACAAGCTACTGCCGAACATTTGCCCAGAATATATCACTAACTCAATCTCTCAGTCAAGATACATAAAGAAACTGGTGAACCATTGACGCATTCCATCCTACTTTTTCATCACTCCCTTATTCCTCCTCGTTTCGATTGTATTAACCGTCATCAACACAATCTCAGCCAGTCGCTTTGACTTCCGTGTAGGCCGGATCGATCCGCGAACATTTAGAGCGGTGCTCACATCCCGTTGCTCTGGGCATTCCGAATCCTCGATGCTATTGTCTTGCTCCAGATCAGATTCAATGTCTACCTCGCAATCGTCTGCACTGTAATTTGGATTATCTAAGTCCCCATTCCAGTTAAGCTAATCTTCAGTATCCAAAATGGTTCCATATGCACTATCCTCATCACTTTCAACTGGATGATGGTTGATTCTTCGGATTCGGTGGACATTTGGTATTTTAGTTCGTCCTCCAAGGAGGTTCTTCGCAGACAAAGGTGGTGGCAATGGAGATCTTTCTAACAATTTCAATGCAGCCGCACCATCATTTTGAAGGAGTGACCAGGATACTTTGACGATCTCTTCTGTGTGCGAAATGTATCCCACAGCAGTCATCTGCTTGTTTTGAGCGCGAGAGTGCTTCTGGGTTGCAGGTAGGTTTTGGCTGCCCAGCCACATCTCCAAACAGTGGTGAACCTAGGCCATTCTGTGCAGTTTCCTGGTCTCCGCCTCATTCTTCATTTTCGAGTCATGTTCGGTGTTCATTGTATCCAATTCTGGGTCAGCACCTGCCAACATTCTGTTATTGGGTCAACCAAACTGCCTTACAAAGCATTTTTTGCGAAGAGTCTCGCCTGTGGTTTTTGACTGCCTCCATCCGATGACATCTCCGCCTAGGGAAAAATTTGCCTCCACTCCGACACCATGTGGTATGATAGAGAATATGTCGCACACCACATTTGAGAGATCAGCATACTTATAGTGCATTTCCTCCTGTTGATGCCACCAGTCGGTTATGTCCGGTATCCAAATTATACTGCTACTCGCCATTTGGCCGGAGTAGTGATCCTTGAGATTTGAATCAATGTGCCACCCGTACATTGGTTCTTCAGGCGGCAAAGTCAGATAGAGCCTAGCAGCGGTCACTAAGCATGCTACACGACCGCTTGGTCCAGGTGTCGTCTCAGCCACATTGTTAGGTGTAAAGTATTCATGATCATTGCTGGACGAATCACAGGGACCGGAGGATGATTGACATGATCGTGAAGCCATTGCAGAGGGGATGAGGTTGCTGCTCGGTAAGCTTTTGTGTTTATTGACCGGCACACATCGATGTTAGGCACAGTATTCTTTCTCCACATACTTCAGAAATGCCTCTTGGTATTGGGTAGTATAGAATGTCTCGTCCTCATGATTGATAACCATTCCCTTGCCCCACGTTCAATATGGTCGTGACTTCCGGAATGGATCAAGAATATGTGCAGACATGAGAAGCATACCCGTCGTTGGAGTCACTTCGGCGTAATAGTTGGACAGCTTCTGTCAAGCTAACTTCACAGCGAAGAACAACTCTTCCTCCCATTGAGACATTTCCTCGGCCAATGCTCGGATCATACCATCAATGTGTTCGAAAATGTCATTCTACACTATGATAACTTGATGCCATGTGACTGTGTGCCTCTACGACATCCACAGGGTCCAATATCGGAATGGCCTCAACACTTCCCTTCCATACTGCACAATGGTCCTTTCATCTTGTGTTGTGGAGAGTGGCCAGTTACCACTGTATTTTGGTTTTTGAAGCCTCTCGCATGTCAATTCCTGTAATTGGTATGCATGCCCGTGTAACTGCAGTGTAGAGTTCCACTGTGTCTTCACATCGATAATTGGAAGTACCGTGATGTGGACTTTCGCATGGTCACAGTCAATGAACTCATTTCGACGACCAGGTGTTAGCGTAATCAATGCAGCAAGCATTCTCTGCTACATGAAGGTCAGTTTCAGCACATTCAAAATATCTTGAAATACGCACAATCTCCATTATCTTTGATAAACCTGGTTGCATGGCCGACACCTTATTGATTCTAGCATTGCCCTCTTTTCGAAGCCTTTGACTCTTCCCAATGTCTATGCTTTCATTCTCTCCAAATTGCTCATCGCGCTCATGGGCTACCCAAGACATGGTGTGGCCTTTCACACCGAGACTGCTCATGTATGCACCTAGAGCCAGCTGTATGACGTGCGCCATGCATGGTATGTGGCCCCTTAATGCAGGCCACTCGATTCCAAAGGACTCTAGTGTCAATTGGAGCTCGCCTGTCATCGAGTAATTTGAGGAGACATCATCAGTCGTAATTCGAAGCAAAAGGCTGTTGGTAGGTTCAAAACGATCAAATTCCCAATTCCGATACATATAGTAAGCAATGACCTATGTTAGGGCTAGTTAGTTTGGAGATGCACATCGATGCAAATCTAAAGTAACTTTATTTCGTGATGGCAATTGCTTCTCAATTGAATCAAAGGTCAGTGCTTATGCACTCCGGCGAATGTTGCTGAGTGTCGTGGCGGATGTCAGCCCTATGTCATCATGTAACGCCTTATATGACCATCGTAGCTCTAGATTTCATATAGCGTTCCATGGAATATATCCCGAGACGAATCATAACATGAGGTAGTGATTCCACGTGTCTTAGTGAAATTCGGAAGATTCCAAGTCCTTACCTGCCAACTTAGAACATGTTGTCTGTCATTTCGGTCAATAGGGATCAACCTGGATGTCAAATGTTATCTTCCTCTGCGAACTCACTATTGTGATTGCTAGAATTCCTTGCCTCTTCAGGATGGCCAAAGCTGTTTCATCGACTGTCAAACTAGTCAATTCGATAACCTCTGACTCGTTTGATTTGTTTAACTTTGCGATGTGAGCTTTTGCCAGCAACTGTTTCCCCATTGAGCTAGTCCGATGTTCTGATGTATGGTGAAGAAGTTGGAGACAAATGATACATATGATGCCAGGGCCGCCGGTCTCATCATTTCTGCAGTGTAACTAGATTCGTGACAAAGGCGCATGTCTAGAATTATTCCAAGCAATTGGCCGGTGTGAGACTACATTCATTGAAGGCCAACAAGTATCGAAGATGATTTGTAAAGTAAGGTCGCTCAAATCAAGAATAAAGACTCATTCATTTTGGGACAAGATGATAACCTCAAGCGATGAGGTATTCAACGATTTTGAATCCGACATGGGGGTAGGAATTAGAAAGCTGGGTAATGCGACTCAAAAGACTGCCGAAAGTAACAATACAGCAACGTAGACTGTGGGTTCTTAAATATTGACTATACTGCTACAAGTAAAACATTCAGATCTGTAAGACATTGCATGCATATTTGTGAAGTTATATACAAGGTCAGATTGCAAAGAATGACCGCGTGAAACTCGATTTAGAAACAGCACAATGCAGTTCATTGCTGTGTACCATTCTGAGCCTCCACAAACACTGTTGACGCTGTGTGGGTGCTCAATTGTAGGAGGCAGACGCGATATCATGACTAGCATTTTTTCCAATGAAGGCTGCCGATGGGTTCATTGTGGGTTATCTGCATTCCATTGCCGTTAGATTTTCCAAGATGCAAGATCACAAATCATTGAGGCTTGGTTAACGCTCCATTGATGCTCTGTTGACACTCCATTGACGCTCAGTCTGGGACATGGTAATGATCTTGTCGTAAACATTCTTGCCTTCAAAGGTGGCCAATAGTTCCATTATTGATAAATGCAGTCGCATAGCCTCTTGATTATCCATGATGCAAGGCCTAAAATTGTTGACACTCCGCAGACGCTCATTTTTGGGGAATAGTGACAATGTTGTCGAAAGCATTTTTGCTTAGAAAGGCGGCCAATAGTTCGATTATGGTTTGAGGTCACTGCACAGCCCTTGCATTTTCTAAGATGCAAGGCTAGAAGTCGTTGATGCTCGATTGACCCTCATTATTAGGACATTGTAGCGATGTTATCGCAACCATTTTCGCCTAGAGAGGCGGCCAATAGTTCAACTATGGCTTAATGTCGCCACTCAGCTCTTGCATTTTTCAAGATGCAAGGTCAAAGGTCATTGACGCTCTGTTGACACTCATTGTAAGGATATAGTAGCGATGTTGTCGCAACCATTTTTGACTACACAGGCAGGCCATAGATCAATTATGTGTTAATGTTGTAGCGAAACTCTCTGGATTTTCCATGATGCAATGCCAAACATCATTGATGCTCCGTTGATGCTCACCTTTGGGCTCACCTTAGACACATACTAACAGTAATTGAGTGATCAACAATTGTACATAAAATGCATACAGTCTTTTTTGGCAGCCAGTATCCCGTTGCTATGTATCATTATTTGAATCCAAAATGCTTGAGACATCTCCGTTTCTGAGCCACCACTATATATGTCATTTGCATGATGAATAACATAGGTCCATAGCGTTTCAGCGCTTTCGGCCGGCAAGTTACCGCATAAAAATGCATCCACTAGTTTTCAATAAGTATAGCCCGACGTCCTCGCCATTTCGTATCCACCTCTTTTCCCTCGATTTGCATGGGGTACCATAATCAATTTTCAACTTCTCGACCATGTGCAGGCAGTCTAAGCGGAGAGTTTGGTAGTTTGCTACCTGGATTAATGCAGCCTGATGGCTGTCATTTATCCGGGTGTGAGATTTGCTTTGACCACTCCTTCTGTGAGTTGTATGACATCACTGGCTTAAACTTTGTTAGTAAATTTCGTCTCAAATTAAGGTTTTGCTTTATCATATAACCGTAACAGGCAACACCATATACAGTTCATTGTGTATCAATCAACTTGATTTGGAGTCTAGAACATTCGCACGGCCCGTATGACCCTTGCACAGACACTGACAAATAATCCTGTCCCACAATTTGGTCACTGAAATCCAGAAAAAGTTGGCACGTAATATAGTACGTAAAAATTGCTTTTCCTTGAGATATATCATCACAAATGACTATTTCGTTATATACTGCTCCGGGGACACCAGAGCTGTTTCCGTGTCTTTGTCTGAATCCGTTGTCTCCATGGTAGTGAGCTATGGGCGCTATATGCATGGCTACAAAATTACAGGTTGAACTTGCTTCGATATCTCCAAGTGTGACGAATCGGACATGGCGTCGGCCATCAGAGATACTATGTCATTGTCTGCGTGAGGTTTGTCTGAACCGAGCATCATTGGACTACTTCCCTGTCGAGACGTCACTTGCGGCATTTGTGATCGTCCGGGGATGATATCAAGACCCTGCATACGCTGTGCAAATGTTGTCAGTTATGGTGTGGCTGCTGTCGTGTCTGTTTGGGGCTTCACAACTGCCGGAACCTTCAATTGAGTTGTCCTGCACTTCATGTCTCTCTCACGGAAGTTGTCAGCCACATCCCCCCCTCCCGGTTGCGTCAGATCGTCGAGTCTCATCTGCTGCTGCAGAAAGCTCTCCACGGGCTGCTGTACCGTTTTGGACATTGTGCCCATCACCCAGCCAGGTTCGTCATCTTTGGTCTGTTTGTCAACCTCTGTATCTTCTTCATCATCATCTTCATCTTCCCCTTCCTCCTCAACATTGGAACTTGCAAGATTGCTCCAACTGTCTCAGGTAGCATTCAACACCTCCTCAAATGTTGTTTCAGGCTTTGTAATTGTCGATCGTGGCTTTTCAACATTTATTATATGTTCCTGGTGTTGCATAATCACTATCTCTGTGTCCTGAACTCGCTGTCTTCCCACTGCGGTCTCTCTATCCGCATAACCCTCGATCCATGTCTCTTTCCCTTTGTTGCCTTGAAAGTGTGTTTCCTGTCTTTTCTGGGCCGAAAGCTTCTTTTTGGATCGTAAGCTGTGCAACACTCCCAACGCTTCGACCTGTTCTGCCTCCAAGCCACTTTTGCCTGTATTCGCTTAAAGACGTCGTCGTTTGGATTGCTTTGTTGATTTGCCGTATTTGCCCGCCGGAAGTGGCGAAAGGTTCTGTTTTGCAGCATTGACCATTGGATTTTGTGTTCACCTTGTTGTTGGGCGAGATGTTGGATGTTGCAAGATATGGACCACATGGAGGCAAGCTGTGTCATTTATGTCAAGGTTGGTAGGTTTGATCAATTTGTACAAAGCAAAATCAGCGTTTTAACCGTCACTTCATTGGGAATAGACATGCTAACCGTACATTATGACTTGAGGGTTACTGTGTGATTCATGAATGATCCCGGAGATAACTTGAGGTAATCATCATCAGACATCATTCCCGTTGAAGAATGTCCATTTTATATCTACCGAACATGAGATATCAGCTGTCATTCTTCACGATGTATCCCTGAAAACAAACAAACATCATCAGACTGACTTACTGCAAATTGTGGGACCGTTGGAATCCACTGCAGCTGTATGCGGTGCAGCCATACACTGCCGGACTCAGCTTGAATTGAAGGTGCAAGTTAGCTGTTACTCATTCCATTTTGACTTGTGGCTAACTATATAATCTTCAGGACTTCCCACTTCTTTTCATGATCATCTTCCTCACCATTCCACACCAGCAGGTCATGGCTCCAGAAACAGTTTAACCAGGTGCAATTAGAGCCGAATCGAGCCGAACAACAGGCGCTTCACCTATTGCACCACCCGGTGAGACACAGCAGCAACCCTGACACCTGTAAGTACACCGCGATGCTGCAATTGTAGCCACCAACAATATGACCCAGGATGTGCATTCAGAAATGGTACGTAATGCCGTAAGCAGCAAGAATATAAAGCAGCATGGGATTGGATGTGAGTCAATCCATACCGATCTAGATGATGGTCAACTAACAATGTAACCCACAGCTGGGGTACATAGAAAGCTCCATGACCAATATTATTACTGCCCGGAACGGGGAACCTCCATTGTCTACCCAGGCATTTGTCCCCACAATCCACGAATTTGAACATCATGATGATGTCAGTCCTGGGATGTTTGCCGACAAATTTCGTGAAAAACATCCCCGGGAATGGACGAAACAGGCATTGAAGACCTTAGAGGAGGCTACAGGGTCGTATATGGTTGAGGTAATAGCGGAATCTCACTTTAGACTCAGCAACTGATTTCTTCTAGGTTTTCAACATCTCAGCTACTATGGCAAGACCAGGAGGTCAGGTACAGCTTGAACAGTCCGACATGGGTCTTGCCCTAAATATGGCCAAAATGGCGAAAGAAGGGTTTTCGCACGCCACAATGGAGCAAACGCGATAACTAGTCAAGAAACCTCACGCTGAATTCCGAGAAGAAAAGATGTGGGGTGTTGGCTTTCCGGGGCATAACAAGGTGAAGGCTGCAATTGAAAGACACACTGCAATGATTCGTGAAAAGCAATCGGATGGCTGACTTCCTTGCCACAATGCCACAGCAAAGAAACCACAGACTCGCTGGAGGCGCAAAGGCCCAGGTGCACCTCCACCACGACCGGCACCACCGAGGCCCGGAACGCCACCTGCACCACCTGATAACAGTGAGAGAACCCAACACTCCAAAACAGAAAGTGTGCCACCCGGTTGTCTGTATATACATACCCCGCTTACCAGCGCTCGATCTTTCAATCTTGATCCTAATGCGAAGGATCGCATGTGCGATAACAATTTGATTCCAGATTTGCTGATTGATGAAGGTCCATCCACGGGTTAGTACACTATCAGCTGTGTGGTAATGCAGCTGACAGCCATTTTGTAGATGACAGCAGCCTTTTGAGTGTACCTGACAGTGAAGACAAGAGTTGACTGAAGGGAACAGGATATTTGGGTATTATCATTATCTACAATTCGTGGACACTTTAAAGTATATTTCAAAGAGTATATTTGCCTGCATCATCAAAGAACAATGTAGTAATAAAGGAGAACGTACATGAACAGCACAGAACAGCTGCCACAAGACCATTATTGATATACTATGCCAAGGTGAATGGTTCCATATTGCGGATACGCCCGTGGCAAAATGAGCGTCAACAGAGTCTGAACGATGTGTATTCCTGTAAGTCGGGTATTAAAAACTCAATTTGGTAGTGAATACACATAATGGAAGTGTTGCCACCCTGTATAGGCAAAAGAGAACGCAAAATGCTCCCTGCCCCATCTTGAAAGTGAGCGTCAACAGAGCATCAACGATTGAACGTCATGTTAGTGGTGTAAGCAACGGATCCAGGTAACACGTCAGCGGTCCGGTGTTTGGACGGCGATTCAATTTGGTTTGGTTCCACACCCAACTGAAAACCCGACCCGCTTTGTCTTGGCAGGTGTGTTACCCAGACTGGGCATAAACCTGCAGGTTGTCAGACGGCTGGTAACCGGACTGTGGTTCCAACTTTATGGTTTCTACACCTTTGCCTGGATTTAAGCATTTCGGTTCTCCTCGTATGGTGACATGGTCAGTACGTAGAGTGTGCAGTTCTGGCCGCTCTTTCACCCCCAGCTCTCCGATTTGCGATCTGACTGATATTCATTGAGTAGCTGTGAAAAATGGGCAAATCTTAAGCGAAATTAGGCGGTTTTTGATAGCGACTCAACGAGTATTGGTCAGATCACATATCTGAGATCGGGAGGTGAAAGAGCGGCTAGCACTGCACAATCTACATACTGATCATGTTGTGATAAGATCAGAACTCAAATACTTAATTGCAGGCAAACTTGTGATGTTGAAAATCTGGGTTTTAGGTGGTAAAACCGGCCCATTTCCAATGGGCCCAGTTTTTTGTATGGAAAGACCCATTGCCACGGTCCGGTTTTGGGTCGAACAGGAACTGGAACCAACCAGGCAATTTGGACCCATTGCTAACGCTACTTGTTAGTCTGGTAATTGAGAAGTAATTTTGTAGTAGTTATATATAACGACAGCATCGACAACCTTTATACGCAAAAAGAAAGCAAGACGCTCCCTGCCCCATTTTGAAAATGAGCGTCAACGGAGTGTGAACGAGTCTTGGTCCTGTAAATCGGGTAATAACAACGTAATTTGGTATGGAATACACATAATGGAAGTGTTACCATCATTTACAGGCAAAGAGGAAAGTGAAACGCTCCCTGCCCCATCATAAATATGTGCGTCGACAGAGTGTCAACGATCTTGGGCCTTCGATCATGGTTTATCCAAGCACGCTGTGGCTGTTAAAGTTCATATACTCAGTTTTGGCCGTTTTTGTTGTCTAAAACGCTCCTCAACACTTAGTTGCACCTTTGTAAATGAAATCAGTTGTTAGTGTTCAGGAGGCTATCGTGGGAATATCGCTTGCCTATTTGCTCCTAAAGACTGCCATTCACTTGTTAAGATACACGTGATTAAGCGCCACTTCGATTACCCAAGATGCAAGACCATCAATTGTCGACGCTCCAGTGACGCTCATTTTCCGGATGGGGTAGGGAGCGTCTCTGTACTTGTTTGCTATATAAAGGCTGTCGATAGATCAGAAAATGACAATTCATTACCATAGTCAATATTGTGCAATTATCTGTACGATATCAGAATGCGACCATGAATAGAAAGACCCAAAACGCAGAACAGGACATTGGAACCGACGGGTCTAGTCAAACCTGGCAATACACCCGGGTTGGCAGGTACGGGTCTGGATTTGACCCATCAAGAGGCAGTGGGTCAGGTTTTTGGATGAGTCTACAACCAAACCAACCTGTTCTTTTGGTCTGAACACACCCCGCTGGTGGGTTACCTGGACCTGTTCCTAAAACTAGTTGCAACGCCTCGACTGATTCCGTTATTGAGCCATTTCGCATTACCATCGCCTAGGTGGATCCCGACATCACTGGGAACAGGGTGGGTGCAATCAATACTCAGCTACTCTCCTGGCAATGACGTGGGGATGATGAAGTGACACTTTGAATAGTTACATCAATCTTCGATATGACCATTTTCCCAATGGTGAATCCTGCAATCACAGGTCTGCCAGACCGAAGCTGGAAAATCTGAGAGCTTTGGCGCTGCAGGGAGGAGCCTAATGGACAAGGTGGCAAGCATGCCTGTAATGTTACCCCAATTATCGATAACAATGCTGCTGCCAGATGGGGAAAGTCCTCGATGACATCAAACAACCATGCGCTTTGTGACTTTGTTCATTGTGGCTGACATGCGGTCAGCACTTTTGGTGCCTAGATACCTCTGCATCGTGGCCGCTGCTACCTTCCGCTAGATCACATCCTCACACCGTCAGCCGAAGATATGGTCGACAATATCTGGGAGGAATCGGATGATGATACTAAGATGGTGCGCCCGAATCCAAGAAGCTTTCCGACAACGAAAATAGGCTTCCAAAATTCCGAAAGGAATCTTCCAATCATCCGACTGCAGCAGTACCTTGAAGTTGTCCAAAACGTGGCTCTTGGGCTCTGTGCCAATTATGAGCAAAGCAATGTTGCAGAGGTGGATGTCGCTTGCCTACAGGAGCACAATGGCATTGTGAATCCTCCCTCTGCAGGATGTTTGGCCAATAAGAAGCATACGGGGGGCTGCCCAGCTGCAAATTTCTTGTTGTGTGGATGGTATGCACAGGCTGGATAGTTGTTCAACGTTTTGTGTTGTGGGTGGGTATGTTCCTGGCACTGTGGAAGGTGGACGGATGGCTGATAGTTTGGGGTTTTTTAGATGGGTTTTGGGTCTTTTTTTGGTGTTTTGTTCATTGTATTATTACATCAGTCATATTCATGCATGAAGGGCTGAGTTGAGAGTTCACGATGTTGGGATCAATGGATTCGAGGCTTGTTATTTGGAATGGCATTGTGGCAGCAATAGGACTCTGTGTATGGCTATCATGTAATTGGTAGATTGGTATCTTTGCCCAGCAGAAGTTAGCCTGAATGATTAGTGAAATGCAATAACTTTTTAGCTCATTGCAATAATGATCTTCATCAAAGGAAGCCAATCAACAACCCTGCAGCATGCTTGTCACCTCCTATTCTTAGTTCTGACTTCCCACCCATCCATGGAGTTGGAAGAGTGGGTGGTGGGACAAGCCAAGATGTTAGAATCGTTGACAGGATACAAAGACGTATCTTGATGATTCTTTTAATCATATCAACGCTTTCTTTCCTCTACACAACGCTTCAATTCATTTACTGTACATCCATTCACATTTCCTTTAGTCACTCCTTTAATCTTTTCATACTGATCACTTGCTGCCTTTTTAAATCATGACATGACAGTGCCGCACATCTCCTCCTCCTCCTCTTTTGTCTAGCACTAGGCGAAGCAGCAGATATATCCATGACAAGGATCTCGATGACAATCTCAGCATGATACCTGACAATTACAATGATTGTCGAGATGACAATTCAGAGTCCGATGATGATCCTCTTCGATAACCATCCAGCAAAGCAATCAGGAAGCAGCTACCACAGGATTCCTTCGCGTCAACACTTGGATACCATGTCACGGCCACTCAATTGATTCCTAGTTGGTGCAACCCCTATATCCAGAGTGTAGGGAGCTCAATATTGTTTTGGACGGGGAGGATAAATTTGAGCCTGCGCTGCTGGCATCTAGTACGGTATTCGATCAAGCATTTACCCAATTGGATTTGCCTGCTAATGTATATACCTTCTCAAGGATAGATTCAAATGAATCCTGTAAGCAATTGGTTGCATGGCAAGCTGGAAATCTGTCGCGAGATGAGCCCAGTGTTGGAAATATCATTCGCCTCATCGTCGGCGCAGAGTACAACACCCAGACGACGCTTTCAGGCATTCCGGCGATGGCCATGGCACATGTACAGCCTCTAGCTTTGGATTATGCGATGTTTGTGAATCCTTTTGCCACGAATGCCGTGAAGACCATCCAGATTCATTATTGCTGGTATGAGGAAATTGCCAGGATTGATACAGCCCAGAAAAACTCAGACCCTCCATGTGCTTACATTTCAGCGGTAAATGAATAATCGCAATGATTGTGTTCATCTCAGATATTGTGCGTCAGGCTGTCGCAAAGATTACTTGCTCCTGTGCAGCAATGGTATACTGCAGCAAGAATTCAATCGACTCTATGTACAGATTTTTAATATAGTTGCCTAAAGAGTTCTGGAATACGGTTGCCTTGCTATTGGCCAAGAACAGGTTTACAAGCCCCACAAATTTTAGTGGGGTAAGTTCAAAGTTCCTTTCTTCTTTAAGTATTGTCTTGATGATCAATTTAGGAGTGCAAGTTTCGATTTGCAGTGACTGACATTTTGAATCTTATTCACTGGACAGACTTCTATGGCATATGACAAATGCGAATGAAAGGCAGATAATCGATTGATATAAACTACCCGTCAGTCATTGCCTTCAGCGCGATTGCGATCCAGCTTTATCTGTCTGCTGGGAACTCAGGCAAGTTCAGGCTCCTGCCAGAGTTTGGTCCAGGAGCAGCACCACAATGTTAGTGTGATACAGGAAACATTCATCATGCGGTTGACGATGCATGCACAGATGTATTTCGTCATCTCGAGGCGGATTGTCGTGCTTCCTCACCAGCAGTTCATGGCAACTAATAGACAGTATGCACGGCATGCTTGGCCGGAGGATCCACTCAACCAGTACGGACCCAGCGATGGCACAAAGGAACATTGATCAACATGGCTTCGATGGGGACTTCCTTCAATACCTCCCGGAGGAGCTGATTGAGCAGCCCAACAATTCTTTCAATCATCTCACCAGCTTTGTTGCTGCTACTGAAGCTAGCAAGCAATTTGCAGCTGTTCCGCCTATGGGTGGGTCTGCCATTGCCAGCAGCAGCCAGCCGATCCCCTGCAGCAACAGCAACAGCAACAGCAACGACATCATCAATATCACCTACATCACCAGAGATGAGAATATGAGATTACTCAATTGAAGTACAATTGTAGAGGTTATGATGTCCCTCGGAGGTCAGGAATGGTGTCAGTGATCGGATTTTGGATTGCCTCTGTGTGCTACTTTATTCCTGGTTTTGTCAATATAACATAATAGTAATCAATGTTATAGAACGGATGGTTTGCTGAGGTTCGATCACAAACGCATGAAATCTTGATTGCGATGATGCATCACCCTCCCGCAATGGTTGTACAAATGCATGGCACTGTACAATCCTGTATCGACGAATTCAATATCATGAACCACTACGGTATGATTAGTATCATTGGTCAAATTGAGCCATAAGGGTCTTCGAGAACAAGAACTACACACTTCATTGAATATACAGTGCAAGTAATATCATCATGGCGAGGACAAATCGAATTGGGCGACGTAGGAGTATGTGGAGCGATGATTTGTAATAATGCCAAAGAAGTGTGTACTTTTCGCCAAGTGCTAGTTGTCACATTCGCAAATGTGGATACACTAGTTGTGACTCTTGAAAGCAGCATCATGACAACTCATTGAACACTCTGGAACGTGCAAGGAACGCCATATTTCAGGGAAACCTTGATTTTATTTTTTTGAGTTTGTGGGTACTATAAACTAAATCAATTTAATGAAGGAAATTTTGCTTTTGCTGATGTGTGTATTATTTGAGGGTAAAATTATAAGGTAACACCCTGTTCTGCATCAATCCATGGTCTACTGTCTTCAGCTGACAGCCAGTTTCTCATCTCCCATCTCTAACCTCTTTGTGGACATAGTTGTACATCAATCTCTTCATTCTCGCAAATATGAGTTAACCTATAAACAGTGTCTCACCTTTCATTTTGCCTTGCTTCTGATCTACCCCAATCAGATTAACCACATTCAGATTCAACACTGCCAGATTGACCATCTACAAATTGACCACCTCCAGATCAACCACCTCCGGATCAGCCACCTGGATGTATACTACCAGTTTTTTCCATTTGCTCTCTCAATGGATTTCTGTTAGTTTACATTATCTCAGCCTTCAAGTTTATCTCCAAACTTTCATGATCATGCTCTATAAGTTCACCTAATCATAATCTCCAAATGAGACCGCACATTTCTAAGTTTACCTAATCACAGCATCCAAGTTCACATGATTATGGCTTCTATGTGCTATTCCAATCTTGCTCTATTACAGCCTACAACTGCATATTTCATATCACTTGATCTTGGCCTCCAAGTCCATCTTCAAGTTTACTCAATCATGGCCTCCATCCAACTGCATCTCTACACTCACTTGATTACAGCCTTCAAATGGATCGCTAAGTTCACTCAATCAGCATCTCCAGGTATCTGTTTGACTGCACTTGGATACAGTTTACATCCAGATTGACTATATGTGTATATATGGATAGACATAGAGAAATAATATATGCTTTGTTGTACTGCAGTGAATCGTCTTGTGATTTTGACCAAGATTAATAGGATAGATGCAATGGCTTGTGGTTATGGAACCCCAACAACCACTGCTGTGAGAATACAACACAAAATTTAATATCTTCTGTAGCACTCTGCAGAGATCTCAGCTCCTCTAATATTTGAGTAACCAATAAGCCAAACATCTTAGAATTTTGAATACACCTCCATAACTGCTGGTTATCTCAGAACCATCTGAAAATACTCTCACAGCATCAGAGAGCACTGTGATTAGCTCCAGGGTGATCTGAGAGTATTTGGAATTACTTGAAAGAACCAGTGAGATCGAGTGGAGTGTCCTGGATGTTTGCTACGGGCTTCTGGAGAATTTTACATTTTGTTCATGTCATCTCTCATTGCACCTTATGTGTGGTGTACTCTCAAGATTTTTACAGATGCAAGCTAACTAAGAAATCACATCTCAGCCTCTATCGCACCTCCCATCAAATCTACTGCCTCCAAACTAACTACCACCCACAACACCTCCATTTTCATGTGGTTGCGCACCTAAAAGTTCATTTCCAAATCCACACAATTATGGCTTGGAAGTATATGTCTAAGTTCGCTTGATCACACCCTCCCAGCTTGCAACATTACGGTTTCAAAGTCTATCTCCAAACTCACTTCATGATGTCCTCATAGTGTATATCTGAGTTTACTTGATTGCTATCTCCAAGTGCATCTCCAAGCACCATTAAATTTCATCCATCCTGGCCTCCAAGTATATGCCCAAACTGGGTCCATTACTGCCTCCAATGTGTATGTCTAAGTTCAAATGATACTGACATCCCATTGTACATTTCAGTTCCCTTTATCAATGCATGCAATGCATCAGCAAAAATCGTTGCGGTCCGGGCAGAATGGCTGCGTCAGAGCGGATGCACTCCATCAGAGCCGTCAGAGACACCCAGGCGGGTAATTACTCTGCGCCCGACGTCGATACCACGCGTCGCGTTGCATTTGGCCCTCCCATCGCCATTTCGCCATTTGTTCTCCCTCTGTCAGTCTCCTATTTCAAACAAACAATCTGGCGTTGTGGCCAACTGTGACCATATGTCGGATTGGGTTCATTGGTTACACGCTTTCATCGGGATTGCAAAGCAATGCATGACACTGCAAAAATCTGTCCTTGCATTCCTTTTACATTAAGCTCGAGGAGAGCGAGAAGAACGTGAGAAGATATGATACTCCCCAGACGTGAGGATCCATGAAGTCTCGGAAAGCGCGAGTGAGACCAAGAGTTGGGAAAGATAGCAGGGGTATTTTTGTTGAATGACAAGATGAGATGAAAATGAGATGCTGTCTATCTACTCCGGAAGGCTCATTCCACCTCCATTACCTGAGTTTCTCCTTACACCCACCGTCGCTCCATAACGATCTACTTGGAGTCCGTAATCAATCAAGATTCATGATGCACTGGGAAGCCGTGATCGAGCGAGTTTGGTGATGAACTTGCGGGCCATGATTGTGAAAACTTGCAGGCTGTGATCGATCGAGTTTGGAGATGCACCTGGATGCCATGATCGTGCGAACTTGCAGGCCATAATCGAGCGAGTCTGGAGATACACTTGGAGGCCGTGATCAACCGAGTTTGGAGATATGCACTTAGAGGCCATGATCGTGCGAACTTGCAGGCTGTGATCGATCGAGTTTGGAGATTCACTGTGAGGTCGTGATCAAGCTTGTTTGGAGATGCACTTGGAGGCTGAGATCGAGTGAACTCAGAAGATGCACTTGCAGGCCGTGATCGATCAAGTGTGGAGATGCACTCGGAGGCTGTAACCGAGGGGGATTGGAGATGCACCTGCAGGCTATGATTGAGCGAGATTGGAGGAGTACATGGAGGCGGTCAATTTGGAGGGAGGCCTGACGGCAGCTGAGACTCGATTCATTGGTTAACTTGTAATTGTGGGAATGCAGAGAGTTGAGTACAACATCCGCCGAGAGATGAGGAACTGGCTGGGAGCGGGAGACTGTCAATCTTGGGATGATGCTGTACTTGGTGTATGCCGTACTCAGTGTTAACTCATGATTATGGCATGGAGAGATAGCGCGGGATGACTTAACTTCGTGTTCTTAGGTGATGGTAGAGTTGAGCACAAGACAGAGAGAGATCAGAGGAGAAGGGGGAAATCATCATGAGAAACTGGGACTTAGAGAATATCGTGTGAAGTCAATTGACCATCCCCGATATGGCAGGTATGAGTCCCGATCCGGCGGGTAATCTCACCAGTACGAGGTCTTCTAAACTCAATAAGGCATGTCGTACTCCGGATTTCTCATAGCTGTTCACATCCTCCTTCTTGTTGTCATCTTCATCCGCCATCTCTCTCTTTCTCGTCCACAACTCTACCATCATCGCAAGAACACAAAGTTAAGTCATCCCTCTCTATCTCTCCATGCCTTCATCATGAGTACACACTGAGTGCAGCATACACCGAGTACAGCATACACCGAGTACAGCATACACCGAGTACAGCATACACCGAGTACAGCATACACCGAGTAGAGCATACACCGAGTACAGCATACACAGAGTACAGCATACACCGAGTGCAGCATACACCGAGTACAGCATACACCGAGGGCAGCTTTCACCGAGTAAAGCATACACCGAGTGCAGCATTCACCGAGTACAGCATACACCGAATGCAGCATACAATGAGTTCAGCATACACCAAGTACAGCGTACACTGAGTACAGCATACACTAAGAACAGCATACACCAAAGATTGTCTGTCATCCCTTCATTCTCACGATTTCAAGTTGACCCCTGAATGTAGCTTCAGCGGCTGGTGTACCTCCCTCCCGATCGACCGCCACCAGCCAGTTCTCCATAATAGCTTCAAAGGTAATGTCACCTTGTTACATTCCCACTGTTGCGAGTTAACTGACTGATGAATTGAGTCCCAGAGCGCCGTCCATCGACCGCCTCCAAGTACTCGTCCAATCTCGCTCAATCACAGCCTCCAAGTGTATCTTCAATCTCGGTCGATCACATCCTCCAAGTGTGTCTCCAAACTCACTCGGTCACGGCCTCCAAGTTTATCTCTAGACTCGCTTGATTACGGCCTGCAAGTTCGCACGATCATGGCCTCCAAGTGCATCTCCAAACACACTTGATCACGGCCTGAAAGTTCGCACAATCATGGCCTCCAAGTGCATATCTCCATACTCGCTCAATCACGGCCTCTAAGTGTATCTCCAAATACGATCGATTACTGCCTCCAAGTGCCTCTCCAAAGTCACTCGATCATGGCCTCGGAGTATATCTCTGAGTCCCCTCGGTTGTCATCTTCTGGCGCACCTCGAATTGCTCTCAAGCACTGCCTGCTGCCAGTCGAGATATACCATGTGTAGATGGGCAGCTTTATTGATACATAGATACATAGATGAGAATACAAACTGAAGTTTTAAAAATTGTTGAACGATTGGTAGTAGCTATGATTTTCAGGTGCACCAGCAGTGTTCCAAAAGAAGATGTTGTTTTTCCCAGACTGCTCTACTGTGATTCGTGGTGCTCCCAGACATGTCGCCAGTGCTCCCAGGTTTGTCGCCGGCGCACAAGGTGCTCCCAGGCTTGTCGTCAGCACTTCCAGTTGCTCTGAAGGCCGGGCAGGAATGCCCTCCTAGGGTCTGATACTCTCCTGAATTTGACTCATCTAAGTTTACACTCCACATGCTCTCAGACACTCCTGGAGGCATCCAGTGACTAAAATACATTTTGCTGATGCGATGCAACGCGAGCCATCACCTGAGTGATGGGAAGCATGAAATTCTCCGTCAGAGGGTACAAGGTTCCGTCAGAGCCATCAGAGCTGTCCGGAACACTCGGGTGTTTCTGAAGGAAACTTGAGTTGTTGCTGATGTTGCATTTCTAAGTTTGCTCATTCGCAGCCTCTAAATACAATCTCTAAGTCCACCTCATCGTAGCATCCAAGTGTATCTCTGAACTTTCTCGCTCATCCCATCAAAGTGGATCTCTGAATATACTCCATTATATCTTTCCAGTACATTTCGAAATTCACTCTACCACCACCACGAAGTGTATCTCTAACTTTGTTCGATTATAGCCTCAAAGTCCGTTCAATTTCACCTTCTGGGTAGATATCTATGCAGACTGATTTCCCATCTGTTGGTACTGTTCTCATTGGGCTCCAGTACTGTCTGCTGCCAGATTTACCATATATATATATATAAAAATCCATACTTGAACATATCTGTCATAGTATATTGTACTGTATCTGCCTGTAGTTGTGAATGACAAATATCTGACAGCAATTTTGTTAGGGCGGTGCTGTAAAGTGAAGTATACATACTTATCTTGGCTCTAGATCCAATCTGTTAATGTATTCAGCTGTTTCCAATCAAATCTGGCTATAACCAATAGTATTCTGACATCAAATCCTTTTGACTTTACAGATTACTTTCTACATTCTGAATTCTGGCCTCTTGCTTCCAAACTTGCTTTGCCCCTTTTTGTCACTGAGATTGTGTCTTGCAGAATGGCAACACCCTTCCTCTTCAAGATCTCCGCAGTAGATTGGTAATGTATTTGTTGTTGTGAGGTCCAATAGGTGTCTCTGCAAGTTCAGTCATCAATGATTGCCATTGGATATATCTGGGAGTTGTTGCCTTCCTTCTCAGTTTGGATATCAAATCTCTTTGCTTCTTATCAATGTATCACACAAATGACAATTGTAATCCAATTTGTAATTATAACCATCAAATAGACTGTGCTGCAAAAAAGTATTGATTTCCTCAGCAGAAATCAATTTGTAGCTTGAAGGTATTGTTGAAGGTTTCAGAACCATCTTGAAAAGTCAATACCATCGGGGCAGGGGAACCGTGTATGACCAAATAGTATTATAATAGTATAACTGTAGTATAGGTATCATAAAAACTGAACAATATTTCAGATTTTTCTTTTGAAGATAGGTTTCTGACTGTCTGCAGCTAGAGCTTGTTCTTCTCATTGCCGACACGATGTGATTATTTCATAGCCAGGTGTTCTGGGTAATCTCCTTCAGAACTATCTTCGGACCATGATGTTCTTACTTAGTTGCCTGCTTGTTTCTTCAGGTGGCCATGCTTCCCTGAGGTTATCATGTTCATACCCGAGTGGTTTTGAAGTATTACTCTCCTGGCTTCTGCAGACCATGCTCTGCAAGAAAGCAAACAAATGAAGCATCTGATCATAACTTCAACTTTGATATTTCGTTTCCATTTGTTAAGTAGTTGGGACATTTGCCAGCACATAGCCTAACAGTGCTTATCGCAATTGTATTAATGCCTCAGCATACTCTGGCTTTGCAGCCATTACATTAGAGATTAATTTTGCGACCAGCTGATACTCTCCCAATGTAGATTATGATACCCTCTTGAGGTTGCGATGTGTACTAATTCAAACCAATAAGCAGATTTGCTTCTGGCCTCATATCTTCAGCCAATTACATTAATCCCTCAGACTTGGCATGCTAAGCTCTCGACTATTTGACAGTCAAGATCCACTGTAGGTGTTTCCCCTCCTGAGGAGCTAGGCTCAAAGATCTCCACCTAATTGCATATTGCATAATGTCTGCTACACATATAACTCCACATTATCGTAACATAGCTGTGTGTGGTCCCTCTAGACAGTTATCGTAGGTGTGGTTCAAAATTATGTGCACTGCTGACATTCTCAATAAACGTCACAGTAGTGGCGACATAATTGTGTCCTCATAATTGAATCAGCCAAGGCTCTGTGTCAGTAATCCTTGCTCAATTTACATGGAACTCAACTGAAATCCCACTACAGATCATTCGAGTTGCATACATGACAACAGTTCATGAATTGCGGTTATGTGAACCAGATCAGGTGACATCTGAGTGATTCTATCCACTGCAATCTGTTATGTACCATTACCACTGTTAAGGGAGAACCCCTAACTGATGTATATATTAGACAAAATGGCTTCCAGTTCTAGAACCAGCAAACCATATAGCCACAGCAGTGAGCATATAGTATAAATGCGAAGATCTTTGGCAGACTGGGATCAATGTTTCAGTTGCACTTAAGACATCCTGAATATTTGCACAGTGGTTTCACCTGCTTCAAAAATTTGTCCTCTCTATTAGTCAAACTTCATTGTACCTTGAATGCACCTCCATAACTGTGGGTTCTTTCTGGAGCATCTGAGTGTATTTTGCCAAGCTTCAAAGGGGCCTACACTGTGTCAGGAATTTCATGGGAGTACTGGTAAGATTGACCAAAGTGTCTGGGAGGTTTGAATAAGTAGCTTCCAAACAGCTTTACAATTTGCTGATATTATATTGTATTCTTACTATTCAGGACAATATAAGGCTTACAAGTTCAAAATGAACCTTTGCAGTGGGTATCTACTAGTTCAGTTGCAGTTGGAATTGACAACACCAACATATCTATCACATGTAATATAGCTTGATAACCCCTATCCAAGTCAAGCAATCAATTTGCAGAACTTGATTTCTTCTGTGATGTAGTTGTTCTCAGATTAAGCCAATTTGTCAGTCCTGTTAGTAGGTGAAAAGTATGCTTGCCAGTTGTCTCTGCAATGAAGTTATAATGCCCTTGACAGTTTTAGTCTGATGCAGACAAGCGCACTCTTACACCAACACCACCAACCACCAACTAAAGCAATTCAACTTTCTTAACTATCTGCGTTGCCACCACTTATACACCAAATCTTTACCACCACCACCACCACCACCACCACCATCACCACCATCACCACCACTTCTATGACCTCCACTGTCAACTTGATGCTTCCCTCACTCAACCAACTACCACCGATTCCCCCTTCTCCAGCCCGTTCTTTTGCATCTACCGCTGTTCCCACCACGTCACTCAATATTCCACCACCACCGCCGCCACCTTTACCGGGGTACTTTCTCTCCAGTGGCGATGTTAAAGTATCCATCGCGGCCTACGAGACTTTATCTGAAGCGGCAAAAGCTTATCGCAAAAGTTTATCACAAGTTGCTGCTGCGGCTTCGTCCTTCGGTGCCGCACTCGAGACTTGCGCGAGATGTAACCCTCGAACCTACCGCTTCGTTCTGCTCCTCCATACAATACTGATGATCTACTCCGATCCTAGGCAAGGGTGCTGGTGACACTGCGGATAGATTGATGGGAGGGAGCGGATTGCAGTATTTGGTCGCTAGTAACATGCATTTGCTGTCTGACGCTATCTATCGGGGGTTTGAAGTTCCGCTGTTGCATGAGGTGGACAGTTACAAGGAGAAGAATGCGGAAAACGAGGAACGATATAAAAAGCAAGCGAGCGAGAAGACTCGAGAGCTGCACAAGCGCGAAACGCAACATCTGAAGCTCGCCCGTCAAAAGAAGCGAAGTACTTTACTTCCTATGTTCTGGACCGCAAATAGTCCTAACCACGCGGGCAGATCTATCATCGTTTCGGGGGACTCTTTTAGATCTTACTGCCAAAATTGATGAGCTGGAAAATTTGAAGTATGCTCACTACCGGGCCGCTCTGGACCTCTCCCAAGAAACTTCAGCTCGAATTCTTGATTGCTCCGCTTTAGTAGTACGTGCGGAGGTGGAAATTTTTGAAAAGATTGCCTCAAAGGGATGGGATGCTTCAGGAGGGTTGGATGATCTTATTTCTCGGGCGGCGGATCCATTCGCGGCAAATTCTAGTTACGGAAACTCTGGTGATGGTGAAATTTTCTCGATACTTCCAACAGAAAGTATCCTTCCCAGTCCACATGGAGCCCTCAATCGGGCAGGCTCCACATCGGGAGTAGGTGGAGGCATCGCAACGGAAGGCAAATACCAAAGCTTGCCGGGGGCACTATCGCAGAACGGAGATTACGACGAATGTGACGACGACGACGAGGATACACAGAGCATATTTTCGGGAGGGTTCTCGAGTCCCAGTCCGAGTAAGAGTCAGTTGGGCCTGCCAGGATTTTCACCTTCAGTGAGTAGTGCGGGCTGGGGAAATATAGATCAGCAGACCTATAGTTTAGAATCCCAGCTTCATCAGTTGCCATCTCATATTGGCGAGGGTACCGAGACTTCGAGCAATTCCAGGGCGAGTGCAGGGCGCCATGGTGGAGAAGAATGGCAAGATCAGGATGATGGAGATAGAAGTACCTTAAGAGAGCTTTCCATTAATTGATATTGGCATTTTTTGGGGATGCGAATTTGACATGGCACTTATTGGTCGCGGCGTTTTAGGAAGCGGGAACGTTTTGCTTTCTCTGGTGATCGGTGTATGTTCTTGAAGTTACGAGTACCTACTACTATGTATGTCTTGTGTTTATAATTGTCTTGATCTATTATGCATGAAGTGAATCGAAAGGATACCCAAAATGTCGAATCACCTGACCTCTGATGAAAAGTCACATGGGTGGTCATGTGACTTGAGCCTCCTCTCCGTCGCCCACCAGCAAAAAAAAAACTCCTATCCATCTCAATCCTCCCGATAAGATCGTTTGCAGCTCTTCTTCCTCCCCTTCTGCTTGGTCTGCCCAGAGTCTGGGTTGTCTGGGAGCCCCTCTACCTCTCCCTCTTCCTCCTCCTCTCTATTCCTCTTCCTCTTCTTACTTGCTCTCCAGCTACTTAAGTACTTAACGGCACTCGGACAGTACATGGTAGTTGGACACTTGTGCGCTGCCATTCTGCCCCACCAAAATCGCGATATCTCCACAACTGATGCGTCAATTGACCCAGAACTTAAAAGAAGGCAGCTATATATAGTTAACATAATTTACCGAGTGACCGCCCATGACCGGGTATCCGCTCACGCCCGCGGGCAGTATATCAACCGTAAATAACACGACCTGCCCTTCTCCCTGACCTTGTAACTATCTCAACCTTTCTTCCTGCCATCCCAGCTACTTCTCCATCATCTCCTGCGTGCATATCTTCCAATAATCCACCAGCAGGTATAAGGGAGTCCTCCTCCCCTTCACTTTCCCCCTCAGAAACCCACCCTCTATCTACCAGGTCTTCTTCCTCCCTCCCAGCATTCTGCAAATTTGTACCAGCACACTTGACCATGCTATGCTGCTTCTCCTGATTACTGGTATCTCTTAAACCTTCGAGCTTTTTACTAGCAGTTGCAGTTAGCTTCTGTTTCCTAGCTTCTACTCTGGTAGATTTTTCTGCTTCCTTTTGGTCTCTCTCCCATGAGCTGCACTACATCTTCCTGTGTGATTACCCTAGCTTAAGTGAGCTGGCAATGGTTCTTAGCTGATGTAGCAGATAGATCTTTGGCCTGAGAGTATAGGTTTCTCAGCATTTCTGCCTCCATATTTCAATCTGCATATGCACACTCTGCACATCTCCCATGAAGTCTGATAATATACTTTAGTTCAAGTGACGAAGGTGTATGTTTCATTACTAGATGCATTGCAGTATGGTGTAGGTGGTTGACGGCTCATGAATTGTATGGGGTTGCACCATTGGGATCAGCACACTGCAATCAGGTTGCTGAGATTGACTGAGTGATAGTTGGTAATGTGTAACTCAAATGCCATCCAGAGTTGTAAGGCCAGAATCCAGTAGCTGCACAGGCACAACAGATATTGTTTGGTGTGTATATACTTCTCATTGCATGTGTCACAAGTCTGAGATTAGGTCAACATATTCTGTTATTTTTATCATAAAGACTGGGTGTAATCCCTATAAAATTGACTTTCTTAATTGCATTATCTCTCCACCTGATTCAGAGGGCAAGTTCTGAGCAGTATGCTTGCAGCAGTGGACAGAATAATCGAACATCCTGTGATTGAAGAATGTGTGTAGCATGGTCAGGTAGATACAGTGGGTGAATATTATTATCCAAACAGTACTGGTTGAACTTAAAAGTACAATGGGAGGCCAGTTATTTAGAATTAGCAGGCACTGCTCACCATCATATCTGCAAATTAGGTACAATTAGTAATATAATCTTGAAGTGAAAGAAGTTCCATAAATATTGCAAATGCTGAAGCAGTTAAAGTTCTATTCCATCTGGTTTAATCTCGATTTTAAATGTGCATAGGTTGAAAGTACTTGGCCCTCTGATGAAACTGTGTCAACAACAGTAACTGATTCTTGATTTGCACCTTTAAAGCAGTTGGAATTTTGATGTCTTCTGCAACCAATCACTTTGATCTTCAGTGCTTGGCCTTCAAGAAATCGTTATTCATCCAGTTTGAAGATATCCTCCAGTTTAGTTGTTAGCTCTCTAATGAGCTCTGCAAGCTGTATATGTTAGTATCAAGTTTAATTTTAATTGAGTATAATTACCTTGGGAACAATATGTTTCATAGTTGCAGAATAATGTGCATGAGCTCTTTGACAGTCCAAACAATGACTAAATCTTGCTGCTAACTCAGGATGACAGTTTGGAATGTATATAGTGCAGTTCTTTCCCACTTCCCAGCATTTGAAAACTGGTAACCTGGATATTGCAAATTCCTTTAAAATATGCAGATTGACTGGATGGCCATCTTCATCTAAGGTTTTGCAGAAGCAAACAACAGATTTTTCCTCCTGTGCTGTCAGAAGCTGTTGGTGGTGGTAAGCCACCATAGCAGAGTGTATACCTCACTGGTAATTGCGCAGTGTTGAATGTGATACACAATAGCTAAAAGCAGCAGATCTACTTCAAGGTTCAGTAATAGCAAGGGAGTTCCTTTTTGCAAGAAGAATATATTTTTCACACGCAATGTTGAATTTGCCGTGCTTTACCGGACCCTTGATAGCATTGTGCTTAGAAAAGTTGAAGTTCCTGGGCAAAAAGGTTGGTTTGAGTATTTGGCTGAGTGATTGGCCAAGTTGGTTGGAAACACAATTGTTGGCAGTGTGGTGAAATAGCAGTGCTGGTAGTCAAATGGCCTAACATCAACATTCTGCCACACCTCTTGCAGTGTCTAGAGGAAATTGGTAAGAAACAGCAGTTCTGGTTCAAGGTGACTAGGAACAGGTTGGAAGAGTATGATATGGTATCCAGCCATGTTAAACTACACAAACCCCATAGATCTAAAAAATTTCGGAAAGAATGAGTTAGACAGAGAAGTGGGACAGTTGCATTGTACAATTCATTGTATGATAGGATGATATCTATGTACCCTGAGGTGGCCCAAAGATAAACTTTCCATCATTTAGTCCATCTCCATTATACCCATAACTCTATACACCCCCTCCTGGCTTCCCCTTGTCAGGCAGAATGGCTGTCATCTTGAGGAATAGATTTTCCCACTATGACTCCTCTCTGGCCCTTGGTGCAAAGCTCCCCTCTTCTACCTCATGACATAAAACCTTATAGCTGATCCAGAAAACAAATCACAATAACATCATCCCAAAGGACAACCAGAAACACAAAGCAAAAACATATAGATTAACACTCCTTGCATATCTGCTTGATCCTACGACTCTCAGTATATGATTTCCTGTTCCCATGGCCTCTGGCGAGGTGTGAGATCTTGCAACACTGAGTATGAGAGTGAACTATTAGCTCAATTATCATAGACATCGCTGCTGTGAGTTGTGCACGTGCTTTCGTATACAACTCACGGTCCTCATTTTCTGCTTGTTGCAAGATTGGTATGACTTTGTTCCCCTTGGTTCTCTTGTAGTGTGCCAATATCTTCATCTCATTATTCAACATTCTCTTGTAGTTTGGGTCGAGCCCGAGACAATCCAGGAAGCAGCTCACATAATTTTGATCGATGGTGTCGTCATCAGAACTGCTGCTTCAACTGCAGTGAGAGTCAGGCTGGTCGTGCTTTGCGGTACCCTCAGCAAAGTATTGGTAGGTGTCTCTGGCATTGTATTGGCATCATCTTCTGTGAGAGATGGTTGGCTAGTACGAGCCGTGATGACAGCAGGAGTAGGCAGGACTTTGCCGGCCTCTCCCATTGTGGTAGCTGGCAGGATCATACCAGCCTCTTTCTTGGTGGGAGCACTGCCTCTATCCCCAGACCTATCCTCAGCAAGATCAATCAATAACTCTGCAACTTTATTCCCATTGTTCTTCTTTTCCACTCCCATTCCCTTGGTTGGTGGGGTTGGTGGTGCAAGCATCTTGCACCTATTGTGGGATGGTTGAATGGGTATCTCATGGTTGGCAGGGGGTTCCAATGGTGAGATTATACAATATCAATTGGCACAATTGTGGTTTCCCATGCTGGAGCAATAATACAGTGCCATGACCTACCCCCAGTCCCATTTCGGACTGATAGCTTCATAGTCAAACCCTTCTCGCAGCCAAGGGCAGCCAATTTCTAACTCCTGTTTAGGCTTCTGGATGTCTCCAGAAGTGTACCACTTGTTGGTTTTTGACTGCCAGTTCAGCTTGGTGAGGTGGTTGACATATATTCATTTGAGGCATCTCTTAGCTAACTTGAGATCTTTGGATGTTTGGCTGGTGATTGCAGTCAGTGGCAGCCACTTCTCACTTCGACCGGAGTCTCTTAGAATTTCATGGAGTTTCACCAGCAAAATGTAAAATGGTTTGGAAGTCACAACTGAACAACTCAGCAACTCTGAACAACCAGACTGAACCTTCCAGATGCTACCACATGTTTCCAGATATGCCGAGTGCAAAGTGATGTGCTCTCAGGCGCTTGATAACTACGTCAGTGGTGCTCCTGAATGTTCTGGAAGTTGTCGAACAGAATACATAATTATTATGAAAAGTGTATAGCTGTCTATAGTGTTAGCAACGGGTCGAGGTAACCCGCCAGCGGTCCGGGTTTGGACTGGAAAAACGGTTTTGTTCGGTTCCAGAAAGGTCCAAAATCCCGATCCGCAGCTTCTTGGCGGTCCAAACCCGGCCCCGTACCCATCAACCTGCGGGTTTTGCTGGGTTTGGTTAGACCCGTCGGGTCCAATCTCCGGTTTTGCATTTCGGGTTGTTCTATTTATGGTTGCATTCAAATATCTTACTGTTAATGGAAAAATATCAATGATGGTATGTCGATGATGTTTTTGGAAGAAGTGGCTGCCTTTGTCATCAAAATATGTAGACAAACTCTCCCTGCCCCATCCTGGAAATGAGTATCAACGGAGCATCAATGATTTTAGGTCTTGCATCCTGGGGAATCAGAGCAGGCATTGGTTGCAGCTAGTCATAGCTGAGGTATTGGCCTCCTTTATAGGCAAAAGCAGAAGCGACACGCTCCCTCCCACATGGTGAAAATGAGCATCAAATCAGCGTCAATGATTTAAGGTCTCGCATCATGGGTAATATAAGTAGTGCATGATTGGAAACCTCTATTGAGGAGGAATTGGCAGCCTCTCTAGGCAGAAAAGCAAGCGACATTCCTGTGACAGTCTCCCAGACAGTAAGAACTGATTTCATGTACAATGATGCAACGAAGAGTTCATGACCGTTTTAGCCTAGAAAAACTGTCAGAACATCGTATATACACAATGACAAATGCATCGCGCTTTGATTACCAATGATGAAAGGCCAAAAATCATTGCCACTCCATTGACGCCCATTTTCATGAAGGGGCGCGGAGCGTTTCACTATATGTTTTCCCTATAAAGGCGGCCAATACGTTGATTATTAATAGAAACGACCATATCGCTTCTGACTTAGCTGACTTACAGGACCAACAATCGTTGACGCTCTGTTGACGCCCATTTTCATGAAGGGGCACGGAGCGTGCCGCTATCTGTTTTCCCCCTAAAGGCGGCCAATACTTTGATCGTAAATTGGAACGACCATATCGCTTTTGACTTACCCTACTTACATGACCAAAAATCGTTGACGCTCCGTTGACGCTCAATTTCAGAATGGGGCAGGGAGCGTGAGGCTCACTCTTTTGCGCATAAAGCCAGCCAATACCCCATTAATGAATGGTCTCAGCTGATCACCAAGCAGATTACCAATGATGCAAGACCAAAAATCATTGACGCTCTGTTGACGCTCATTTTGCCATGGGCGTATCCTTAAGATGTTATCATTTATTTTGGCATAATATATCATTAATGGTATTTTGGCAGCCTTTGTACCATCTTCATATACTTTCTCCTTCATCAAAACATTGTTCTTTGATAATACATATAAATATATCCTTCAAAATATAGTTTAAAGTGTCCGCTAATTGTAGATAATAATACACTCAAAAATCTCGTTTCATTTGATCAATGCTCATCTTCACTGTCAGGTTCACTCAAGTGGCTGCTGTCGTCTGCAAAATGGATGTCAGCTGCATTACCACTCAGCAGATAGTGTACTAACCAGTGGATGTTTCTTCATCAGTCAGCAAATCTGGATCAAAATCTTTATCACGCTTGCGATCCTT
>Ga0307512_10000423_pt1 | contig 61822 bp, 84 predicted proteins | sample 14_EM_MG_FD_200267 | JGI IMG/M metagenome (GOLD analysis project Ga0307512, IMG submission 200267) | Populus trichocarpa ectomycorrhiza microbial communities from riparian zone in the Pacific Northwest, United States - 14_EM | ecosystem: Host-associated > Plants > Roots > Unclassified | place... | reverse complement strand
GCCATTATCCGGAATCTTACCATCCCCCCCACCATTTATGTGTTATGTCCGGACATTGGCCGCACAGAATTTTCAAGTCTATCCTGGCCCGTATCGCCTTGAAATCCCTTTGGATCTCCCCCCCCCCTTCCCAAGAGCGGGGCCGTGGACGGGCAGACGCTTACATTGATCGTAGTATCACGAACTAACACCCATCTAACTCGCTTGCCTACGACATTCGAGATCTTGTTTTCCGTTGTTGGAGTTGTCGTTCAACCTTCCTACCTGTTGACCTTCTGTTGTTTTCGCGACCAAACGACAGCGCCACGTTTAGTTTCTAAAGTCGTCATACATGTGTTTGCTTCGTCTCTACGGTCTGTAGCCCAGGCTCATCTCATAACGTTTCTCGCGACATGTCTCTTAGGATGGTGTCGGCGATCTGCGGTTGCGTGTCGGCACAGAACACGCGCGAATCCCTCGCGTATTCATTATTCTCCAGCTTGATTTCTGGAACTCACTACCCGGTACCTAACGGCCGATGTTCAATTGAGTCAGGCAACAAGTTAGGCGATAAGCCGCAAGGGAGATTCGAAGGGAATCGGTGAGGCACCGGGTATGATATCGTTTCAATTCTCCAGAGGTTGGTATTATTATTCGACGCTAGAAGATGCGATGGTAGCAAGTAAAGGTGTTAAAGTGGTGAAAGTAGTAGTGCAGTAAAATGCTTCAGGACAGGCTGCGCTGAAAAAAGGTACAGCGAGAAAGAAAAAGCCCTCAATGAGCGGTATCCAATCAAATAAGTATACATGGCAAGAAGATAGGTATGATGAGATTGCCAACAGGCCATGAAAATAATGAACGAACGAGGGGCAAAGTAAATAAAAAATAATAATTCACAACCCATCTAGTTGGTACGGGAGGGGTGGTTCGCCCACCCTCGATTGGCATCATGCGACACCCTCCCAGATATCCCGCACACGCTCTAGCACGTCTACCACGACGCTACTGCGATACATCAGCCCGTGGTCAGCCCCGCGCACAACCTGGACGCCGCAACGCCGCGGACCCATAGTGCGTTCCATCCAACGCACCGCGTTCTCTGCAATCTTCTCATCGCGATCGCCGTACCACACGTGCACGGCGTGCGGGTATGCCGCATATGAGAATCCCCATGGCTGTTGATCATGGTTTAGGATTTGTAGCAAATCGCCGTGGATCCCTCGCGAAGATTCAGCATGAGAGGCGGAGATCAGCGCAGTGCCCAGTGCAGCCTGGTAAGCACTTGTCGCAGTGATGCTTGCCCTTGCTTCGATTGTGGGAGACGGGGGAACGTTGGTACGTGGAGAAGACCTAATGGAGGGTGGGGACGACCGTGAGGTAGCACTGTGAGACAAGGACCGACGACCAGCTGCGCGACGGTTAGAAGGTTCTAAGGGCGGTGCGGGACGATCGTCAGGGCCGCCATTTGCACCACCAGTCTTTGGCCAGCTAAACGGGTCGAGACCAAGCCCGACATCGAGGGCGAGCGGTGGGGGGACTTGAGGGGGCGCTGCGATTGTGACCGCTCTATTTGACTGTATTGCATATGATCGCCGGAGAGAGCCCATGGAGCGTAGTGCTTTCAACTTCCGGCCCCCAGCAGAAGGGCTCGGTTTCTCAAGAGAGGGCTGTGCTTGTGGATGATGAGAGCCGCCTTTGAGCCTTGTTAAAAACCCTCTCGACGTCTTGCGTGTAGGGGTGGGCCGCGACTTGCTTTCGCTTAACGTGCGACTACGTTGCGAGCCAGAGCTTCTAGCGCCAAGAGTACTTCGACTGTCGAAACGACCTTCAAAGTCTCGCAAGTCGTCGTAGTCGCTAAAGACATCCGAAGTAAAGCTGGGACGCCGCCCCGTACTTTGGCGTGGAAAAGGTGGGGTCGGACTGGTGCTCTTATCCGGTGATCGACGCGCATGTGTTGAGTTTGCAGATTTGGCATCATAACCAATACCTCTAAAGGCGATTGTTGGAGGTTTCCCAAGCATCCAAGCCTGCATTTTCCATTCTGCAGCCTGGGCGGTCTTTAGTATTCCAGTCGGCACATACTTGAGCCATTTGTAACCGGCTGGTCAGATAGAGTGAGACGAAGTAAGACGCGATACGAGGAGACATCACAAACCTCCCTCCACACCACCAACCCATGGTGCGAGAAGAAAGATGTCACCACGAATACGCTCGGGGACTTTATTTGCAAATGACAGTGCATAGGGAGCGCCAGCCGAATGAGCCATTACACTACACTGATCGATGTGTAGTAGATCGAGAACCTCTTCAACAGCCGAAGCCCATTCTGGGATGCCCCGCGCTGTTTTGGACTTCGGAACTTCGGTTCGACCAATGCCCCATCTGCAACCTCTGTAAGAAATGCGCACACGAAGTTTGACTAAACGGGCTCACCTATCGATCGTGATGAGACGGATGCCAAGGCATTCTGCCATCTCATCATAGAGACCGGAAACATATCGTACGCCACCAAGGCCTAGGAATACGACGAGAGGATAGCCCGTCGAGCTTCCGAGATCCGACAAGCTCACGATCAGAGGATTATCTACGGATGCATGTGGGGACCGAGTGAGCTTGAGCAGGGTTGTTAATCTGACAGAGCGAAGATATTCCGCGATGGCCTGCGACAGCGTCCGTGGAGGTGCCACGTCGACCGTTGTTATTACTTCAGCCGTGTCTGCAACGATGTGGGGCGGTGTTGTACGGCGACTTTCTGACCACGGAGACCCTGGGATAGAGTGGTCGGACATAAAAGAATGCCGGGAACGTGATGATTGCGAACTCTGGACAGGAGGGGCCCGAACGACTGGGGACGTTGTCTGGTTGCGCAGGGTCGTCCTAACTTCTTCGGCGATACTATCCACTGATGTACGCGAGACAAGTTCAGCTTCCTCCGCAGCGGACACAGGTTCAGGCTCTGATTCCTGTTCTTCGTACACGGTTTCATGACCATGGCTGCTCACTTTCATGGAATCTCGCGCCGTAGATAGACGAGATCGTGCTCGTTGTTCCGGAGGAGCGTAGGCACGAATGATATCAGAGATGGAAGGCGCGATAGACTTGGTATCAGAACGAGAGGGCTGAGGCGATGGAGGAGGGGTAATGTCAGTGGAACGAGGAAGAGAGCTGGCAATAGTCACTGCAGGAGAAGTTGGTCTTGTGACTTTGGAGCGAGAAGACTGACGAGCCGACAGTGTTTTGGTAATGCTTGAACGTGCCTCATCATCCTCATCGGCGTCGTTGTCAGCATCAGCGCCATCATCATGACGAGAGGCCCGTGACTGAGACGACACTTTGCGAGATAACGCACCACCGAGAGTGACGCCGGGGGGAGGGGGAGGGAGCGGAGGTTGGTAAAGTGGGTGAAACTTCTCCTTGCCACGGGTGGGACGGGAAATACCGCCCGAGCCCATGAAGAAGTCGTCTTTTCCAAAATTGTTCATTCCATCGACCAAGGCATCCATGGTCTCTACGCCCGACACGGGAGCGGAGACAACGACGGAAAAAGGGTCGAAGAGAGACCTGGGAGCAGACAAGTCAATTGGCGTTTGGGGAGGTGTCTCAAGCTGGGTGAGAGAAGAGGAATCGGATATTCGGAGGTAGGAATGGTCAGAGCGGTGTTCACCCGAGGATCTTCGGTTTGAGACTCGACGGGAACGGCGTCTGGGCGGCGGGGGTTTCAGAATGAGGTCATCGTTGTGGGTGTAACGGGAGGAAGATGAATGAAGATCGGAACGGCCGCTTGAGCCAGTGATTGTTACGTTGGCAAAATGGGAATTTGATGATAGATCCGAGTGAAGGTTGCTCGTGGAAGCCCCAAATGCGCGCGTGGCTCGACCATGTGGGTTGTGTCTCTGGGGCGCAGGGTGTGACATTTGACGGGGATAACGATCAAAGTAAGAAGGTGCACGACCAACGGGGAAAGGGATTTCTGTGGCTGACGGTTGATCCGACGTTGATAACTTTTCTTTTCCTTTACACGAGACGGATGAACCACCCGCAGTCAGCGGCAGACGCGAAGAGGCGGCAGCGGGGATGGTGGCAGTAGTGGTAGAAGTAGGGTCGACGGTACCGGCTCCGGCTCCGGCAGCGGCGGCGGCGGCGGTGGTGGTAGTAGTGGTAGTAGTGGTCATGATGCTGGTGGCGGTGGATGAATGGGACATGAAGGGAAGGAAGGGGACGAGGGGAAAAAGAGAGCGTGGTAGCAAGCGATGAGCGGGGACTGGCCGGGGACCAGCGATATGGACAAGTGACGTCCAGAGTGAGAAAGGTGAAGAGAGGTCGAAATGAAATGTGTACTTATCCAACTGGGGATCGCGTTAAGACAGAAGCGCTCTCGGGGAAATTGACACACTCTTAGACAGAAACTCTTTTCACACCCTCTTTCTTCCTTTCTCTTTCTTCTTCTCTTCCTTCTCTTTGCGGCCAATCCAACCACGTCTGACTCAGCTTTATGGTAACCATGCATCCCTATTTTCAACGCGCCGACGACCCGGATCTCCTTCGGCAAACTCAAACGCGTCCCATGCCGGCCGCCGGGTTCACTTGCCCTTGAAATCGCCGTGACTCGCGAAGGGCTCGGGCCTCCGAGCCCGACTCTTCCTGCAAACCCTACAAAGTAGACCGTGATGACGGTGAACCACAAAGGCGTTCATACTATTGAGATTCCCAATCGTCCTCCAAGGACATGGGCCCAAACAATCCGTTCTACGACATTCTTCGTCGTATTCATCTTTGGTTGCCTCATGATCAATGCTTCCCAGTTTGTCTTCTTCCTGCCCCTTCGCTTCCTACCACTTGCCTCGGCAAAGCCGCTCTATGGAACAGGAATCCGCCTCAGCAAGGGCGCCTTTGGCACTCTTATCAGTAAGTCACTAGGCCCTCCTTCATTGGCTTATCTCTAAATGGCACAATGTTTAGTCCTAATGAGTCAATGGTTCGCACCTTCGCGTCTTGTCATAACCTTCGAGCACGACGGCCCTGGCGCCTTTTCAATCGACGAGATCCGTGACATGACCACACGAGGTGGGGATGGGCGGGTCTTGGGTCTCCATCTACCCAAGAAATCGGTCCTGATCGCCAACCACCAAGTCGGTACCTGCCCCAATGAAATTCCCAGTCGTGACATCACCCTTACCACTTCTAGGTCTATGCAGACTGGTGGTATGCGTGGTGTCTGACGTATTTTATGGACACGCACCGAGACGTGTACATCGTCTTGAAGAAAAGTCTGAAATGGGTGCCTGTCATCGGATGGGTCGGTGCTCCATTCCTCCTCACGTGCTCTCCCACTTACGGCATACCCATGATCATGATAGGGCATGCAATTCTTCAACTTCATCTTCCTTGCCCGCTCTTGGGCTTCAGACCGTCTCTATCTTGTACAGCAGCTAGCTCTCCTAGGTCAAAGAGCTCAAGACCATGACACCCCACTGACTTTTATCCTCTACCCGGAGGGTACCCTTGTCAGTCGAGATACGCGACCCATCAGCAAAAAGTTTGCCGATAAACTGGGGATCGTAAGTTCTCGCCCTTATCTCCTGCTATTTCACACTGATTACTGCCCCGCAGTCCGATCTGACACACACACTCCTTCCAAGGTCAACAGGGCTGCACTACAGCCTACGTGCTTTGTCACATTGTGTCCCCAGTCTGCAACTGCTCGATATCACCGTTGCGTACCCTGGTACGTCACGCCCAACAGTAATTGACTTGGCGGGTTGATCTGGCGTCATCAGGGATTCCACCTATGGGATATGGTCAATCATACTACACTCTACGATCGATTTTCTCCGATGGGATTCCTCCTCCCGCTGTCCACATGCACATCCGCCGATTTGATGTGACTAAAGATGTGCCTATTGGCAACATCTCTGGTAGCATCTCCAAAACCCCACTTAACGGCCCTTTTAACGGGCAAACACTCGGAGCTGACGTGTCAGAGGAAGAGCGGCAGACGTTTGATGTCTGGTTGCGAAACAGGTGGGCCGAGAAAGACCAACTCATGCAACGATTCCATGACACTGGCACTTTCTCATCTTCTCTTGACAAACACCCTGAGATCATCGTACCGCTCCAGCTGAATCACATGCACGAAATTCTCAATGCTTTCGGCTTTTTCGTTCCTGCTATAGTAGGATACATGTGGACGCGACTTCGACGCACAGTATGATGATTGGACGATTAGGACTGCATTTCGTCACGCTTCTCAATGCCTTTGTTCTCTGGGAAGATTTTATTCTTGTATACAACTCATCTCACTGTTTCCCAACCTGCTTCTTCATTATGATTTTCGGTGAGGTGTATATCGATCGATGTGGGGGGGATTATAGATTATATTGACAGCACTGGCATTGCACGAGAGCAGACTCTAGTAAGTTAACTTTTGTGGAGAGAACATCCAAGGTGCAGGTATATCTATGCGTCCTGTCTCTGGGACTCGACCTTCTTCACCATGAAGAGGCTAGTATCCAAAAAGCGTTCGACGCAGTTGACCAAGCAGCTCTCTTCACCCCGAGAGAACCGCGTCGAGGGCGTGCCGGTGATGCATCTGTGGCGCGGAGAGCGGGCAGGTGAGTAAAAGCGGAGTTCTGCCGATGGTCTGCGAGAGAACGCACTTGTCCCAGCACATGCTGGTAAAGGTGTGTATAGACTGCTGTAGACGCGCCTGCGCCTGCTCCCGCTCGAGGAAACCTTGGAGCTCTTTCTGCGGAATTTAAAAGTATCGTTAGCATCAGAATACGACAAGAATGAGAAAAGACACTCTTACTTGGGTGGCGTCGTCAAAGCGGTCAGCCATGGGGGTCGACGTAGCAAGTGGAAGGAATTGCCGACTGGGCGCTCGGTCAAATTCTGAATCCGTCCCCGTCATTGGCCTCTCGGTATTTTCCGGTCATGGTCGGTCGGCTGGCTTGACACGGGCGCTGAACGACGCGACCCTCATTTCTCGCGCGTACTTTATAAGGCTAAGACGCGTCGTTGTATTGGGCGTGATGACGACTACAACATAACTATAGCAACATAGCCACCCCAATACCGATGATGAAGGTTTGTTGGGGGAATGGGGCAGCGGTCGTGCAATGTTTACTTTACCGTTTATGAACCCGCCCAGCCGTGGCACGCGTGGACCGCGAGTCTCACATTCATATTCACACCTGCGTCTGCGCCTCAAGCATGAAAGGCTGAGCCAGCGCTTCCTTCAAAACCGCCCCACTGTCGTCCATGGAGTGCAAAAACCGGAGCAGTTCGCGACACAGCTGCCAATCCTTGGCCGCCACCGCACTGCGCAACAGCCTGAAGGCGTCGTCGTGACCCGTGTCGAGTTGCTCGAGGCTGTGCAGGACGAGGAGGTACGAGCCCGCCGTTCGCAGTCGCTGCGAGCTCAAGCATGTCTACGCAGAATTGGGGAAAATAAAAATAATTTTTTTAGCATTTTCATTTGGAGTGTAGCGAATGCGGAGCGTGCGGGGCCAGAGCGAAGCGACGTACTTCGAACAACGTTTTGGGGTCGCCTACGATGTCGAACAGACGCCGCCAGCGCGCCATTTCCGTCTTGCGCGCACATCCCACGACCACATCGAGGGCGACATCGAAATGGTCTAAAAATTCAATGACCGACGGAAGGATGCTGCCGTCCTCGCCGTTCGCCGTCGCGTCCTCTCCAGCCGCTTCGGACTCGACGACCGTGTGAAGGAGAATCTCGAGGGCGTGGGCGAAGAAAACCAGGTGCTGGTAGTGCGACGCGAAGGAGACCGCCTCTCGCACTTGGCCGGCTGCCAGGTGAAAGCGTAAAATGTGATGCAGAAACAGATGCGACTAACGGGCATGATGGTCAAAGAATGCTCTCGGGACAGACATGGCCAGCACATTGCCTTACACTTGTTGCATGACGAAACGTCACAAATGGCACAGTCGCCACCACACTGCTCTCGTGTTCTGCACCGATGATTATACCCTTGTCCATGAGCACGGCTGCATCGAGTCAGACATCGATATTCTCGGCATGAGAAAACGTGCTGGATGTAAACTTACATAATGGGTAGAAATCCAGCGGAACATTGACACTTTCCCTGACATGACCGGTCCGCGATTCAGAGGCTGACTCTGTCGGAGCTTCTATCGTCAGCGCGTTGAGCCAGACCCGCATACTTTGCCCATCGTAACCCCATAAAGAGTTTTCCAAGCCCCCGATGCCACGTAAATGTATCCAGCAAAACTCGATCCGGTCAGCCAGGATCTGCATGTCATACCGGACTTCTTGGTCACCAGACTGCCAAAATTTTGGTCAGGAACCAAGCAAATCGAGATGTCAAACGTGGGAACCTTTCTGGGCTTGAGCAATACCAACTCTCCCCCGACCATCATCAGGACGGTCGCGACGGCGAGGTCGTCCGCTGGATCTCCCAGTTCTACAAACGAGAAGAAAGGAATGTTCAGAATATTCGCCCTACGTAGCATCCACAAGAGCCTACGTTTTTGACCAGTAGGAATCATCCAACTCAGGACCCGGACAGCATTTGGGTTGGCAATGACACCGCGGAAGGAAATACTTCCAGCGAGATGTAACTTGATGGTGTCCGCAGTCGGTACGACCAGATAGTGAAACAGAGTGTTGTCAGTGGTATAAACCAATAGTGAATTGTCCACAAGGGAGAGAATAACGACAGGCGACGTCAACGGCTCGCGATGGAGGACGTTTTGGTTGCTAAGCTCCAGATCCCGAGAGTACAACCGTAACTGAGAGGGGCATGAGGATTCCTACTGCAAAGTAATTTTGCCATGCTCACCTGCCATGATCGACCAACCTCCACAGCGGCAATGAGGACATGGTGGAACCATAAAAAGCCACCCCTGACGGCGAAGGCCTGCTCTTGCAACTCATCGCCAAATAGCTTCCAACGTCCAGACGTTGAACTATAATGCGTGAGACCTCGTCTACCAGCAATGGCGATGAGCCTCCCGTCAGCGCTAATAGCCGAGTAGCGTATCGGCCAATTCGTCGCCAGATATATTTGAGGCACCTAGGAACGGTACTTGAGTAACGTCGCGATCATACGTGATCGGGGTCGACTAGCCTTTATGTGCTGCCAAACATCAGATTCAGGGTTTATCACGCTCATGTCGGGTTGATCAGCGCCCCTGTAAACTAGGACGCGATCATCCATTTGCAGAAACGCGTATTCTGCATTGTCCTGACAATCTTCCTCAGACAACACACGACGCCGCATGGAGAGGGAAACTTGCAGGAATGTGCTGTCCAGTTGTAGCACTCTTTGCAAAAGGGATCGTATATAGTTGTACGTCGGATTCTGGTTCAAAATTTAGGTCTTACCATGGGTCGAAGACCTGTTGATCACTCACGTTGTTCGTGGGGGTGGGCAAGGACGACGAGCTCAAAATTACCGGGGGCCCAAAACTGTCGAGTTTCAGAGAAAGCAAACTTAAAAACAAACGGAGTAGCCCACAAGATCCCGGATGCCGTTCATAAATGAGTCTTTGAATCTGGCAATCTGAGTTTAGTGTCCAAGTCGCACTCCAAAAGATATTTTCTCATACCTGCTCTCGTCAGTTTGATTCTCCAAACCAAAACTCCATGCCAGACATCGTCCGGCCACGCTCCAAATAGCCCAACCCCTTTCCCAACCAACAGCGAGGACGTACCCATCCGAACTCCATTCCATGGCACATACAGGTCCTCTATCTTTGATATGATAACACTCTGGGGTGTTCAGCACCTGAGGTTTTGGCGATACACGGAGCTTCGAAGGAAAGCTCGTGTACTCTACATTGCCACTAGAAGAATTGAGTGTCAAAGTCATGGACAGCGTTGCGCCAAAAAAAAAAGTCGACATACCACTGTGTGCCAACCGCGACGAGAGAAAACTTCATATTGACGACAACTTTGACGGCTCGACGAGGCTGTTCATAATCGTCTGCGCTCGTTGCCTCGTCGGAATGAACTTGCTTCCGCTTCTGCACCCATTTGGGCACCTGCACGTCATGTATGCACGAGCCCTGCCACTGGTAGCTAGAACGAGAGTTGGCGCTGTCGTTGGATTGTCTCGTATGCCAGGCTCCGCTTGCCAGGCTCTGGGGGCACAAAGCGTGATCATTAACTTCGCCACGAGATCAGTATCAGCAGAAGAACCGCACGCTTTCGTCCGCTTGTGTCCTTTCCCAGTGCGGGGCTGCCGTATCGGATTCGTCGCTCTCAACTAGCTGCACGAGATACGCGCGGCCCTCCGACGTGATCCACGCTTCGACGTCCGTCCCACGGAACGATGAAATACTCGAAACCGCAACTGAGTTAATGTTAGAATATGAAAGATTTCCAATTTATTGGCCGTGCCCACTGACCATTTGTGTCGACGAGCCACTCGAAGCTCTGCTCAGTAAGTGTCCAACTATCATAGTCGTAACCAGCGTTTCCATCACCACCTCGTGGTTCTTGCGCATCCGTCCGAGGCCAGGGTATGCGTTGGACAGATGAGGGGTTCCTCGTAGAAAACAGAATGCAATGCTTTCGTGGCGACACGCTAGCCCATTGTGAACCAGTCAGCGGCGCTTCGGTAGAAGGTAGAAATACCCACCTGAGGAGGTTTCCTTCCATCCGAATCACACCCTCGAAACGTATTACTAACGCATGTAGCGGTATAGCTTCCCCTGGTCCCGAAAGAAATGTGCGCAAGGAACTAGATCCCAATCTGGGTGTACCGTAAGGTGTTTCATCCGGCTTCTGATGCAGTGAGGCGAGGACCAGATACGATTTTGTCGTCTGAAGTGGGGTCTCGTCATCCACGGGTCACTTACACTAGTATACAAGACCACGCACCTGAATGACGATTCGCGTTCCATCCGTAGACCAGTGAGCAGAGTTATTCTCTCCGTGCTCTTTCACGCTCGTTGACGTTCTTGAAAGATGTGTGAGGATGACCAACGGCTAAATAACGGGCATCGGGAAGCGCGCTGAGCCCATTTGGTCCCACAGTCAGTGCAAAGCGAAACACACCCTGACGCGCCAAATCGCGATACTCTCTTTTGTGAGCGAACAAAACAGTGACTTGTGAGGACTTGGTGCTATACCGAGCACCGATTCCGGGGGAGCATTAGGCAATGATGGAACGGTGCAGAATTGACGGGCAACGGAGGTGGGGAAATACATAATTTGTCAATGGGCGTTCCCGGCTTGCCAGGGACCGGTGTTTTGACCAACTGTCGCGTCAGAGCAGATTTGCGGTGTGGAACAGACGATACAAAGGGTGCCCTGCGTGTCGGGTGCCACGAAGGCCTTGGTGAAAGCGCGCTAATGGCGAATATTCGTGAGTGTGTGGGAACGGCTTCTCGCAAGGCCTGTCAGACTTAATGTAATACTTGCAACTAAGGATACTAATACAACGTGACACGACAAGGTACCTAAGAATGCGCGACGGAGATGGGATATGTGCCATGAGGATATGCAGCAAAGCAAAGCACTCCGGGCTAATGATAATTTTGAGAACACCGTTCCGACCTCGTGAGCCCCAGTTAGTGGGGGGAATCGTCCGGTCCGGGGAATTTGTGGGGCTCGGTTCCATGATGGTCGAAGGAGGGTCGCGCTATCGAGAAACGACTGGCGCTGGTGGGGCTGAGATACGACGAACCTACTGGCATGGGCTGCCGACGACCCTGACGGATGAGGCCGAGAATGAGGGCAACTCCTTCACGCGACTGTAAGAAAGACCTGAGTAACGAGTATGGAATCCTGTGAAAATGACACACCCTCTGCACGTTCTTTCTAAAGCGAGCAAGGCCATAGTTCTCGATCTGTTTCGTGAGGCCCCATCCAAACCCTGAAACAATTCGAGCTTCTGTCGTCTGCAAGGTTTGCCTTTGAAACCATGCATCAAGGCTACGGGAGTAGTTACACTGAAATAGTTCACGCACCCCTCTCCCACTTGTCTAAATGTCTGGGACTCATGTACCTGCATAGCCTTGACGTGCTCGAGGTTTCGGGTGAGACAGCGCACCACCTTGCCGTGTGGGTCTACTTCGCTCTCCTCAAGGATCCAACTTTCTGAGCGGGAGACGATGCCTTTTGGCGCCCATCTCGGCAACGTGGCCTTCTTGAGAATGAGACGGGTAGTCAAGAGAGAGCCCGAGGGAGTGAAGTCGCGGGAGATCACATCACACGAGATGACGTGTGAGGCATAGGGGTTTGGATAGCGCAGGAAGAAAGCGAGGGAGACAATTGGCCAGGGATCGCTAAAAAGGTGTCAGGCTGAAACCATCAGTAAAAGAGAACCGATACGCACTCGTACAAAAAGGATTGGGAAAAAAACCTCATTGCAAACAACGACCCCAGCTGGAAAGAAGGAAGAGAGGAGCGTGTGAGACGGACATTTCAGGAAATGGAATTTCGGTAAGATAAGATTATTGATTGATTGAGTCAATCTAGAGTACAGTACTACACTATCTGGTATATACACTACTCATTCGTAACTGTTGTCCCCCACCAGTCCGTCACAGGATATTTCTATCCGCAAACCGTCATGCGACGGACGTAACCATATATTCTTTCCTTCGTCCACGAGGTCGATACAAATATTCTCCTGAGCAGTTGGGTTCTCAATGACCTTTCCGCCGACATACTCGCCAACAGTGACATATTCGTCGTGTGATACCTCGTGCGCAAAACCCGTCAAGTATGTGCGCTTCGCATTTATCCTCCTTGAAACGTTGACAGCCTCTTTAATCCCATAATGTGAGATATGATGGAGCGGTCGTAGGCAATCGACCACGGCGACAGCGTATTGATGTGATGGGTTGCCAACCGAAGGTTCGTTCAGCACCGCCCATGAGTCTTCGGAAATCCATGACACATCAGAGAGGTAAATCACAGAATCCTGAATCTTGAATCCATGGCAAAGGTATGGATGAAGCGCGGGCACGCCCTGTCCACCGTTGGAGCTTGGAATCGGTTGAGGTTGTAATACGATTGGCTCCCCTTGCTGAGACAGAGGAGATGAGGGAGGGTTGGTTTTTGGTGTCAAAGGCCGCGTGGGCGTCGATGGTAGTGTGGATGGTGTCGGAACAGACCCAGGCGGTGGACTTGTTGACCATACACGCCCATGCTGCACTGCATTCCGAGTAAAAACCTGAGCCGAAAACCACTCAAATAGCAGGCAGTCCTACCTTCGAATGGTGTGATCAATATTCCAGAATCTGCGACGTCAATAGGAACCTTGTTTTCGAAGATGTGCCACTTAAATTCGGGAATCTGAGAACGCGAAAAGTAAGGAGCCTGAGGTGGTGTCCGGGTTGTTGGGGTTCTCTTACATCACCACCCCCTGAAGCGAATTCCTTAGAAACCATGTAGGGAAAGGAGCGCACTACTTCGGTGTAGGTTGCTTGAGATACGTAGACGTCAATAAACTCTTGTATTTTCGCCTTCAGGGTCCACACTGACAGAATGATCCGTGAGCCTGACTGACAATATATGGTGCTGCGCCTCACTCACCCCGGAGGTCATCTAGCCCATTCATTGCTAGCGGTTCCCCACGTATCTATTAAACAGTGACCGATAGGGATAGGGCGAAGGGCCACGTACCATCGGCATGGGCATGCGTGATCAACACGGCATCGATTCGTCGTAGTCCATACTTCGGGAACCATTCGACTGCCGCCGCTTGGAAGTTCTTGCCGACATCGATAACGATAGTCCTGAAGTATGGCGCTGCTGATCAGTGACGCATGGGCTATTGTGCTGGAGGACGTACCTCTTCTTCCCGTCTTTTCCATCGACACGTATGACTGCCGACGTATTCCTCCTGATGTTCTTCTTTCCTTCAGGCTCTAGGGTGGAAAGGCACGTTTTGCAAGGGATTTCGCCCTCTGGTGCGGTGAGGCAGGATACATTGGGCAAGCTACCCGACGTGCCCGTGCCCAAGAAAATGAATTCGATCCCGGAGGCGGGCCGAAGCGTGTGCGTGTGCGGGGTCGGAAACGAGTGTTCCACTGGCAACTCAAACATATTCGGTTGGATCTGAGGCAGCTGATGCTCTTCGAGTCGGGTTTTTATAAGAAAAGGTGCCTATTGTAAGGAGGGTGCCACTTACAATGGGCCCGGTGTTTCGAAACCGCCTTGAAAAATGCAACGACGAACGGCTCTGGCATGGTTCTTGAAACGCCACCCCAAGCGCTGGCGTGATCGATAAAGGGCACACAGTGCAACAGCTGCCAATGCTGAGTTGACCCTTAGTGTGGCACACTTCAGCGCCTCGCGCCTCATATTGATAGCATCAGATCACGGCGGCGTCCACGATTTAATACTGTACATATTACTCCACATCACAGTACCTCCATTCGAACATCTACGAGTACAACAATCCTCTGTTTCCAGGTTGCTATGGCCAGAAGCAGGGCAGGACCGCCGGTGTAAGCACCGGAACATACGACACACCTACTCTTCGGGGAGACTGCGGACTACTTGGTGAATACTGCGGAAGGAAAGGCGGTAAAAATATCTTTAGGATGCTATGCTTTGAAAGACGCACTTGAAACCACATCTTCATCATGCACGAGGTGGCCGAGTCCAACCTTTTGCGCGTGAGGCGCAAATTTTGATGATTTCCCCTGGAAGAGTGCCTGTCAGGCCGAACGACTGGGCTTCCGAGGATCGCTCACCCTGGGAATGGTTGATTAGTGATTAATTTTCGTAATGTGATGGAAAATGAATAGTATTAACCATGCTAGCGCATAGCGGAAGTTTGTAGCCAATGACCGATGGATCCCGTTGCAAACGTCCTAAATGATATATAAGCGCTGAAAGGCGGGTGAGTGCGTTCCAGAAAATACCTCAATGGTAGACCCTTTACGCATGCAGATCGGGTCATCGAGGTCGGGGTGTGCACCCCTCTTTTTTGTGTAGACTTTCACGAGACCGAGGTCATCCCATATGCGATCAACAAGATACCCCAAACTGCACGAATTCAACAATGGGATACCGCAACACCAACTGTAACACACTTGAGGTCCATCTCGCAGCTGATGACGACTGTATGGTCTTCATGTGCTAAGCGATCCATCGTTTCGAGGCTGATGGCGTCGATTTTGTTGTAAACATCTAAGGATCATATGTATGAGCTTCTGAGGGCCCTAGGTGTTGGACATACAAAGACACGGTATGTATTTGCGCGTCCCTATTAGACAAATGAGACGATTGATCACTCATGAGGAGAGTACGCACCGATGAGGACATCAATAAATTCGTCTGTAGTAATCTGGTAAATGGTCAGTTCAGTGCCCTAGGTGACAGCAGAGGTACAGCGGACGTCTTCACGAATCATTACATCACAGTTATGTAACTTATCTGAAGATAAGCGTCAAAGCCGTCAATTGCAACAAGAAGGGCCATACAGCTCGCCAAGATTGTCCGAATTGTTTTTTCATCGGTCTTGGTAAGTTTCACGGTAGCAGTCAACTGGGCGATCTGTAAGAAGGGTGTTGAACGCGAGTGACGGGACGTACGGTAATCTGCAAAAATTGTGAGTGAGAAATTGAGCAACGACATGCCCGGAAATGCTCACCCCACCAGTTGTTTTCCGCTTGAAGACGACGTCAGGTTTTTTCTTATTCAGGCGAATTCCTACAGCATCCAATTCAATCTCCAACAGCCGTCGTTGTTCCTCCGACTTAGTGGCATCTAGCATCACCAGTATCAAATCCGCTGTCTTTGCGGTTGAAACGACCTGTCGACCACGACCACGTCCTTGACTGGCACCTTCCACAATACCTGGTAAGTCAAGGAGTTGTATCCTCGCGCCTTTATACTCAATGACGCCTGGAATGGCCTGACAAGTGCCCCGTGGGCGATTTGCAACAGGGAAGCCATTACAGGGGACTCACGGTAAGAGTTGTGAACTCGTAAGCAGCGGTCTCAGAAGCGGTGTGAGTTACTCTGCTTAAAAGAGTTGACTGACGGGTGTCAGACCAATGTAGTTGGTTGCAGGAGGATCATACCTTTCCAACGGACGGAAAACCAATGAGGGCGACACGAGCATCCCCTGATTTTTGCACGTCAAAGCCAGTCCCTTGGCCACCGGACTTGGTGGGGGGTTCCAAAAGCTGAGCGCGGTAACGCGCAAGCTTTGCTTTTAGCAGACCTAGGTGGTACTCGGTCGCCTAACACGAAAGAGGGTTTGAGTTGTTCAATGAGAGCAAAGTGCTCTCAAACCACCTTATTCTTCTGCGCTATATGGGTGGATGAGGCACGCATTCAACGAGGGAAGTGGTTCTAAACGCGTACTCCTCGCCATCTCCTCTGTGAACCGACGATGGTTGGTAAACGAGCATAAGGATATGGAAGAGTGTGTGCAGACACACCCTCGATCTCTTTGATCTATGAAGTAGATGTGAGTCAGAGGTACTCGATAACATGATAAGAGACACACCTTTTCTACGACGCCCATGATAGTGGAATATGTAAAGGTCGGGGGGTGATGCTGGTAGCAGCAACGCAACGGGATAGACGCGGAATACACGGACCGGTCAACGTAAGCTCCAGATCCAGATCCGTCGAGCCGCGAGTCGCGCTCGAGCTGAGCCAGACTCAGCCAATGCTACGACACAAACCATCGCTGTACCCTCATGAAGAAGTGGGTACACCCCAAGAAGATGAGGATGCATGGGATATCCAGCAGCCCTCGAGACCCATTTCTTTTTCTGCCGCGACGCCTCCTAATACCTCCACACTATCGGGATCTGTTCGGCTCAGCTTGAAATCACGCCTCAAGACGTACTCTCCTGCCGGTTCCTTTAATTCCCCTTCTTCCACCTCTTCCACTTCTTCCACGCAGGTACCGCAGTACTATGCGAGGTATCATGACATATTTTCTCAATTCCTTACGCGATACGGGTCTGGCTCCGGCTCCGATGATCCTAGAAATGACCCCGATAGTCAATACTTTCAAAGGGGTCCCAGCCAGCCTGTTGATGCTGGAGATAGTGATGAGGAGGAATTTGGACGCACATTACTGGATAGCTCTGGTGATGTCCGCGACATGTTCTCTTCATTACTAGTGTCGGAACCGATTGAGCCAGAGACCCCGGAGCAAAGAGAGCGACTCGAGTGGCAGACCATGCTTGCGTCAGTCCTGGACGGCGACGTCTTGAAGTCTGAAAAGACGCGGATAGCTGTGGCGCTCGCCACTTCTAGCGAGGAACAAGACAAGTATAACCACAACCTCTGGTTGGGCATCAGGGCCAATATCATGGGCACTTCGGAGGAGGCAGAGAGAAAAAGACTTGAGGATTTGAGACTCAGAACAGTTGATCCTGCCATCAATGAAGTCTTGACCTTCCGCTCTAGAGATCTCGAGGACAAGGATGATCCAGGGGCCATCGCTCTGGAACAAGTGAACGAAGTGCTCCGGCATCTGGACATCGTACACTCGCTGTATCCGACACACAAAGCCCTCCAACTAGACAAACCTATTGTTGCCGAACCAGATTTCCAAGCTCACAGGGATGCCCTTATTACGTGGTCCACTCTATTCACATCCCTTCGCCGACAGATTGATGTCTTGCGGAAGTGGACGGGAAACGAGACTTTGGACGTCACTGCGCCAGTTACCAATACAGACAGCCCTTTGGGGTCGCGCTACACCCCCGGCGATAATGGCCCTGTTGTGGACGGTACCACGTTCCTTGAGAGAGCGATGAAGGAGGAATCTATTCAAATGACCTTTGCCAAAGGTTTCATGACAACAGTACACTCCCTCATCGGCGCGTCTCGAGACGCGCAAGTCAACTTGGCCCATCTTCTGAAGAAAACGAATCTTCCATCCTTCGAGCGCGAGCTCGTCCCCTTGATCTCCTTCCCAACGCAACTTGCTCTGGCGAGTTTGCACGTTCGACTGGACTATGCGCAGAAGGTGAAGGAACCGGCTGTCATCATTATTGACCAGATGACGGATGACCTTAAACTAAACATCGGGATAGCGTGTACGCTGAAACGACAATACGAGGCCTTCCTTTCCCCCGATCCCGGAGGTAATTGGAATCTACCTCCTTGCATCAGCGACAACTACGATAGTGTCGTATTGGACGCATTAAGTTTCTTTTTCAAGCTGATACACTGGAAATTGAAAAGTGGCGCGAAGGATATTTACTTTAAAGAAACTGACTTGATTGAGTCTCAATGGCCAACCTTCAATGATGTTGCCTTGACTGTTCCTGGAGGGACGTCAATGGTCGCGGAGCAATTATGGTATGCAAGCACATATCTGTGGTTTCTTATATGTCTGAACTTATCAAATAGTGCGCTCACTTATAAGCTGATCGCTCGGGTTACCAGCACTTTTGACGCTCAGCTCCGGATGCCTGCCTCGGAAAGGCCGATGTCGAGTCAGCGGCGGAAACCCGGCACCAATGGTAACGGATCTATGCGCGCAGGGTCACAGCAAGACACGAGCGACGAACAAATGACCAGTTGGTACGGCAAAGTTCTGGATAGTGTCCGCCTGCGATCCCGCAAATTGCATCGCTTTGTTCGGTAAGTGTCTAGTATTCTTTTTCCAAATTGTACCTGACGTCCGTCGAGACTTGTCTGCCAGAGACTTGATAACTCTGCAGAGTATTCCCTGGCGGACGTACCTATCGATCTCTTTATCGCACAACTTGTGGAAACAGACCACTGTCTTGTCTTCACCCAGACATATGAGGAAGAAGGAACATACATCGTCGCTTCGAGCTCTTTACGGGATCACCCAGACTACATTCGCCGAATACTCCTGGAAGCTTTCCACGTAACCGAACAACTTGAAGATGATGGCCGCAAAATTGTCGACATCTATGACCTTCACACGGAATTTCCAGACGAAGCTGGCTATCTCCTTATTTTATCCCCTCGCAGCCGTTTCCTCTGGAATGGGCTTGTTTTAATGCTGGAAATCCCGAGGATCGATCTGGCTTTGAAGGACGACAGGGTTCGCCTCATAGCCGATGGTGGTCAACATAGGCTGTCGTTGGCAAAGCAAGAGTTCGACGATGTTTTTCTTGTGGACGAGGACAGCGAAATTGATATGAAGCCCCCGGTCTGCATCATAGAACGAAAGGCCCACTTACCTGCCGTAAACAGAGAGATGAAAAAGATAAATCGTGCCATCAATCGACTTGCGGAGTCTATCACCGAATCGGTCCATCATGTGCGCAACACGCTCCGAGAAACCAGCAAGCACCAGGACCTCCTCGAGAGCTGGTACTTATTTGCTTCTGAACACGGCCAACACGTCCAAAAGTCCATGGACAGGTCGACACTTCTGAAGTTCAATCAGTCTCTCGTCAGACTCGCAATCTCATGGGTATCCTTCATTTGTGACGGTTGCGACCCAGACGAACGAAAGACTTTCAAGTGGGCGGTGAACGCACTGGAGTTTGCTCTTCACCGTACACGCAACAACATCCTCCAGCTTCCTGATGACCAATTCGAGATGCTCCGACAGAAAGTGGCCAGCTGCATGACGCTCCTCATTGGCCACTTCGATATCCTCGGGGCGCGCTCCACCCTGGAGGCGAGCAAGGAGAAGGAAAAGCAAGGTGAGCGACGGCAGGAAGCTCCTTTGGATGCCGAGACCTTCTCTCCCTTTGCCAACAACGAACGACTGGCTGCTGCCGGTTACTTGGATCCGTCCGTCGCTGAATTCTGGGACAGGACCTCACATGCGGTGGAGAAACTCGAACACGACAGGGCCGCGCTTACATCGGAGCAGCGTATGGCGGGTCGCGTACTGGATGATGACAAGTTGGAGGATCAATCAGCTGTTTTCCTTGCCTCCTTCAGCTCTAACATATCCATACGCTGGCAGCAGGGGAGGTTTATTGGTGCAGGCGCGTTCGGCTCCGTGTACACTGCTGTCAACTTGGACTCCGGCTCCTTGATGGCAGTGAAAGAGATCAAGTTCCAGGAGCTCGCCGGCTCACCGAGTCTTTACCAACAAATACGTGACGAGCTTCGTGTCATGGAGATGTTGCGCCATCCGAATATCGTCGAGTATTACGGGATCGAAGTGCACCGAGACAAAGTCTATATTTTTGAGGAATTTTGTCAGGGTGGAAGCCTAGCTGCTCTCCTGGAGCTCGGACGCATCGAGGACGAACACATCATACAAGTCTACTCCATGCAGATGCTGGAAGGCCTCGCATATCTCCACTCCAAGGGCATCGCACACCGTGATATCAAGCCAGATAGTAAGCAGAAACCTCTAAACGTCATGTATTCCAACTAAACGTGATCTATGCGAACAGACATCCTACTGGATCATCTCGGCGTGATAAAGTTTGTGGACTTCGGGGCAGCGAAGATACTTGCAAAGAATCATCGTACGATGATGCGATCTCGTCGTCCGGCGGAAGGTCTCTTCGGAGGTGGTCTTGGCGTTGGCTTGAGCAGTAGTCTAACGGGCACACCGATGTACATGTCGCCGGAGGTCATCAAAAATGATACCCGCGGTCGTCACGGTGCGATGGACATCTGGTCCATGGGGTGCGTCGTGCTCGAGTTCGCCACCGGAAAAAAGCCGTGGAGTCACCTGGACAACGAATGGTACGTATCACCGGCGGGCGCAGAAGTCCCGTACCTGGAGCATATACTTATTTTGCGGGGCGGTTTAGGACAATCATGTATCACATCGGCGTCGCCACTCAGCATCCTCCGCTCCCCGAGCCGGATCAACTGAGCGAACTGGGCATCAACTTCATCAAAGAGTGCCTCACCGTGGATCCGACACGGAGGCCGAGCGCTTTCGAACTGATGGATCAACCCTGGATGCTGGACTTCCGGAAGGCGCTGCAAACCTACGATGAGACCGAGATGGCCAAGAACCCTCCTGCGGAGATGCCACCGGAAGACGCTTACGAGTCTGCGACCGTCGCGCGGCAGGCTGCCATAAATCAAGAGAAGGAGGTGGAAGCCATCAAAAGCGCTTCACCAGATCCTTCGCCTGCGGAGAGCGTGCTTTCGTTAAGCGAGAGCTCATTACTTACAGTTCAAGTCGACGACCCGAACATGCAATCCGTCAATTGAGGAATCTTCAGGGCCTTCATTAGCTTCACTTACTCATACACGATCTATAAATGCCACATTTTTCTTGGGACTTCTTTTCCTTGTACATCATTTTTCAGAACTGGCACATGTAGGAGTTCCGGTCATGGTCACACTCGTATTGGTTTTCCCCAAACTGCAGCCATTCCGATTATCTTCTCTTTTCGGCATACATTACACCAGGAATCATCGTACACACAAGAACCTATGTATTCCAGCGAAAGTATTCAATAACAGGGCACGGGTTACTCGATAACCCAACGGGATCGTCCCCCAGATGCGGCGGAGCTGGCATCGCTCGAAGTGCTGTTTTGGCTGCCTTTACGGGTCAATGAGCGAGCCGAGTCTGTGTCTGTTTCTGGTGTTAGATGTGCTGCAGACGGCCTCGTGACCGACTCGATGTCGACCCGCAAATCGAATGGCGCCGCGGACTGGTTGAAGAATCGGGGACCCTTCTGGAATCGCGGTTGACTGGCCAACGAGCCTCCGTGGTTGGATCCGAGCGTGTCCGAGAACGTTGGGATAGGATGGCGAGTCGAAGGGAAGTCGAATTTCTCGTCGAATGGGTTTTCCCCATCCTCCACAGGCTGAATGAAACTGCATTCCCGGAGAGGTTCCTCAGTTTTTACTAGGATAAAGTGAGCAAATACGACGAGATCCATGTAGGCAAGGTAATTTACTTACAATACTGGACCAAACCCTTGTCGAAGTTCAAGCGACACATAATGCCAACGATGAAACCGACAAGGTCAAGAACCGCCGAAAGGGATGCCGTCGCGCCAAAGAACCCCCATTGGATGAAGGTCCAACGGAACGTGCCCGAATCGAACATAAGGCAGAATCCGACGAGATACAATGCAGATAGGACGAGGAATATCAGCATCGGGACCTTCAACTCCTTTCTCGCGGCAAACCAGCCCTAAAGATGGCATTAGCACCGATCAACGAAAAGGATACAAACAATGTCGCACAGTCAAAAGCCAAGGAACTAGCATCTATAAAGGGTTGTATTAGTTGGCTTCACGTGAGGGGAACCGATAACATACGACGATGACGACCATCAAGAATGCTTGATAAGTGTTTGACTGCGTGGCCATGACGGCGATAGCACCATGGAAAAGTTGATCAAGCCAAAGAGCCACAGCCGCAACAACAAAGAACAGCGAGAGCTGGATGACGACGGATAGTGTTAGGACAAGCTTGTATATCCTGTTGATCGTCCTGGAGGCGCCCACACGCTTGAATGTTTGCCACCCGAACAACTAGAAACCCGTGTAAACCTCAGGTGTTGAAAACGGTCCTGATCGGACATTACCTTGATGAGCCTGAAAGATAAAAAGGAGGAAACAAGCAAGGCCAATATATTGAAAGCGAGGCTTGGGATCTCAGCGTGAGCACGTGATGACCAGTACTTGGGCAGAAGATTGATTTGACAGACGCCATCGGTTGTCAACCTCTTGAAATCAGCGTGGAAGGTATTGGTGTTGTACATCTGGAATCCACCCCACGCCGTCGCGGATAGGTGGGTAAGGACAGTGGCGATTCTAAACCGCGTGGATGAGAAACAGGGACCTTGCGATCGGGCTATACGTAGACAGACATACATGTGGGGAATCGATTCATTGAGCACGGCAACTAGAGACATTCCCAGCACCCAAATCTGGAACATGAGGAAAGCGACGTCCTCGCGCTTCGTGTTATCCAGCCTAAAGGGTCATGAACATGTGATACTAAGCGCCAATCAAGGAGGCGAAACTTACGTCTGCACAGGCCAATTGAGAGCAACAAGACATTTGCTATCTAGTGTGACGTTTCCGGTGGATCCGAAACCCTGCAACTTCACACCGATTGATCCGTTCGTTGCAACCGGGCGGTAATCAACTAGATCGACTTGAGGTCTAGGTAAGAACCTCTTAGCCCTGAACAAGTCGAAGGCGCGACTGTTGGTGAAATTTGTAGTGGTGTGGACACCACGCTCGACGATAGTAATTGGGTCGGTGCTTGGGATGGTGCTTGGGATAGTGCTAGTTTTCCTGAGCACCGAAAGTCGACTTGCCCCTGTAGCAGCGCTAATTGTTCCGTTCCAAACAAGCATACAAGACTCCGTGCTGAGCGTCGTCGGAACATGATCACAAAAATAGAGTTGCGATCCGGAACCGAAGACAAAGAAGCCAGGGAGGGAAGCATTGCCGGCGTAAATAAGTCCGGAGAGGAAGTCGGCGGCCTGCTTGTTGATGGTGAACGCACGCGCCTGAAATACTAGCTGAATTATACAATTGAGAATGGAAAAGACGATGTAGATGATGGCGATGCGGGATGCGGTGACCCTTTCCCACTACAAAACAGATATTCAGATGGCGTTAGTCGGGCCGCAGGGCGACCCTTCCACTCCGGCTAAATGCCGAGAGGAAGGAAGAGTCGCCAATGCGATGAGAAAGAACCACGCACGATGAGCTTCACATTAGAAAGAGGCAGCAAAGAAACAGCGTGTTTGAAATGCATAACGAAAGAGTTTCCTGGTCCACGACGGTAAATAGAAGGGTACACCGCTGTCTGGTGATAGAACGCAAGTATGACGAACCTCTCAGAGGGACCAGCAACCTCTAGCGCATAAAAAAAAGGGAACGACCAGGCAGCTCTATGGGCTGCAAACGAACGAGAAGAGAAAAAGAAAGCAGGCAACACGGCCCAGCCGAGTAAGAGAGAGGGAGAAGGATAAAAGGAAGGTCGAGCGTGGGTTGTGGGTGTGAGTCCGTCGAGGACTAACACATTGGGAGGTCTCCTAAGCGACCGATCTAAACGAGAAGAATAGAATAAAACCGTACAACAATGTAATCCCATTCAAACGTCACTACGGTTCACTCAAAAACCTGTGCACATCCTTTTCCTCTCCCTCCTTCACCGTAACCAACCCCAATTCGAAAATCGCCCTGTTCGTCCCGCCATTCGCTGCACAATCCCGTTTTCATAAGGTTGTATCTCAGTCACCGGTCGTTCATTGATCTCGTAACCGCCACGCTATTTCCGCCTGATATTTCCCACGTCAACTTCCGCCTCGCGACTTGTGCCAGTGGCTGCTCGGTCACCACTCTTACTACTCACCTGCGAGAGTAGTTCCGATCACCGTACGCAAAGCGGCTCGCCACATGCCCCACAATTTGACACCCGCACCCGTCGTGTCGTGTCGAACCACCATCGATGTCGATGTGGGGACACATTTATTCGAGGCTCTTCACTGACAATGCTATGCCTTTACCCCATTTCGGCATTCCGCCAAAGACTCAACATTTTCGTCATTTTTTTACACATACAAGTTCTTGTACTATACCTTCGTCTGTGAGACGTCTGTGAGAAGTTGAACAAAGAAAAACGGCGCAGTAGTTCTCTTGTTCCTGAAATTGCGTTTCTCACGTGTCATAAAGCCGTTCATAATCTTTTGGGTACCCAAAGTCTTGAGGTTGTAAAAAATTCGATATCAAGGTCAAGGACGAAGCAGTCCGAACCAACCTCGCTTTCTTCGATATTCATAGGTTCGTCAGGGTGACTCTTCTGCACTTAGACTTGTGCTCGTCAAATTTATTGCCCCAAATTTTGGCACGGAGCTTGGAGAGCTTGTAACCAACGCTGACCGCCACCACGGAGCCGTGGACTGAGATGCGAAGACATAGGAATATTCCGAAAGGAGTGCAAAGTGAGCTATTGACAGGTTTGACCCACTCACAGCGATGGCGATGTTAAAGCGACGATGTTAAAGCCCTGATCAAGCTGATACTGTACAGTGCCTGATCATTTCAGGGTCTGCCATTATCCAATGGTCAACACATCGGGGGGTCAAAGCGGCCTGTACGGACAACAAACAACAATAGAATGGAACCGTGCTACATAGTACAACACAGCAGTATACGTCAAAATTTCATTCAAATGGGGCTCGATACCACCTTCGATCGCCCAAAAACCAGTACACTTCCTTTTCTTCTTCCTCCTTCAACGTAACCAACCCCAAGTCGAAAATCACCCTGTTCGTACCTACTCTTCGCTGCACAAAACCGGTTTCATATAGTTGTCTCAGCACCTCAGTTACCTCAACCCGGTCGTACACTGATCGTAACCGCCACGCTATCTCCGCCTGGTATTACACACATCAACGTCAACTTCCGCCTCGCGACTTGTGGCTGCTCGGTCATTACTCACCTGCGAGATACCTGGCCTGAACACAATAGTTCCGATCACTGCACGCAAAGCGGCTCGCCACGTGTCTCGCAATTTGACTCCCGTCGTGTCGAACCATCGACGTGGGAGCACATTCATTCGAGGCTCTTCGCTGACAGTAACCGCCCAGGCATCTGAATGTCGCGCAGACACAGCCAACGCTCGGGATTGACCCACGAGAACAACGAGAGGTATAGCGTTGTTCATCAGCGAGGATAACGTGGATAGAACAGCTTCAGTACAGCCTCCTCCCATAACATTTGTCTAATCGCATTGATCACTAAAATTGTCATTACCGAAATTGCAAAGTGGGTACTTACTATAAGAGTACTAATGTGGAGGCCAGCGGGACCTGCCTCGTCGAGTACGTCCAAGACACGGCGAGACACTTCTTGCTCATTCGTGTTGGACTCGACGGCCCACCCTTTGAGTGCGGCATTCAGGCATGAGCCACAATTCACCTGTCCATCGGAGTACTGGCGGCAGCAAGCAACTGCGCCGTCCGTCGTTTTTCCGTGTCCTTCATCATCGTCTTCCTCTGCCGATGGGGACTGCGCCCGGCTCGCAAATGCGTCCTCAGTATCTGACATTGATACGTTCAAAGAACGTGTGAAGATCGTAGTCTCGATATGATCGTCATCTAGACGAATCATGTTGGCGTGGATTTCTCGTAAGCTTCTTGTACCTACCAGCCTTTTTGCTGTTCCAATCAATTTCGATGCGTGCCGCCTTGGCCGCAGTGATGTCGAGCTTGAAGTCTATCTGAGGTTCCGTGTCATCAACCGATCCCTTGATCTCAATCAGATGATGACTTACAAGACCTTCTGATGTCATTTGTGCTAGCGTGGCCAGGTCGCCGTCTGACGCCCGCAATGGCCACTCCCTCCAGGCTTCTTGCTGTTTATACAAAGCGTCCAGCGCTGTCGCTTCATTAAATAGTTCTTGTGGTATTGAACCACCGAGGGCGTTCTGATTTCTTAAGAGATGGTTAGATACCGCAAAACGACAAAGATTGCTATGACAAGTTACATTTCAGATATTTTTAAGGTTCGCCCGGGTTTGGGCTTCTGAGGGTCCTTGACAAGCTTCGATAGAACACCGCGGCTGAGGAGCCTGTCCTTCGCCTTCGTGACCGTTCCCTTGCTGGCGGAGCGTAGTAAGGCTGCTCCTCTTGAGGGTACGTAATTCTCATTCGGTGTCCCGAACACCATCTTAGATGACGTCAGTACCACATCTTTATGTGGAGGCGATGTCCACGAACCTTTAGGGCAGCTTCGGCAACTTGGACATCTTGAGAGCCATGTAGTCCATCACTAATCATTGGCACCTCATCATGGTTGACTGTGAATGCCGTTTGTAACAGCCCTTTCTCGCGGTTTTCATCGACCTTTGAATCCCATAGAAAGTCCCAAACCGGCGTATCGTCCAGTTTGACTATAACGTCCCACGACGCGTGAAGTTGAGAGACCGTCTCAGGGAGCGCCAAAGTTGTCGATGTTTCTTGGAAACCGACCCTCCTCCAGTCCCGTGTCAACCATCATACAAAGTAAGTGACATGAAACGTACAATGCATTCTTGTCGATAAACCTCCGGAGAAATTGCAGGTGCTTGATGAGGTCAAAGTCAGTCTGACTCTTGGGATTGGGGTCAGGGAGATGCTCAGTGCCCCGATATTGTTTCCAGAGACGATGCCACTGGTCCTCAAGGCGCTTCATGTAGAGTTCATTGTTTGGGATTTCCCTTAGACTTGCGATCCGCTGGCGCACAGAGTTCCTTGGAACCGCCGGAAAGATTTGGCGTAACGCGACCCAATCCATACGTCCGCCCACTTCCCGCAAGCGTACTCTTAGAATAGCGTGAGCATCTTGGGCTAATTCATCGTAGTCATTGTTCCACAAGAAGCGGCTCTTTCGCTGCGACGAGTCGTCATCATCGCCATTTCCACTCCCACCTTCGGTGGTTGCTGTAAAAAAAAGTGTTAAAGCGGACCCAAACGTCTTTTGATACATGCTCAGGCAGAGAAAGCTCATACCATCGTTGCCTTTCTTCTGTTTGCGTTTCTTTCTTTTCGTATCCTCACGTGCCGGCCCCTGCTCTGATATGAGCTGCTCGATGGACTTTCCGGGCTGATTTGCTACCGGTTGGGGAAGTCCTGCAGGGCGCGACGGACCCGCCGTAGCTTCAGGAGGTGGTGGAACGACCATTGGGACGGATAAAAGGCCCTGCGGAGGTCGAACCGGGGCTATGCGCTGCGCAGAGGGCAAGACAGCCTTAGCGGCACCACGAAGTTCCCGAATAGCGTCGCGCACTTCCCCTTCCCACCTGCTCCTATCGTTAGACATACCGGACTGCATGTACCGCTTGCGGACCCGCGCAACTCTGGTCGCCGCTGCGCCTTCTAGAGTCCCAGGGCGGACAGCATTCAATATTGCCTCCCATTCCCGCTCTTTCCGCGCCTTCGAATCTGCCACTTTCTTCGCAAGTAACTCCTTTTCTTGTGCCATCTTTTCGGCCCGCTCCTCATCCCCTTCGTTTTCTGGGGTGCGCAATCTGGCCTTCTCGAGCTGTCGTTGTTGGGAGGCACGCCCCTTCTGGATAAAGTCTTTGACGACAGACAATGGCGCGCTGATGGTCCACGAGACGTTCTCAATGGTGGAGTCAGCTTCTCCATCTTCGAGGGGCGCATCATCTCTCCGATGAGAGATGAACCGTTTCAGGTATTGGCGCTGATGCCAGGATAATTCATATCTTCCATTCCAGGACGTGTCACGGACAATGGAACGTGCAAAGGAATAGTCTGGGACGATGTTCTGGGAAGGGCTACCTGGGGTCGCAGTTTGGGCAAACGTTTTGCTTGTGCATGCAGGCTGTAATTCGTTCCAGTAATTTGAGGCATCAAGGCGAGTGGACACAGAAACCGTTTTCCAGAAAGGCGGTGATGTAGTGGATAACACCCAGAGATTCAAGACCGCTTCCTGATGGAAAAGCCAATAGTCAGGGGCCGTACGATAGCTGGTTGATGACAGATCGCCTGCAAAGGTGTCAAAAGACGAAGGGTACTCTCCGTTTGATTCACAGCGTATGAGAGGGTTTGGTGAATCAGAGGGTTGTAGGGGTGTGACTAGACTCAGGTGATGAAGTATTTCGAAGAGCTCGAGGAACCGTTCGCGCGAACGAGGTCGCCCGATCTGAAGTAAAGTTTGCAAGGATTGAGGCAGGTCCTTGGCAAATCCACCCCGACCTTCTTCCGTGGATAGGATCTGAGAGAGTTCGTCGCTCTGAACGAGCGTGGACACCAGGGAGCAATATATACCAACGGGGAAATCTTGAAAATATTGAGATAATTTCACGACGCGTTTGGCTGCCAAGGCGGGGGTCGGGGAGTCATGACACAAATCAAAAGTATCCAGAGTAGCCAAGTGGAGCTCTCGTGCCCTCATCATTTTCCCGGGAATGAACCCGTATAGTTGTGCGAGTGTCGTCCTCTCAGTCAAAAGAACGTCATGAATGGTCTGATCATCGGACTGAAAGAGTTGGTCTGCCCTGTCGCTGCTTTTTGACCAATTTCCTATGTTGTCTACTCCTCGCTCAGACTGCAGAAGCCTGAGGGGTTGGGCTGGTCTTTTTGCCTTCAGGTCGCTGGGAGGAACGACGAAGATCGCCATAGGTTTGATGGTAGAATAGGGTGAGCCATGAGGACCGTTGCCAAGTTCTGCGAGGAACGCATCCAGCCGGGATTGATCCACAGACGGTAAATAGACGATACGGGCAGGACGCTGGGCGCCCGTCGCCGTGGAGATAGCAGTCTTCAGAACTTTGACTTTGCCCCTGTTCTCTAGGCTTTCGAACGTGCTCTCGACGGTACGCTTATCAACCTTGATATCGGGTAAACCACTTGTAGGTTCCCCAGCCGCGGCCAAAGTATTCAAAAGTGCCACATGTGCGTCTAGAAACTCTTTGGAACCTGTATGAACAATTCCACCGGACTCTTCCAATATCTTCAAGAACTCATTCTCGCGACGAAGCAATGACACATTGCTCCTCGAATGCGAAGTTAGGGCCTTGTCCTTCTGCTTTTGAAGAGCTGAGGGCATATCAGAGATTAGACGCGTTATCTAAAACTCACAACTTGAAACTCCATACCTGATACAGAATTGGCCCTTTCAACCTCTGCGGGTTTGTCCATCTGGACGATTGCACCACCCTCAGACTCTGGTCCCTCGATAGTATTCGTCGTTCCTTGTGTTGGTGCAGTCTCTGTGATACCAGGTAGTGCTGGATTGCGGTGACTGGCATCCATGGTCCCCGTACCCATACCTGGGGCTTCTAGTGAATGGTAATTAGGAGGGTCTGAGGAAATGAGCTCGGGTTGCGTTGATAATTCAGCAAGGTTGGTATATTGCAAAGTAATGTCGCGTTCCCGAGGAGTAAGCTGTGTCTCGGCTTCCTTCGCGTTGGCGTTTGGTGGTGGCGGTTCGGATATGGGGCGACGAGCCAGGTGAACGTCAGAGGGATGGACGTCATCTTGAGGTGGTGGATGGACCACTGTTTCATCTGTGGGTGGCGGTGATGGGGGCCGCTTCCTGGGCCTACCCCTCCTGGGTGGCGCTGGCGCCTCGGGGACGGCGCTATCATCTGGCGGACGACGTCGTTTCCTGCGTGCTCCGGGCGAAGGTGAATGGAGGACGTCTGTAGTACTAGTGCCACCTTGTTGAACAGCCTCTGGGTCTTCTCTGAGGCTCTGCCGACCATGGCTGTTATCATTCATCCGTGTGGCAACTTTCTCGGTCGCATCGGTGCCATCCTGTTGACTTTTAACAGGGTGCTTGCGGGGTCTTCCACGCTTCCTCGGTGTGTGGCCAATCTCGGCGTCGACGTCGACGTCTAGCCCGGTTTCCCCTCGCTTGCGCTTCTTCCCGCGAACTGCGGTTTCTGCATTTCGAGACGTGGGTGTTACCATCTGTACGCGCTTGAGCGCTCCGCCCTCGCCATCTTCAACTTTCCCGGCTCTGGTGAACGCATAGTCCGTAAAGTGATTGAGCTCGGCAACATCGCTGTAGAAGTCTTCCGCGACAAATGGCGCGAAATTCCCCACATTAGAGAAATCGACTGAAGAATAGGGTCCATCCTGGTCGTCCAATTTCTCGTTGGCAATGATTTCCCGATACGATGCGAACGTGAAGTAGCGCCAACGTCGTTCACGACCATGAGTCTCCATTAACTGGACAATCCTTAGATCGCTAAGGTGTGATGGTGGGGAAACTTTGTCCAATCTGGTCAATAGTAGTTCAAGTGTGCGACGGTCGAAATTCCCAAGTTGTCGGGAGAGATCCTGTCGAGGCATTACTACTGTCGCGAGATGCACGGTAATACATACTTACATTCAGGGTCATGCCGTTCGAACCAGCGTTTTCCAGCAGGTCGATCATCTGTTTGTGAAGTGTAGTGTTCAACTTGATAGTGGTAGGCCGGCTATCTGCGATGGGCTAAGTTCGGGAAACAGCACTGGGCTTGGCCCACGAACCTGGTACTCCATGTGCAGAAGGGTCCCGCACAATCTGAGTCGGTGGCTCATTCGGCTCGTTTGGCACATTGTTATTGTCGGAGACGAGCCGGATGCATGGTACAGACACGGGCCCACTTCTGATCGTACTGGGCACTATCACTCTCTCTACAACACGATTTTTGATGAGCTCCCGGAGGCGGCTTTGAAAAAAACGGCGATCAGTTCTGGTGGGGTTCAAGAATCCCTAAAGAACAGAGGTCAAAATCGATGATGACGATTATTCAAGCCCAAGGTGATTCCGCTTACTATTGTGACGAGAAGATTTTGAGAAGGGTGGGCATGAGACTCTGAGTTCTTCAGGAGCTTCACGATTCTGGACTGGACGAGAGACAAACTAGACAGGTGCCTAGCATCGATTGGATCGAATTGGACAGGAGCTTGGAGGCCATCCTGGGTCAAGGCCGTCTCTTCGTTGTCGACACCACCTCCTTCAGCTTGGGGATCCTTCGACGAATTCCCATCTTCGTCTTGGATCTGCCGCCATAACGGGCTGCGTTCGAAGTAGTACTTGTGGATGCAAAAGTTGGTGCTGACACCGCCACGGCGGAGCTTTACGACGAGTTCGAGTTCAAGCAGCTGCTTTATCAGATAGAAGCAGGTCTTTTGGTCGTAGCCCGTTTTCTTGCCGAGGTCCACGGTGCTGATGCCGTGTTCGCGGCCTCGAGTGATGAACTGGAGCGCGGTATAAACCATCGGTGTAAGCTTCGGCGGCTGTACGCATACATACGGCGTCAATGAGGGAAAGCCAGCAGAAACCCACGGAAAAGCCCACTCGAATGTGCGAACCAATGATCGCGGCAAACGATGTTTCCGCGTCAACTGCGACTCTCAACGTCTCCCCATACTGCAGCTGCAGATCGTCGAGAGTTTTCGATCTTGCATCGGGTAGCAACGTCAACGAGGCCACAGATGATGACGGCGGCGCATCTCCATCCTCGTCTTTTTCCTTTGATTTTCTCTTTTTCTGGCTTTGCTGCGGTGCGATGTAGACCTCGGTGGTAGCGCCGTCAGGTACAGTCCCGACGCGCACGGTGGGCTGGCAAACGACGAGAGACCAGACGAATGCAAAGTATGCGTCATCGACTACTTGATCGTGCGAATCGGAGTAGTAATTGACGACAAAATCGCGTAATCGCGAAGGGTGGCACCCTGGTGGGAGAAAGAGACCGAAAGTAAGTCAACGCCTACGCGGGTATCGAACGCGCCGCTGGTCAAGCAAGACACGACACAGGCTCAATCAATCACGTAAACGAGCATGCTTACCGAGATCTCCGTCGAAAGCGAGTTCGCGGAGACAGTGATGTACCAACTCATCCATCAGTTGGGTTTGAGTCTACCGCCGTTACGTGTAGTAGTCGAAAAAATTTGCCACCTGAAGGGATCGAACCTCACTCTCCGTGGAAATGAGTCCGCACTTTTGCTGGTGGTGCTGTGCTGTGTTGATAAGATGCTTGATGTTGGCAAACGCAGACAGTACACCAGCCACCAGACAAACGGTTAATCTGGTCAATGGTCGTTGGTCAACGACAACTCAAGTGACCCGCCGTAGACGAGAGGGGATACTGTGGATTACGTGATTGCGTATTATATATAGATTGGCTAGGACTGCACTCTCGCTCTCGATTTCCTTGCTGACTCGGAAGATGGCATGCGTCATTGAAGAAAGAGGTCCAGCTGCGGTGTGACCAACATCACCACGGAAAGCGAATATCTAAGTGAAAAGGCAATGGTGCGATGGGGGAGGTATGCGAAAGGAATAAGTCATAAAGTATCATGGTAAGGGTGCGGAGACGTCGTCCGACGCTTTTAAAGACCATATAAAAAGTACGTCTATTGTAACATCTATGCTGGTGTGCCAGCTGGGTTTTTCTCTTTTGCATCCTCCCACAGTTGACGTAGCACGTCCGTAAAACCGACCTTCCCGAGCTGCGCATTCTGCTCAAAGCGCACGGCGAGCCAATTTTCTAACTTGTCTGCTGCGGTTCGCCACATCACCATCCGTGTCTGGATCTCTGCCGTCTGGTGAAATGCTGTCCGCCCACCAGGAGCGGGGGAGTAGAGGATCTTTTCGTGACATGTCGCAAATTGGGAGAGGGAGAGGTTGACAGAAGAGATGGTCGTCGTTTGTGTTGATGGGTCCACAAACGAAATCTCACGAACAAACGCATCCTCGGAACCACCGAAGAGCTACGTAACGGCATCAGTAAGGACAATTCCGAGGAATAGAGCGGCGAGAGACGTACTTTTACGATCCATGTAGGGGCCCTTTGCTTGCAACCAAGCACCCGCTCTGTCCGGATGATGCCCGTAGAGGGGTCCACAGAGCGGTCGATGACATCCACGGCCACGACGTGAGAACAATGGGGATTCGGGTACTTATGCCACATTCCGATGATGACATGCGCCCATGAGTGACTGAAGAAGAGCGTGAGTGTGCATTAGAGTCAGAGGAGAGGGACGGGAGCGCACTCGTAGGTGAACGTCTGAGAGAAATAGTGCATGGTGTAAAGGAGGAGGTATCCGAGTGATGAGGGGATTAGGCGGGATCTAGAGGTCCGTAGAGTACTTGAAGGATGAAGGGAAGGGGATATCAAGACTAACGAGACGAAAATTATTGGTCGGAGCATCGGAGCGCCGTTGGGTCTATTAGCTCATAATAACCAGTGCCTTGGTTTCTCACGCGTCACGGGGTTTCTCCTTCCACAACCCTCAAAAATCAAAACACTCATCCACCCCATCATACTCGTGAGCTGAACAATGCCCCTCCCTTATGACCTCTGCGCGCGCCTCCAAAACGCCTTTCGCGCACGCCATGCACGCATTTCCGTACCCCATACCACCCAAAATCTCGGCATTCTCTCCATCCTTCTCCGCGCTGGATTTATAACCAACATCACCCGCGGCACGGTGGAAGCCCCTTCCCCAGAAAAGTTTGTAGACGCTGGCGAGGCGCAACGCCGAATATGGGCGGATCTCAAATACAGGAACGACAGACCGGTTCTCGAAACCATGCATCTAGTCAGCAAGCCGAGCAAACGCGTATTCATGGACATCAGCGAGATCCGGCGGTTGTGTACGGGCCGTTCTGCGAAAACTGTCAGGCCTCTGGGCATGAGCGAGATCGCAATCTTACGGACAAATAACAAGGAGTACGAGTGGTTAGAAGCCAGGGAGGCATTGCAGCTGCGCCTTAGCGGAGAGGTTATATGCCGTGCTTCATAGTTGCACGATTTCACCCATCATTCGAGTTTACTCGTTTTCTTTGGTCGTCTTACCGCCCCTCCGCCTACAACATCACCACCTATTTTAACACACTTGCCGTCGCAGACAGCTCCATAGCCATACAATGGGACTTTTATGGCTACAATATACACGTCGTTTCGAATACCAGCATTTTACACCTCCTGATAATCCCTTGCCGCCAATAACTCCGAGAGGCGGGCTCTCATTTTGGGCCTGTTCTCACATGAACATACATTCATGTTTAGAGTTGTCGTTACTTACACTTCAAGTAACTTCGCCTCCAGCGCTTGCTTCTCTTCTTGCAGGGCTAACCGCTTCTCTGCATCCAGCTGAGTGCTGATGTCACGTAAGCATTGAGGGTCACGTCATGCGTGAGTGGGACATACAACACATATCCTCCTGAACCGTCATAATGCAGGATCATGGCGTGGTACTTCCATAGCGAGGGTCGATGAGAAACGGTTAGTAACGTTATGCCGAGTTCAGTGGCATGATCCATCATCAAGCCCTCCACTTCTGTCGGAACCAAGGATGTGGCCTCGTCCAACACAGCAAACTGCCCATACCGATCAGCTTATTTCTGAAAATGCTGACTTGACATATTACCTTGGGTTTATGATAAAATAGGCGTGCCCATGCAATCTTCTGCTTGTCACCGCCGCTGAGTGCGTCTCGCCATTCTCGCGCGGCATCCCATCCACCTTCTCGCTCTACTACGCTTTCCATTTGCACCACCGAAAGGATCTCTAGGAGATCGTCGTCGGTCACGCCACCTTGAACCGCCGTCAAACTCAGTATCGAGGTAACGTAGGCCCAACTTACGATCCTCCATCTCGGATTTATTGTGAGGATAGATAACCTGGTCGCGTAGAGTCCCGATTGGTAGATATGGTCGCTGTGGAATGAGGATAAATTGGTCGGCAGGTGGCTTGTGTACAACTCCACCTATGAACCAAGCTGTAGAACCCAAAGAAACAGCCGAATCAGGCACCCACCATACACAGGCCACAGTCCTCCTAGGATCCGGAACAGCGAGGATTTCCCACAGCCTGAAGCGTGTTCTAAGTGAGAGGTGCCTGTTTAGAAAGAAATTTCGCACCATTAGGGCCAACAATGAGGAGATGTTGCTAATACGTTGTTCAGCAACCACGATAAGATATACTGTTGTTAAGAAGTGCTTGCCCCTGGCTTAACAGCAAAACTCAAGCTTTTGACCAAGACGTCGCCATTTGGTGTGACAATGGGAACATTTTCAAACCGGATCTCCTCAGACTCGATAACTTTGCCGCGGCCCTTGAGAATCTTGCTATTCTCTTCTGTGCTGGCACTACTGACTAGAGCCTTCTCAAACTTGCCCTTTTTTGTGTCCTGAATGGTACCCAAGAGCATAGACACCCTGGCAGTGTAACCTGCGAGCTCCGCCAAGTCCTTGTAAGAATACATTACACGACCAAAGGCATCTATCACCAACAATTAGCTGGGCAACTAGTTGTATGAATCAGTGTTACCTGAGGAGGACAAGAGGAGGCGACGATTGGTCACGAAACCTTGAAGCAAACAGGCGATGAGGCACATTAGTGGGTAGTATGCGGGATAGATGCACGTTCTCACTTTCTGTTCGACTCCCCAAATCGGTGTTGTGGATCCCGGGAAGATTGAAGAAGACTGGGATTGCACAAATGACGAGCTAACCCCCACCGCATAAGCAAAGACCGGATACATAGCAACGAGTTGGACCTGCCCCAAAGCTACCCCACAACCACTTAATGATACCTTCTTCGACGCACCCATGCCACCATCGACGAACAAGAACTCTGTTCTCGTGCATTACAAGACCTGCGTATTCGCGCTCGACCAGCATCTTCTCGGTCTCTTCGCCTCTGAAAAACGCAATCTCTTCCGCAAATTCCACCAGCCTTGAATGGGTATGACGCAGAGCACCCAGAAGTTGAGCCGACATTGAAGTATATGCGCCAAACGGTGGAGTAAGCTTGCGTACTGCGTGTTTGCGTAAACCCTCGATATCCAAACGCAAGCATGATGCATGAATCCTTACGCAGGGCCGCAGAAAGCTGCACAAGAACAGTGAGCAAGACTAATCCTTCTGCGCCTACATTTTGAGAAAGTTGGTAGTTGTAGAGGATGACATCAAGAACGGGTTTCGCCAAGTTCGCATAAATGGCTGCGAAGTTGTTTGAAAACTTCTGGATATCATGAGTGATCATCTGGTCAGGATTTTTAACCCTGTCATCAAGATTGGCTCGGGGGATTTTAGTACAAGGGTAGGAGGCTGGGACCACGTGCACCTACATATTTTATAGTAAACTTTACCCTCTGACCCTTCTTGTTGATGTCCCAGATACTGCTTTAGTACCTCCTCCGTGAGACGCGTGCGGTATGCGATAGCGAGCTTGTTTTGAATATAACTTAACCAGCTGTTGGTCCATGTTGCTGGGATGGCTACCAGTAGCCAACGAAGGATATTCAAAAGGAATGGAAGTGGTTGTGCGCGCACCAACGATGCGACTATCCTTCAAGTGCATGTGAGAGGACGTCGATCGTGATGCGTCATAACTCACTTTCCGTCCAGCGCAGCAACGTAGAGGGATATAGCAGTGCGGAGTATCAACAAGCTAGTGTGCATGAAGAGTAGAAGCGCCTCCTTTGAGCGAAGACGAGGTATTATGATCCGGAGGATCCTGGAGAGTCTCTGATAAAACACGGCATCGACCTGTACAGGTATGTCAAACTAGTCAAACTGGTCTGAGGGACATGCGCGTACAGCGACTCTAGGAGGTCTTCCTGTATTAATAGATGCGGGCTGTTCGCGCTCCTTTCCCTTCGATGTAGAAGGGGGAGATGGGCGAGTTGATAAACTATGAAAGGTTGAGGTCAGGACATTGAGGATGAAGCCTGCGGTAAGGATACGTTGTATGAGGGGTCTATGAGTGGCGTAAGTCTTAGCAAAGCTGGAGATGGTAGGCTGTGAGCGTTGTCTGAGTGTTGAAAGGACCGTCATCGCTATCGTAGTTGTCGTCTCGCAGTCGTCTCATCTCGGCGATACACGTCTCTTAAACGCGGGGTAATTTGACATGTGAAATGCTGTCACGTGTAACGAATGCCAACAGCCAACCACACGCGTCGTATACACACGCCCAGTTACGACAATGAGCATAATATCAAGCCAAATCAAACAACATCTCGCTCAACCGGACCCAAACTCTTCACGAAGAAAGGCCCTAAATTATTTGAATGACAACCATACCTTCTCTCAATCTACCTCGGAGCTAGAGGACGCTTTCCGGAGCCTACGCCATGAGAGAGACAGCCTCCGAGTCTCAGTGCGTAACAACACGCATTTTCCGTTTACTATCTGAGCACATTCCGTAGTTCAGATGGCCGCTTCAAATGCGAACACCGAAAAACTGAGATCTGAGCAAGCCGTATCGGCGTCTCATCGTCTCCACGCTGCCCAGGAGTTATCTCTCCTCGGGCATTCGTTGGTCGATGAACTCACTTCGCTCTTCGGACAGCTCCTCTCCGACCATTCTCAGTCGGATGAACCTCCGACCCTTTTGGAGGAATTAGAAGCGATGCACAGATGTTTGCAAGAGCAGGAAGGCGTAAAAGCTTATGTCCAGGTCATTCACAGAGCTTTGCTGCTTAGGTGCGTGGCAACCTTTTTCACGCCGTTCTGGCCTCTCAAACCAGCTCCCCAGTGAAGCCGCTATAGCGGAAATTAGGCCTGACGGACCAATCACGGTCTCTAAGTATCGCTCGTTACAGGCTTTTGTTTCCGCCGTGAAGCAAGGTTCCTCTCCAACGAGCGATGTCACGGGCGAAGCTGACGTTTCCTTGCGACTGGTGTCCTTCTTGGAAGAAACACGAAGACGGACATGGTTGAGTATGAGAGCTGTTCTCTCCAGGTACGCCGTTGTACTGTTGTACTGTCGCATGTTTGTTTCTCTAATCGGTCGGGACATTAATGCCTAGTGCTTTACTTGTCGCCTCGGAAAACTTGCAATGGCCCATGACGGTCGATTACGCTGCCATGAGCCTAGAGCATAGAACAAATTTCGAGAACGCATTTCGACTTTTACTTGATTTCCAAGTAATGTAAGTACCACATCAGATCTTTTGGTTCCCTCGCTCAGTACATCTCCCCAGAGGCGAGAAATTACACCCAGACGAAGACGAACTTGTCCATAAAGATGGTCTATACCCCATTCACGTTCTAGTACAGCCCCTTTCCCAAAGATTCAAGTACCATTTTGAGGGCACGCGGCAAACAAATAAACTTGACAAGGTAGCGTTTACTATGTTTACCATGTTCATACTTTCTCACTACATTCAGCCTGAGTGGTACTTCACACACATCCTCAACGTCTCTCACGAGCATCAACTATTCTTCGATACTGTCATCCAACGCTTCCTTGTAACTACCGAGTTCAAGGATATTAATGCATGGGTATGATTCATATGAGATTTTTCTTTCTCATCTATTAACATTTTCTCAGCGAGAATTCACCTCCTGCCTTTTACCCATTCTTTCCCGTCATATCAGGAGGACCATACCTTCGTTGTTGCCCCACCCTCCGCTTCTTGCTCACACGATATATCAAGCTCTTGCTTTTGATACATCGTTGCGTGAGGATGGGTTTTCATTATCCGGTACTCTTTCAGGGCGTGACACGGACGCAGAGTGGAAAGGGATCAGTGAGGTCATTCTAGGGCGTAAAGAATGGTTTGACATATGGGTCGAAGGCGAGAAAGCCTGTGAGCATTTGGTGTCTGATGATGCGCATGTCATTGGTCTCTCACACGCTCACATATCTAGTTGCAATGAGTCGGTACGATGAAATCATTAGTGCCAAGGACGCCTGGTCAATAACCGATGATGCTGCTGAGGCAGACGATGCTAGGAGCCTCGACGATGGCGTTAGACCCACGGTGTCCGCACGGCAGTTGAAAGCACTCGTGGAACAGGTGACAGACCGTTACTCACCGCTTCCTAATTTTACCCACCGCACCCGCTTCCTCATCGATGTCCAGCTATCCTTACTCGAGGGGTACTATAGCCGTATCTCTTCATCCCTGGATGCGTTTGAGTCCCTATCGAGTTCCCTTGTCCGTGTCGTACCCGGCGCATTGGGAGCAACGGCTAGTGGCGACACCCGGAGCCGACTAACCTCCGGGGTGGAAGGTGTTATGCGATTGTGCAAGGCGTTGGTTAGTGCCAGATATGTATCAACTGCGATGGAAGTCTGGGGAGAGGACTTGGTAAGTCGCTAGTCTATGCAACGCGATCTATTAACCGTATTGTACAGTTCTTCTTAGAGCTTTGGACCGAAATCAACCACAAAGCATCTCTCAGAGCTCGAGCAGAAACACACCCCTCTCTCCCTAGTCTCAACGACTCATCGTCGGATGCAGCAGAGGGGACCATTTTCGAGGAGCTCGTGCAGCAATACGAAAAGCTAGTGACAAGGACGGAAGACATAGTTGTCCAGCTCGTCTGTACGGAGGTGGAGGCTGCATGGAAGATATACTTTGTGGGGTGCGCAGTACCACTTACCACTCACCCTCTGGGAGGCAATAACTTACCTTGTGCTCACAGTCAGGGAGAAGCCAGCAGAACTCACTCGGACATATTCATTTCTCCGCCGCTCCTTTCGGCTCTCTCCATCCTGTCGTCGCACCTTACTGCTCTGCGTCGCACGCTCCCGCGTGCCAACATGAACACGATATATAGGCGCATCGGTTCACACCTGAATACGCATATTCTTCAGCGCGCCATTCTTTACCGGCGTCCGGGCGAGGTCACCGACGTCGAGCGCAAGTCCTTTCAGCGCGAAAGTGAATTGTGGGTCGAGACGTGCCGGCTCGCTCTTCCCGGTGCTGGAGAGCGTGTGGAAGTGCCTTGGCGGCGACTGGTCCAGGCCGGTCGCGTGCTTGGCGCAGACGACGAGGGCTGGGCGCGGATTCTCAAGGTCTCATTCGACGACTTGGGTATGGAGGAGTGGGAGAACAGAATCTCCGAGTTGATAGACGGGGCGGACCTCAGTCGTGAGGAAATTCGCATGATCGCGAGAACGAGAGAAGACTGCGATTTGACACGCGGTGGCGTACAACACACTTAACCAAAAACGCCGTCTAGTGTAGTGACCCACCCCTCGTTGCCCTGCTTGGCACACTGCCCCTTCATCGCAACAAACTGCGCAGATACGGAGTGTGGTTACGTACAATACATATTGTATGGCCAAGGTGGCACACTGGTATCATATCGCCATTTGATTTTTAATTGCATCCTGTCCTTATCACACATCCGAACAGTTTTCTGATCCACCGAGAGACGTTCTACTGTAGTCCTTCGGCGTCGGCGGGAATCACGGTAAGCCCAAAATATCATAGCAAAACAAATGATCGCCTCGAAATGGGAATTACAACACTAAATTTTGTACACGATGTTCTCGCTCAGCATGACCTCGTTAGCTTCCGTCATCGCTTGACACAGCAGGGTGGCTTCCGCAGTGCCAAACAGGGCCTCGTTGCCCAGGCCATCGTTGACAGCCTTTACGAGATCGACCAAGAAAACTTGCTCGTCGTCTTGGAAGCTCGTTGCCCAAAGACGGGCAACTCTATTTCGGAACAGCTGGAGGCTGCGAGAATTAACCAATAAAAATATATATATAAAAAGAATCGCGAGAAAACGCCGCGCGCAAAATAAAAATAAAACAAAACAACGTCAATATGCTTCCCCATTTGATAAACCCCATAGCGTTACGCACCGTTCTGGATTGATTCCGCTGTGATCATCAGACGCCACGACCGGGTGTGTCGGGTCAAGATCCATCTGCACGTCTTCCTGTTGGCTCTGACTGTCCGCGGTCGCGCCCCAGATAGGATCTTGGCTGATTCCCCGCGGCGCGCCACTGCCACTGCCGCCGCCTGTCGCCTTTGCTTTGGCTGTTGCCGCAGCTGGAAGTACAGGGGCCACCATACGCTTGGGCGAAGCTTCCTCATCGCTGTTTTCGTCATCTTCGTCGCTGTCTTCCTCGTCGTCCTCGCCGTCCTCGGCGCGGCGCGCAGAAGCGCCGCCGTGGTTGAGCTTGCGCTTCTTTCGCCTTTGCCGTTTGACGACATCTTTGAAGAGGGCGTATCGCAAGATGTCTTCTGCCGCCGAGGCGTCCCTCTCTTCGACTTTTGGCGAGAGACGCGCTTTGGCGTGCGCTGTTGCTAGGCGGATCAGAGTTTCGAGTGTTCGCGCGGTCAAAGGCGACGTCTACGCGGCATCAGTCTCAGCTCCAACAAAAAAAGAAGAAAGAATGTTTTTGAGTGGGGACCAATGCTAAACGGTCTCACCTTTTTCTTGTTGTCTTCTGCAGCTTCGTTTCGCAGTTCTGCGTACACTCCGACTATCCAATCCGCTGCGCCATTGGTCAGTACGGGCGCTGGCTTACTTTTCGCGTATTGGATGTACTTCTTGATGAACGCGACGCTGAGCACTTCGATCTTCTTTGCGGCTTGTCCCGCGCGGGTCTTGGGGTGTCTGCCTGCCGTCATTCCAACATGGAGAAGCGGGTCGTACTTCTCGAAGGGACTGGTGTCGACCGCCTCGTTTGTGCTCGAGGAAGATGCTGGATTGTCGATGGACAGGGGCTGCGAAAGGGTATCTTGAATTGGCGTGCCCTCCTCAACACCAGGAGGGAGGTATCGGTGCATTCGTAGTACATGGTCCGCAATTTGGCGATCCTTTGTTTCGTCGACGTCATCGGTTACGACAAATAAGAGGTCAAATCGAGAAAGTAGCGAGTCGGGGAGAGCGATGTTCTTATGGGGGTCTTTATGGACGTCATACTACGAGACGTCAACCGACTCGCAACGAAATTCAGCCAAGAACAAGGGCACACCTGTCCGTATATTGGGTTTGCTGCAGCTACGACACTGCACCGCGCATTCAAACTCGTGTGAATACCGGCTTTTGCAATCGTCACGGTCTGCTGCTCCATGACTTCGTGAATGGCAACACGATCAATGTCTGACATTTTGTCAAATTCGTCGATGCAGACAACTCCTCGATCAGCAAGGACCATAGCCCCTGCCTCCAACCTCCGCTCTCCGGTATCCTTGTCGGTGGTAACAGCTGCAGTGAGACCAACTCCGGAACTGCCTCTACCAGTAGTGGCAATTGCTAACGGAGCCGTATTCAGAACAAAGCGCAACATTTGCGACTTTGCGGTCGAAGGGTCTCCAACCATGAGCAAATTGATGTCACCACGGATGTGTGTACCGTTTGGTAGGTTCTTCTCAGCGCCACCGAGCAGAAGGAGTAACACGGCTTTCTTTATCTGGTCGTGGCCGAAGATAGAAGGGGCAAGAGACTGTGAGAGAAGCTCAAAGATGTTCTTGCGTTTTGCCAGCTGGTTGATCATCCGGATGTCGGTATCAGTCAAAGGCGTCTGAGCGATTCCGCCACCAGACTTTGATGAGAGTAGCACGATGTTGTTGGCAGTAATGAGAGTCCTTGAACGCGTTGGATACGTCAGTCACAAGGGGCCAACACAGAATACGGCAGAGAACGCACTTGAATGTTCCCGTGGCACCACCACCAACACTGCGGTACGCGCCGACGAGCTGGATTCGATCTCCCGGCTTACACTTGTCTACCAAGTCGTCATCCAGAATCACGTCCGTGCTCCGCGGCAACTGGCCAGCCGGAGCTCGCTCGGGCATTTCTTGGATACTGATGCGTTGGTGATCGCGGAACGTGCTGAAACCATACTCTATTTGCAGGGGGCGTCCCTGTTCGTCTGTCTGCGGTGTAACCGAGGAAGTAGGGGGAAGGTTGGATGTGGATGACGTGGCATCGCGGTATTCGCGGTAGTAGAATTGACTCTCGTCGGGAGAGTAATGGACAGACTTGAGCATCTTCGGACGAACAAGGGAGCAGCGCGTGACAATACCCTCGAGTGAGATCATGTGGCCAAGGTGGGAGGCGCGGAGGGTCCGAGGGCTAACGTGGTGATCGCCAAAGGAACCGTGAAAACCAATGCTGTATCCTTTGCTTTCGATATCATGCTTGTCGACATCATGTACTTGTTGTATGACATTGAGAAGTGCGTCATGAAAAGCGGGAAGAAACTCTACGGGTTGCTTGAGGAGGCCGTCCGCAAAGTCGCGTCGATAGTCGCGTAGGTCATCAATGTTGACCGTGAGACGCGACTGAGCGAGGCGAAGCATGCGGAGGATGTCATCTTTGTAGTTATAGATGGGAGATTCGGCTGAGAGGAACTCTTCGAATATGCGAGTCCTTTCGCGGATGAGATCATCTTGAGGAACGGGCTCATCGAGGAGAGACATGATCGTGATTGTACGAATCGAATTGCTGACGACGCGACGCGAATGAACACGCGTGACCATAAATTAGCGTGACAGGACGTGACGAGTCGTGTCAAGACTTTTATTTGACTTTGACCATCACAATCACAAATGGTGGCTAGCCATGCCGTCTCTGCGTTGCTTCTTCCCAACCGAATCACCTCAATTTACAGACAATTTCTCATGAAACGATTCAGAGTATTCAGAAACCCATCTGATACAGGTACACAAAACACCAAAAGAGTGAAATACCCAAAAATACGGTAATAAAGTGCTGTTGCGGATAAGGAATGAGGCCACATAAATTAGCGGCGAAGAGGAACTTGCTACAATCCCCACGAGTCAGGGTACAGAGTCCATCGGGTTCGCGGAATATCCACGGGAGAATATATGAGAGCTAGAGCGTCGATGTCGGCTGGAACAACGGGGGCAACGGTCAAGAAAGATCCAACCACGGCCATGCGTATGGATGCCACAGTACCATGTGTGTGTGGTTTCTCAGGTAACGAGGCAACGTCAGAGAAGGGACTGGCCCTCAGCATCCAATGCTCGCTTCCAATCTGTCGAACCGCCGCCTCCACCACCACCTCCCCGCTGAACAGATGCCATGTTAACCACGTTGTGGATGGGACACCCCTCACAATGGGACTCACCGATTCAAGACCGGTACCTGGTTCAACTGCCTGTAGGACGAAGCGTTGGAACAATGCAGTGTACGAAGCGTAAACGGGTGGAACGTACTGGTGCAGCTGCGATGAGCTTGCCGAGTAAGAAGAGGATGAATGGGGTATACAAAGATAGGCGCATTATTTTGGACGAGTTGGCTTTAGGTGGTGAGCCAGAGTGGCAGCAGGAAGGCGGACCTTATATATGATTCGTACTTCTTCGGGGTTCACACGCGGCTAGCCAACACTGTTCCTGAACGGAAGATTGCCAATCTGGATCTGGTATCTCGCTGGTAGTCTAAAAAATTTCATCCCAGTGGCCTTCCCCACCCTCTTATCAGAATCCTCCCAATCCCTACCTGTGGTCATCGAGGGCCCTGACTTTTTCATATTTCATATCGGACGGACTTTACTTTCGTGTACATGGTACTGGGTAATACCTGTCATCTACGTCGTGTTTTTTTACCTTCCCTGTCTCCGGCCTATGATCGGAAAAATGCGGTACGGCAGTCTCCACCTCATCCATTCTATGTCATTCTATCTTATTCCATTACACCGACCGAGAAACCTCAATTCATATACACCACCCCCGCTCGCTTATATTCGTTTGATTGTTGATTGGATTTTACCTTCCAACATGTGCCCGTCCACGGCTTCAGCCAGATGTCCGGCGCCGCGATGCGCCGGTGCTCCGCCGCGTCAGCAGGTTTATCTATTAGTATTCATGCATTCATGTTTGTGCGAATTTTGATAGGACAGTTCAGTGTAATCACCCTTCCCGATTTGGCAATTGCTGCCGAGGTGGCATCTCAAAGGCCATATGGTGCACTTCTCGAAAGAGGACAGTCTGGTTCTATTTTCGGCCTAGAACAGACAGGGTCAGATTGGTCAGGATTGGTCAGGTAATGTGACCGAGGGGCCTGGGGAGAGGGCTGAGCGCTGAAAGTTCGGACGCTTTGCGCGGCATCACATCATGCACTTCATGGCACCCTGGATAGTAAACCCATCTCCGGAAAACAGTACCTCCTTGTTTCAGGCCAAGAGTTCCTGTGCCCTGTTCTTCCTCCCCTTTTTTTTTCAAGCACAGCTTTCGGGCGAGGCAAGCCGAGGTAACCGAGGGGCCCACACTACAGTACCGTCATGACGTGCCTTGTGTTATCTGATCAGGGACAGGTCATCTGCCCCTCCATTCATGGCGCCGTCCGCTGCGCGCGGGTGCCAAGCACTGTCAGGGGAACAATCACGATGAACCCACCTGAAAGGACGAGACAACGATGCTGCGCACGGAGCCCAGACTTGATAGTTGGGACTTGAGAAACTAGTAACTACACCCACTACTTTGGCATGTCTCAGACTTGGAGGCATGCTAATATCATTTACACGAACACCCGATGAGCTGCACGATCGCCGAGACAGGTTGTATATCCACGATTACATACTGTGGGGTCGTACAAGAACGCAGTGCAAGATACCAATGTGTCAGTCAGTCCTACCACTTGATTAGCCAAAACATCTCGAGTAAGGCAGTGGAGCAGATTAAACCCACCCAAAGCTTGATAAGCCCATCCCAGGATGCGGTAACAACTTTTGACTAAAGATGCCCTATCGTTAACACGTGTGGTTGGACGAGGGAAAGCGAGATAACAAACCGTCTCATGGGGTAACCATTCGTGTGCAATAACCACTTTGGAATGGGCCCGCAGTCGTGACTTTATGCGCCCAGTTCTCCAATCCCAGAACACCACGTTGCCCTCTCCATCCCCGCTACTTATCCACTTGCCATCCGGAGAGAAACCCACCTGGCAGGCGTATCCGGCAACCGCATGGCCAGCGAATCGCTTCTTGCGATTTTGTCGGAAGTTGTCTGTACTATACACGAGGATTTGATTATCTAACGACTGAGCAGCGAAGTATTTCTCTGCACCGCGTCAGAACTCCTCTCAAATGATTTTGCTTAACATAGACATACTGGAAGGATGAAGAGTGACGGCAGGCATTGAATGCATGTGTGGCTCTGCGATGTATTTGATCACAACAGGAATGTCAAAGTCCCATGCTCGGATCGTCTTGTCATCCGAAGTGGTCACAAATCTCCGATTTTCGTCAACGAATGTGATGGTGTTCACTGGTCCCAAATGTTGATCGTATTCCTGAGTGATCTCACCGCTGTTGATGTCGTACTAACGAAATGTTTCAGTGCCGTCCCGAACAGAGAGTAATTATCACACCTGTATGATTTTTTTATCCGACATACCCGCCAAGAATATATTCTGCTTGTCTTCATCGGGATGGAAGCGCAAGCAATACGGAATTTTGCCATTATTGAACCGCTGTAAGCACTGTCCTGTTTCTGTGTCCCACAACTTCATATAACGATCGTAACCGCATGACAAAAACCTTCGTCCGTCATTAGAGAAAGTCACGTCTTTCACTGCTTTCCCATGACCGTGAAAGGTACGCAGACAATTGCCGTGCGTATAAACGTCCCAAAGCTAGTCGACGCGTGAGAGAGTATTAATGAATTATGGAAGTCCAAAAATACCTTTATTTTTGTATCCATCGATCCACTCAACAAAAGGTGGCCCGTTTCAGGGAATAGGCGAATCGCAGACACACCGTTAGTATGTCCTGTCCACGTGTGGATACAAACCTTAGGAATGAATGACTCTTGTGACCCAGGTTCCGACTGGAGGTGTGGGGCCTCCCCGAGTGGTGGTGAGATATAGGTCCGACCCTGGTAGTCGGTCAAAGATTTGCCATGGAAAATTGAAGTTTCTTGGCCTGGAGCACCACGCTTTGGCTTGGCCCTTTTGACAGCGAGGTCCTGCGCCTCTGGCTCGAACTCCTCTTCCTCCTCCTCTCCGGCTTCGTCTTCGCCCTCTGGCACAACGGCCTCAGAATCCTCCTCTGCCCAGGATGCCCAGGGGCCAGCGTAGGCGTTGTCACCGTCAACGACAGTAAGGTCGCCCTTGCGTTTTCGCTTGCGTTTTAACTCTTTACGCTTTGAATGAGTGACGTGGAAAGAATCCAACATGGCGTAATTATTTGCCTCGGCGGCCTCTACCGAACCAAGTATAGCGGGAGCGTTGGGATCCACGGACGGATTTTGAGAATAGCCAAGAATAGAATGAGTAAGGTGTTGCGTGCGAAACGCGTGCTCTGTCATAGCCTGCTCTTCGACGTGTCCAGCAAGAGCGTTCTGGTTCATGAATCGATTTCGGTCACCGAAAGGGTTCTCTGGACCTTGGACAGGAAGCATCATGTCACTGTAAGGGATATTCACGTTCATTTGCGTGTCCGTGGGGCGGGTTATGAGGGAAGTTTGATTGAGTTTATCCTTTTCAATTAGTTCGCGTTAACAGAGAGGACGTGAAGGAGAGAAAGAAACCAACCTGTGCAAGTACGTCTGGAGCTGCGTGAGGGTTCGAGCTCATGGGTGCATCCTGAACTCTTAGCCTTTTTGACGAAGACACAGCAGCCAAGTTGAAGGCATCTCGTTGGGCTGCCGCAGTCGTAGCGTCCTCGTCTGAGGAATAGCCTTGAACCAAAGACATGGCCGTTAAAAAGAAGGGATGAGAATGTATTATATAATCAAGAGGACCACCGACATCATCGAATTCCTCATTTGAAAGTCTTTGCGGGTTTGCGAGTCAGGCACGACCCCTCGAGTTGCCTCTCTGGCACCCGCCTTTGTCCCTTTCTTGCTGCGACCGTATGGCCGAAAGGATTACCGGTCGTCCATGGTCTGCCCATGAAGATATCCTCCTTTCCAAAGCTGTTACAGAGTTCGACGGTGAAGCTGATTGGAAGACGATCGCTCAGCGTGTTCCCGGTCGTACGAACAAAGCTTGTCGAAAGGTACGTTTTCGCGATTATCACCTCTCTTCTCGTCCATTAGATCTGTCTAAACCAACGTTCTAGCGATGGCTTCACTCGCTGTCTCCATCGATCAAGAAATCGGCATGGACCAAAGAAGAGGATGAGAAGCTAATGTCACTCTACAGGCTCTACGGGACCAAGTGGTCAGTCATTGCCAGGAATATACCCGGAAGGACAGATGATGCATGCTCAAAGCGATATCGCGAGGCTCTTGATCCCGCTCTCAAAAAAGACGAGTGGACCGAGGCCGAAGACGCCAAACTGCTTCAGTTGTACGCACAATTAGGTGGAAAGTGGGTGCAGGTGGGCCAACAGCTTCAGCGCAGCAGTCTGGGCTGTAGAAACAGGTCTGCATGGCGCATTTCCGATGTATGTTTTCGCGCTTGACGGGATTGCTAGATGGCGACTACTTGAGAGGAAACGTTCTCCCGCTATCCGGGAGGTAACTCCCACAGAGTTACCCTTATCCCATCTCCATCCAGCATCTGCCCGTCCCGAATCGCTTTCTACCACAGAGCTACCCCCATCATGGGCTATGTTTGATCCGTCTCAATATTGGACCCCTCAGGCTCCTCTGGATTTTTTGCCTGGTTTGACGCCCTCGCCTGTGGCGCAAATGCAGGTTCAACAGTCCTCTCACCCGCCTCGCGCAGCCATACCTATACAACATTCAGAAGGCGGCGATTTTCGTGCCGCACAATCTATGATTTCTGCTTATCGATATCCTGCTTCATTTGTCCCCGTCTTTACTTCCCTCGAACAGTCTCAAGGATTGCCCTACAATGAGACGTCAGGAATACCTATGCAAACCGATCTACAAGAACTTCAAACGAACATTACCTCTGATCCTGATACACGATCCGACAGTAGCTCTGCTTCTGCAGTACATCGAGATGTCGAGATGGAACCTGCGTTAATCAATCGACTCAATGTTCGTACCCACGAAGAGGAGGACAATAGCATCAATGAGCCCTCCGTCGAATATCCCGATGGTACCGGGTCTGATTATGATGACTGTCGATTACCGTCACCCCCTCTCGGTGACCTTTCCTCAGAGTCCGTTGCCTGTTCTCCGGTTACCGCTTCTCCAGTAGAGAAGCCATCGCAGCAAACGCAACCAGCAGAGACGAGCGCAGTGGATCGCAGGCTCCCTCGACTTTCTTCGACCCTGGCTACGAGCTCTGAGTTGGTGATATTCTCCCAAGCTTTGCTTCACACTGACCTGTCTTTGTCACAGTTTGTCGATCCGAGGGTATGCATGTGGCCATCCGCGCTGTTTGGTCAACGACTCGACCACCGGAGTCCAGTTTGTAACATCGAAGGAACTATCAGATCACATTCGATCTCTCCATACTGCAGATGAATTCCCCGATCACAAGCCATATCGATGTGGATTGCCAGGTTGTAACAAGAGCTGGAAGGTTGATCATTCTTACCCTTTTGTCTTCGGAAATGTTCTCATATTATTCCAGAGCGTCAATGGCCTACAATACCATTTGCAAGTGTAAGCCCATTTGACTTGGTTGTCCTCCGGTGACAATTAAAATACGTCCGTCGATAGTTCGAAGGCGCATTTCTTGCAAGCCATTACTTCAATTACGTCAACGGCCCCTTCCACGGCCCAACCTCCAGCAATGGAGACATCCAGGAAGCAGAAACGGCCAACGAGAACTCACTCTTGTCCTCATGCAAACTGCCCGCAGGTATACAAGCAACTTAGCGGCTTGAGATATCACCTCTCGCATGTGAGTCCACCCCACCCAGTGTAAGACGTACGGGCTTGAGCATACACCTATTATCAAGGGCCACTCTCATAAATCTCCTGCACAACTTGATAGCGTTCCGCCCACCCTTGCGCGTAAGGTCACAGAGAAATTGCAGCGGCAAGCCGCAAATACTTAACGGTCACACCATACCATAGATCACTGTTAATCCCATAGGTCCGTAGGTTAAGTGAGAAAGTGTTGTAATTGTGACCTCTTGTTTTCCTTACTTGATAGTAATTTATATGCTTTCTTGATTCCCTAAGACTCACGGTATCTCGGAACTTTGGACTTTCTTGGCAGAAACCATATGTGCATATGTGTAGACCCTAACAGAGGCAGTGTCGAAACTCTGAGAGGTTGGCTTGGGTGTTCAACGAGTTGATAAGTTGTGGTGGTGGTACTGTAACGCTGCTTACAGGATTGTCACATCGATAACTATTGGTGACCGGTGACCACGGAAAGTCCACGGAATATGTGAAAGGTCCATCGAATAAATCAGACGGACGTGTTCCGAGGGCGAGCTAGACTTATTCCAACAACTTGAGAAAGGCCGTGTCAACGCACCGCTGTGCGTTCCAACTTGGCAAAATTTACACGAACTTGTGTTAAAGAGCCCACTCAGTACACGTAGAGCTACAACAATTCTGCTGGCATCTTCGACGCTACATCATAGAAACATCGTAACTATGACCAAAAACAAATCGCCCACTACGCATAGCCAAAGTGGAGTGGACTATCATGTCCGACCGCCACCTCCGAATTGATTGGCCCTAGAGATACAATGAACAAATGAACCTGTTGTCCACTGGTGAACTCACAGATCTCGTAATTCTGGATTTTCCATGATTTCGTCCATAGATGGCAAGTTACCCCCGCTGTTCACCCGGTCCATCTGGTAAAGCAGAGGAGTATAAGTAAAGCGGCTACAAAACGGCGAGACTCGGTCAATATAACTGACCATATTGGCAACCGCCGGGTTCGACATAAGCCTTTCCAGTCCGCCATTAGCCATCATTTGCTGCGCCATCTGCATCATCGCCGGGTTGTTCATCAAGCCCGCAAGGTCAGGCATGCCGCCTGCACCTGCACCTGCACCTGCACCAGCTCCGCCCATGTTTCTTAATGTGTCGGCCAATCCACCCATACCGCCAGCACCGGGACCCGTTCGAGGATTGGAAGACGCCCCGCTGGGCGACGTAGCATCTCGAGCCACGTCTGCAGATTGCGACTCCGCGTTCCGAAGTCCAGTCTTCATGGCAGCGTTGTTTGGTTCTAATTCGAGGCCACGACGGTACGCAGCCGCAGCCGCAGCGTAGTCACCGATGCTATAGCGAGCGTGTCTGTGCGCAGGGAGGTCAGAAGGGATATTCCAATTTGGAAGCCGGCAGCCCTGCACCCTAGACGAGAATAGCCCTTGACAAACTTGGGATCCAGTTCGATTGCCCTCTCAGCGTCGACTGCGGCCGTTAGATGATCGCCCTTGCTGGAATGTGCTGCGGCTCGGTTGGAATAGTAAACGGGGTTGGAGGAGTCCCGCTTGATTGCTTCGGTATATGAGTCGATCGCCTTGTCATACTGCTTACTGCTCATCAGCGCATTCCCTTCCTGCTTCAATTTGTCAGCTGCGGCCTTGTCTTCTGCGGACGGAGGCCCAGGCGTGGTCGGAGATGCGCCGGAGGCTGCTTGAGCAGTGGAGCTGATCTTATCTTTGGTCTTGAGGAAGACGTCGAAGATGTTCTGAAGGGTGGCAGGTTTCACGTTTAAACGATCTACCTGTTCCTGGTCTGTTGGATCGACGCCGAAAGCTTCTCCCATACATTGAACTGGGGAGGAAGGTGATTAGTGAATAAGGAATGACAGGAGAATTCGAAGAAAGGTAAATGTACCAGCAACCTCGAGGCTCTCCTTGTCCTCTTCGCGGACAGTACCATCCTTGATAGACTGGTCGAGAAATTCTATGATAGACAAAACGAGACGCTGTTGTTTCTCCGACATATTCCTTCCTTTGAGGCGAACAGAGTCAGTGGTCGATGATGGATTATGTGTTGACGACTGTTTGTGACTTACAATAAAGAGACGCGCGATGAACAACTTGACTCGACCGTGACCAGCGACGACCACCTCGCACGCCATGTTCTTTTGTGCCATCTCCGGTGAACCCCCGCAAGACCCAGTCATTTCCACAAAGTCAGGACACGTCTATGAACGTCGTCTCGTACAAAAATACATCACGGAGAATGGCACAGACCCCGTAACAGGCGAAAAGTTGGAGGAGTCTGACTTGGTTTCTGTCAAAGCCAGTGCGTATTTACACTGTTACCGGTGATGCGGCATGTTCAGAGCGAGCATCTTTTCCCCCTTATAATAGGTCCAGGTGCAGCTGTTCCGCGACCTCCGACTCACTCATCCATACCCGCGTTGTTGACCGCCCTGCAAAACGAATGGGACGCGCTTGTCCTCGAGACCTTCACCCTCAAGCAACAGTACAACTCGACTCGCCAGGAATTAAGTTATGCCCTATATAGTCAGGATGCCGCCAGTCGCGTCATTGCGCGCCTCATGCGGGAGCGCGACGCTGCACGAGAGTGTGTTTTTTTTCTGCACTCATGGTTTACTCCTTTAAACCAATGACTCGTATTTATTCAGGGCCCTTGCCAATGTCCAAGCCTCGATGGGAATTCCCGCCGCCCCTAGCACTGATGTTGAAATGTCCGACGAAGCTGCCCCAGCTGGCAATGCGCTCCCTGAAAAGGTCATCGCCGAGATAGACGAAACTCACCAGAACCTCTCTGCCGTACGCAAGAAACGCAAGGTTCCACCAGGTTATGCAACGCCGGCGCAAGTCAAGACGTATGCCCCTAAACATACAGTCCCTTCCCTCCACTCCGCTTCGCCTGCCGGAATCACATCCATTGCGCTTTCGAGCGTGAATCCTACACAATTTTTGACCGGTGGAAATGACGGGATTGTGCAACTATACGACAGAAGCACGGACAAGGTTTTGGCCTCATCAAAAGGACACTCAAAAAAAATCCACCACGTCGCTTTCCGTGAACGCGAAGGGGAGCCTACCCTTCTTATGTCTGCCGGTGCGGACAAGTTGGCCCGCGTGTGGTCTTCAGATTCTGCTTCAGGGGAATACCGTCCGCGCACTATCATCAAAACTCATAAGAGCGACGTCACTGGCCTAGCTGTCCATCCCACATCAACCTTACTCTTCCTTACGTCCCAGGACAAGACCTACTCCATACACGACTTGCGCGATTTCAGCCAGCTGTACCGCTCCACTGCTGCGGAAGAGCCATATTCATCTCTTGCCGTGCACCCGGACGGCACAATCCTCGCTGCAGGTACACCATCGTCTACCATTCACATCTACGATGTGCGCTCTGGAGACATGGCCGCGACACTCGTACCACCTGACAACTCTCCTTTCACCGTCAACAGCCTAAGCTTCTCGGAGAACGGTTATCACCTCCTTGCACCCGACTCACTGTCCTCGGTTGGGATATGGGACCTGCGCAAGCAGAAGCTGGGACACTCGATACCACTGGGCGACGGCTTCAAGGTGAACAAGGTTGTGTACGACTACAGCGCCCAGCTGCTCGGTGTGGCGGGTAATGAGGGTGCCCATATCTTTGCCCACAAGACATGGGAAGAGCTCGTGCACTTCCAGGAAGGGGGTGAAGTCTCTGCTCTCGCGTTTGGTCCCGAGAGTAAGGAGATTTGGGGGACGACGGGAAGGGAGGTTAGAATTTGGGCACTACCGGAGTGATCGCTTTCGTTTAAACGCTGTACGTAGCGCTCTACTCTTACTCTTGTAATCAGCGTCGTTGGTTTGTATTCCACTCGATCCTATCCAAGTAGCCCAACTCGGGCTGGTGCTCCTAGTGATCCTTTCCACACATACGTGACTGGCATTATCGAATCGTTGCTGACTTTTCATTCGTGTGAGTCTTAAAGAGAGATAATGTACAAATACACAGTATTTGTCAATTGTGAGTGAGTGAGTGAAATGGAAGGTGTTGATACGCCTAATGAAAATGAAGAAAATAGGGTGATAAAAAGTACAATCTACCCGTAGGAGAATAGAACTGAAAATCATAATCATACGTGCAGTTCTTGAGTCAGGAATCGTGTATCATCAACAATTATCAGTGCCATGTACTTGGTCCAAATATTTCGCCTGGAGCAACCGTCTTGAGAGGAGTCATCTTCGCGTCCACCGTATTCTGCCACACCGAATTGCCCCACCAGTTGACTTCGACCCCGCCTTTCGGCATTTGCAGGGCGAAGAATATGACGATGAGGCCGACGATGACGCCAGCGTCGAGCCCCGTCGAGAGAAGATAGTTGTATCGTACCCACCAGCGGTAGTGGAAGCGCCTCATGAACCACTGGAAGGTGAAACCGACCAAGATCCACGACGTGAAGTTGACGCCATTGGCGGGCGGGACGCTGTCGGCAGCGACCAGTGCGACGGGGATGTTGACGTAGCGCCAGAACGAGCGGGGGTAGCGACGGGCGAGGTAGTAGAAAGGGATAGGTAGGAAAATGCCGATCAAGAAGAACCATATGAGTGGATAATAGCTGTGGGGGATTCCCGTCAGTTAGTCATCGGTCCGTCGATCAACGGCGGGCAGAGTGCTCACAGTGCTCCTGCGGAGAAAAGCCGTCTCGGGCCAATTCCACCCCAGATGATCGACGACGTGTTAAATACGTTGAGGTTCGGGCAGGTGAAGAAGTGCTTCTGATGGGGATCGCAGATGTCGGGAATGTTATCCAGAGCCCAGTTCTGTGCTAGGATTGCAGCTAAACTTGCTACGATCGTGGAGATGACTTGACCACTGAAGATGAGGCGCGGCGGGATTTTCATGTAGTGTCCGAATTTCAGATCGCTGCTGTACGACACCGCTTGCTGGACAGTAGTGCCGCCCATCGTTTTGAAGACCATTGTAGCAAGCGGACGCCCTGGTAGCATATAACCGAAAAGTACCTCCGCAAGGATGGAGAGGTAAAACTGTTGGTTGGTGATGGCTTGGACTATGCCAAACGGAATGACGAAAATCATCGCGAAGGCGGCAGCGAAGGCAAATGCCCAGATCGGCAGCCCCACATTACATACTTCGATGCCGACGATGCCTAGGACGAATGAGGTGATGCCAAGAGCGAGGAACCACCAGCGAGGAACCTCTGAATACTTGGACATGAGTTGGGCATGAATGTCGGCTTCGTCCCCCAGGCTGCGGCGGAACTGGCGGGCAATATCTTTGCGATACCAAAGGTAGGTGTGGACCACAACCGCGGGATAGGTCGCGAAGATTGTGCCATACGTGAAAGCGTAGGTGATCGGTAGGAACATCGGAGAATATTGCTCGTATTTCGTCTGGTCGAATGCGTTGTTGGTGATAACTGCACTGAGGTTGTATGGGGCACCAGTGTTGTCGAACGCCATGCCGACAGATATGGGCATATACTGCGAGTACCATACGTTCTTGGCTGTGATGGAGTGTGAAAAAAGAGGTCTGTAAGTGATGAGACGAAATAGACATACCCCACATGACCGGACATATGAACCAGATTACTATCAAGAAACCGCCCAACATGTTGAGCTGCGCCCAAAACTATGACGTTCAATGATGAGCGTTGGGTGTCGTACTTGAGATATAACCGAACATACCGGAACTACGAGAGGACTGCCAATCAAAGATATCTGAACCCAGTCGAACGAGACCAGACCCATTCCGAGACCGCTGAGCGAGCCAAACATACTGTTGACGACGATATTGTTTGGGGCGATCCAGCAGACCCAGTTGAAAATGCTGAGTCCGGTCCACAGATATCCTGGGAACCAAAACCACACGAAGCTGCAAATGCATGCGATGTATAGGAAGCGCTCTCTTGACATGTGCTTGGTATCTTTCTTTCCGTAGTTTGAATGCATGGTGTTTAGCAGAGCACAGCGGACGAGGACGCCTGGCCAGATCATACTTGAGGGCCAAACGAGGAATTGGCGGAGAACGCCGGCAAAGGAAAAGCCAAATATCTGGAATGATATTCCCAGGAGGAATTGCTTCCCTACCGACCACCTGACACCGTAGAGGATGCGCATAGCAGAGGAGATATCCGTGATCGCGACACCATCCACCACGACGTTGATCATGATGGCAATTAGAGTATGTTCCTTGATGTTGAATGGACCAGGGTTCAGGGAAAACGAGTAGCCAAACGCGAAGAAACGATATCTTGGAAGAACCCATTCTAGGAACTTGCCCATTGGGAGTGTTATAAGCTGGACGAAAAGGACGGTGATGACGACAAAAGGATCTATAGGGAAGTTTAACATAGTGAGTCGGGATAGGTAGAGCAACGACGTACATCTCATCGGAATAACGGTGTTGAAGGCAGGTATGACCAAGGAGAGAAATAAACCAAGAAACCACCTGTCGAAGGGTAGGTGAACGAGTTGGCTTTCTCCGAAATGAACACACTCACACTCGAAAAGTGTTCACAGGCATGTTCGGGTCGTCAGTATTCGAGACGGATGCCCGGACCTCAGGATAGGGTGAATCCCTGATGAAGCGAAGTGCGTAAACAAAATGCGATCCAGGACGGCGAGTACGGGACACCCACTGGACTTGAGTGTCATCGGATGAGAACTCGGCTTTTGAGTCGTGTATGCGCCAAGATGATATCTGGGACTCTGTATCCACTTCCGTGCTAGCTCCCATGTGAGTGGAGGACTTCGACCATCGTTTGCGCTCTACGCCATCGGATGACAGGGAAATCGTCGAAGAGTTGCCCTGGAAGTCCCAGTTGGGGTCGTTGAAGTGGCGCATGATCTCGTCTTCGATATCCTCCGGGACATCAGGGACCGATTGTCGGTGACGGAGATGCGCGACATCAGAGAGACTGGCAGTGTGTTCCAAATGATCCTCCATGTGAATAACAGTGAGCGGGAAAGGACGAGGTGTCGCGCGCTAGCCCGTCGGGCAAGAGAGGGAAAAAGAGGAGGGTTGGTAAAATGAGCACGAGGTGCCCGAGCACTGTCTTATAGGAACATATTTCTCTGAGTTAATTGACCTGGGAAATTCATTGCGAGACAATAGACAGGCGCTGGGAGAGAACATTCTCCCTGGTGAACCGGGACAAAAGGCGCATGGCCATCAGACTCAGGAAGTAGGGGGATGCGGCGATGCCCTGAACGAGCGTCATTGTCTCAGCCCAGAATGGAGGGGGTGCACACGTGAGTCAAGGGATGACGAGAGATTCCAATTGTCTTTGCCAACAAAAGGGGTTTCTGTTTTACGCCACCAAACAATAACATAATCTAATCTCTTTATCTTATCCCTATACCCCAGCGCAAATCTTGGCGCGGGCCATTGTTCCCTCTGCCGAGGTCCCCACCCCAGCCTTCGTGTCCGCGGGTTAATCAGGAATCAGGAGGCTGCTAGCGCTCCCATTCACAGCGACGCTGTGAACACCTCCCATAGCTCACCGTTGGCCCCCATATGAGTACTCCGACCCAGGTACGCGAGCCAGGGCCATCCCAACCCCAGATTCATTTTGGGTGGCGTAATGCGGCGGAACTCCCAATCCGGGCACGGAGGACGGAGGCCTAGGGAATAATCTTTCATTTGCTGAACGTGACTCTGACAAGTAGCGCCCAACTAGCCCTCGAAGCCAATCGCCTTTTTCTTCATTATCCCGCCATTTTTATTGTGCTCGATTTAACTTTGCTACGGAGGTTGCTAGGCGAGGTCAGGTTTTCAGGAATCATGAATCTATTGACCAGGCCCGGTTTTTTGACTTGGAAGGAAAATGACCACTTTGGGCGTTAGACCGTTTGACATTAATATTTCTGGCCTGACTTTACTTTTACAGTATGGTCAGGAAGCCCCACATCGACCCCACCTAAGGTACGGCAGTCTGATGCAATATAGTATGCATAAGACGTAAAATGTCACCGCCACGTGCAACCTTCATCGCCCACTCTCTGGAACCCCACTTTCAACTTTACTGGGGGCGGAAGCACCACTGTAATACTGTATTACCCTCTGATACTCAAACACCTTCTACAAGCTTCAACTTTTCTGGTGTAGCATTCGAGCTTCCTCCTTTTGCTTGCCAATTGATGGAGGGGACATCCCCTTCGCATCTCCAGTTTCAAGCTGCGCCGGTGATTTCCTCTCGCCCCATGCCACCCCACACACAGGGCCCTACAATAGGTCTTGGGGAGGCCCTGTTCTGGTATGCCTGCTTCACACAGCCGAGAGGCAACGACTCTTACTCTCCCTTTCCGACTCTTTATCTCTCTCCCACATCTTTGGCACCATCGATAGAGGGGAAGCGTTAGGGGCATTCATAGCAGCCACGCAAGCCGCCATGAGACCGCACCGCACACTGCCAGGTCCCACCTCCGGAGGGCCACGGGTAAGAGGCTGGGGCCAAGTCAGAAACACGCTATCCACAAGCAGACAAATCACCATGTGTGTTTACATAGCATCAACCGGGCAGTATCCCTGCGCGCGTCCCTGTACGTTCATCCATGTAGCGCATTAGAAATGCAGATTCAATGTAATGCACGTAAGACTATGATGCCAATACATCAACCTCGCCCTCGAATTTGCCTCGGTGATCTATCGCCTCCTGACTGTTGTCGACTCGAAGATGTGTCATTGGCTCCATTCAAGTGGAACGGTGTTGATACGGTTCGGCTGGGCATTTTAATTGGGCGGGATATGGGGGCGGACTTCATTGGTGCAGAAGCAGGCGCAGGCGTCCAGTATGTGGGTGGTGGGTGGGGCTGCGTGGGCGCCGCACCGGTGATACACGTAGTGAAGGGGGGTACTGTAACAATGATGAAACTGGTCCTAGTGCGACTTCATTAGCGCGGAAGCGAAGGGGACCAGGACAGGTGGCTGCGTGGGCGCAGTGCTGGTGCGGGGGCCTGGGCCTGGTGGTAGCGGCGCTGTGGGGCATAAGTTGACGCATCAAGTAGTCCATGACAGAGAGCGGAGAGCTTCTCTCGGTTGGGATGTTTCCCTACTTTTGCTACAGCTTCTTGTACCTTGTCCAGAGTTGGTCCCTGTCCTCCTAGCCGACCAAGACAAGTTCGCGGTGAGTACCCTAGCCCGCGCCCCCTGGAGGAAAGTAAACCTTTATAAGTGGATCTTCAATTGTTTAGCGAGACATGCGTTCTTTCTGGCTTTCTATTTCCCCATACTACCTCAGCGCGGTAGTGTCGAGTAAGTTCACGGATGCCGTACTACATGCCTTCGTCAAGACTTTGCAGGGTGGCATGCGAGCTTGCTTGCTGTGCTGTACAGCTAACAGAATTCGCAGTACACGGGGTTTAGTACGGCATTTATTATTGAGGTGCACATACTGTACTTACTATGGGAGCCCGTGGTGAGTCCGGAAGTGTTGGGCGTGCCGCTAGCAGGCACGGGCCGAGCCTCAAGGCGATAACTCCAGCCCGTACAGTATCCGCTACGTCACCAGTGCGGCGTCTGCCGCCCAGAGTGATCTCGGTCGGTCACTTGCTCGGTGAGGGCCGGGCGTGATCACCACCTTGCGCTATTTCTTTCCCTCTCTCTATATTCTCCTTCAGAAATCTCGTAATCCCTCCTGTCCCCCACAACTTCCATTATGCCATCATTTACCCCACGATCACCTCCCATCCCCACACACGGGGTTGATGACTCTCGCCCCTCGCCCAGCGCACAGACACCTCTCCCAACTTCCTCATCGACACTCAAGACACCCCTTCCAATTTCCTCATCGACACACAAGACACCCCTCCCCATTTCCTCATCGACACACAAGACACCCCCACCGCTGGCACCTGCCAAGTCAACGCCCATCACAACAGCGGATACCAAAATCCCACCGGTAACTAAAGAGGTGGGGTCATAGATTCATTCACCCCTGGCCCCCTCAGATGTTGCTCACGCACGCCATTATCATTCAAGCAGGCTGGGAACATTCACCCTGATAGGGTCATCGATATGGAAGTGTTTGGGCAAGTGCTCGAACTGGGAGAGGACGATCCATCATTCCTGAGAGGTATGGTGGATGCATATTTTGAGCAGGCGGAGAATACTTTTCAGGATATGGATCTTGCACTGTGCGTTTTCATCACACTGAACGCTTCTTCGCTCTGACTTGTTTGTCGGCCTCTAGGGCAAAGAAGGATCTTGTGAAGCTATCCTCCCTGGGCCACTTTCTCAAGGGGTCGTCTGCGGCACTTGGCGTGTTCCAGGTGCAATCCTCGTGTGAGAAGATCCAACACTTTGGCCAACTGCAAGGTGATAGTGTGCCTATCACCGAGGCAGAAGCTATCGTAAAGATCAGAGAATCCATCTTACGCGCAAAAAAGGAATACGGAGTTGCTGAGGGATGGTTGAAGGTGTTCCTGAAAGATTATCCTAAGGAGTAATGAATCCGGCACTGCACCTTGGACTTCTTACTCCTGAGCCACTCTCGTTTGGGGGAAGCATTTACAGGGCTAGGTCAATCAAGTTGATGGAATGTTCTTTGTGTTTGATTAAGCTGTTGAATATGACCCAGTCTGATGTACTGTAACTAATGATCTCTATCAATTACTACGTCCAGCGCACCACTACAGCGACACGATCACTGTAGAAAGGACAACAACCAGACAGGCGGCGGACCGGGTTTGCCAGTTACCAGTTACGGCAACGTTTTTGGTCGCGTTAATCGATAAGAGCTAAGCGCTTATGGACAAACAAGGTCTACCCGTGTTCCTCATTTAATGCCCTTCCGTATCCAACACACAGGTACTGTAGAAGCATCGTGACCTCACTTTTCATGGTTGTGTTCTGCATCTGAAACATCTTCCCCCTCTAGAGATAACGGATCGGGGTTCCATGACTACAGTACTGGACAGCAAAAATCAACAAAGTTGCTAGTGCCTGAACTAGATTTTTTTTAGGGAAAATGGACAGATCAGGGGGCCTGAAAACATCTAAAAACACCCCTCTTATTTTTCCCACACTTCTGAGTCTAGTGTTGCCACAACTTGGCTAGCTGCAAGTGGCTTACCTAAGCTGCAACTTGGCCCAGAAACAACCTGGCTCACCATGGCTTCAACTTGAGTTGCAGCTCAGAGTCAACTCAAGCTGTTTTTTTTTTTTGATACCATTATTGTATGCAAAGACCTATATAGCACTTCTAAACCATAAAACTATATACAAATATCACTTGTGAAATAGTAATCATGGGTCCTTGCCATGGTGCAATCACCAAGGCAGCAGCAGCATCATCATTATCCTCAAGCCATACATGTTAAGGTTCCAAGAACCTTTGATGGTGCGACATGCACAAAGGTGTACTGGAGGTGAGTGTCAATGAAAGAGAGTTCTAACAAAGTAGAACTCAACTGAAGAGAGAGAGGGAGGTCTGAGGAGAATGGGCAAACAAGGGATGAAGACTTCAAGAACATTGGTATTGCAAACCAAGTCAAGCTTAAGGCTTGACTGCAGAACTATGGCTGGTTTATATACAGCTGGGTGGCTACCTATCCTAAAGAGTAGAACAATGGGAACTTGCCTCAATGGGTGTACAATGGTGAAAGGACAATAGAGACTGAACAATAGGATCCTAGGTAAGAGTCATAGATGAGTGAGCCTAGAGCAAACAAGTCATTGGTAAACTACTGTGGAACGCAAGTCAGGATGAGTCTGGAAATGAGTCAGGACGTAGGTGGAATGGATATGCTTATATATACAAGTTTGTGAGTCGAATGGACAAGATACTGAGGATGCATGAGCATCCAAGTGAACTGTGGCTGGTCTTCCTAAATAGGAAGTCGAGATCTGCATCCAAAAAGGAAGGAGGGCTGGCGCATCAAAGAAGGTTGATCTGCATAGGAGGTGAGTTCACATTGGGACTGGTGGCTAATGGGGGACTTGGCAGGGTGCTTGGGGATATCGGGGAAGTGGCTGGTGACGTAATAGGGGTATAGCTTCCATCATCGTGACATTGGCGCTTAGGGGCA
>Ga0307512_10000422_pt1 | contig 61827 bp, 70 predicted proteins | sample 14_EM_MG_FD_200267 | JGI IMG/M metagenome (GOLD analysis project Ga0307512, IMG submission 200267) | Populus trichocarpa ectomycorrhiza microbial communities from riparian zone in the Pacific Northwest, United States - 14_EM | ecosystem: Host-associated > Plants > Roots > Unclassified | place... | reverse complement strand
CGACACAACTGGGGATAGACGAAGGAAGATAGACGAACGATGGGCATAGACGAGTGGGGAGGGGAAATAAATAGTACATGGTGAAGTTAGGAGTGTCCAAAACAACGGGAAGCTACAGTAAAGACACGTCGACGCCTGCATATGCCTACCAGATACCGCTTGAAGGTGGCGAGCGTGTTGTCCGACAGTCCAGCGAACCATGTCAAGTTGTATGGAACCTGGACTCCGACGTTAAGGCCGTCAAGTTGCGCGAAGGCAGGAGAGTAAAGAAACGATACGAACCTAAACGACGAGTCCACTAGTCCAAGGCCTAGACGTCAAGGTCGTTAGTTGCAAGTACGAAAAGACGAGATGGAAAATGAAGACGAACCTAAACAGTAATCCACCGGTCCAAGCACTCGTCTGCGCTAACAACCGACCAATAGATAAGGGAGCGTAGAAGAAAGCCTAGAACAAGTCGCAGAAAAAACCGGTCTTTGATGATGTCGTTGTCGTTTTCGCAAGCGTTTTCGATATCGAGATGCTTAGGCGAGGACGTCGAGGTGCGCGTTGGGGAACCCGTTGGCCCTGATGCGCTGGAGGAGCCACCAGAACGGGGCGGCATAAGTCATATCGGAGAACTTGGTCCTACCAGAACCGCCCGTGAGCATGCCACCGATACGACCACGGATGTCGGCGATTATCGAGCCCGAATCGCCAGGTTCCGAAAAGACTTCCGACTTGCTGTCGAAGTTGATTATCCCCCACTCCATGGAGGTCTGGTTAACTGACATGTCGGTGAAGTAGTCGCGAACGATGGAGAAAACACCGTTCGCGCGGCCGAGGGTGGTGCCGGTGGAATTGCCGCTCTTGACGACCAACAAGCACGGTTCGCCGTCCGAGTACCACACGTCGGGGGTGCGCATCAATTCGTCGGTGATGGTGCCAATAAGCGGAAGCAGACGGTCATCGGGATACTCGAACTCCCAGTTGGCGTCTGCGCGGGGGAAGCATTTGACCGTGAACTCGTCGGGCGTCAGCTTCGTTCCTAGGTATAAACAAAAAAAAAATAGGTTGGTTAGTAGACGGTCTTGGTCGGATGGATAGTCAAAACGCACCGAGGTCCAACTTATTGCCTTGGAAGCCGTCACCGAGCTTGGCCCGGTCGATCTGGAAAATTCCCCAGTCCTCCGTGAAACGATGTTCACCGACGCCGAGACTGATGGCTGGGGAGCGGAGGATGTGGCCAAGGACGCGGTCATCGAGTTTTTTCCAGTCCTTTTTGACCCGATCGAGCAACGCTCCAAGTGCCTCCATCGCGTTCTCGGCCTTGTCTAGCAACCCCCGAGTCTCGATCCGGGCCGCCTTTGCCTTCTCAACGTCGACAGTGTTGGTGCTCTTCTCCCTCTCGACGAACCCTTCAATCTGTTGCCTCCAGCGCTTAACCGCGATGCCGTGTCGTCCGATCCTGACTTTGATCGAATCGACGAGGTCGGTGAAGGCACTCTTGCCGAGCAGGAGGACGTCTCTGGAAGGCGCACTGGGGTGGCGAACGTAGTCGACGTTGGCTTCCTTCGATCCGATGAGGACGTGACGGCACGAAAGGCCCAAGAGGTTGTTGCTGTCGCCACCTTCTGCGAGGTAGAGGGCCATCGTCCCCTGGGCGTTGGGCCTGGCCCTGGTAGAGATGCGGAGGCCGAGGGCAGGAGTGAGGGGACTAACGACGTCGACAAGTGGGTCCAGGTCATCGACGGGTTGGAGAAGCCGAGGACCGGCCTCGCGCGTGTAGAACGATTCGCGGTATTCAATGTCGACGTCGGTGATCTGGTAGTCCCTGAGAAGGGCTAGGACGTCCTGAGCCGCGCCGTGAGCAGCCGTGGCAGAGGTAGACTCGGGAAAGACGCCAATCCAGATGGTGACAGGACCGACGACCGGTTTCTTGGCCTTGACCGTTTCTTCACCCTTGTCCTCTTCTTCACCCTCGATGTCAGGCGCTTCGTCGACCCCGACCTTCTTGAAACGAACAATGTCTATCGTCGTAAAACGGATCTAGAGATCCTAGTTAGCAAACTCTATGATATGATGGGATATTATAACTGACCGTGTGAGCGTCCATAACGTCGATAACCTTCCAGGCCAAGTCGTGGTTCCAGACCTTCGTAATCGGATGGGTGAAGACTTCGCACAGCTCCTTCAAACGGCGCTGGGCCTCAGGTCCGCGGGGCGGGGACCACTGCTCCTTGCCCGTTCGATAAAGCAACGTGGGCTCAGAATGCAAGCCTGCATAGTACGACTGAGCCTCTGCATTGGAGACAGCATGTGGATCAGGAGTGTAGGAAGTAGCGCTGGACGCGGCGTCGCGGCCAAAGCCCAGAGAGGAGACGGTCGACGCGTTGATGGTCGGGGAGACTGTAGCGTCCTTGTCAACAGAACTCTGGGCCTCCTCGTAGCTCTTGGCAAATTGAATGCATTCCTCAATAACTTGGGCAGAGAGCACTGAACAGAGAGGGAAAATGAGATGGTTAGTATGGGATAACCATAAAGAAACTAAGGAGCAGACTGGTGTATGATGTATGGTGTTGCAAGAAGTGCAGTGCTGCTGCAGCCTAAGCTTAAGGTTATGGAAACAGCCACTGGGTTTGGCACCCAGAGCCCATATCCTTGTAATAGCCTAAGAATTATGGCCAGACTGGGAATTGAACCCAGGCCTACTGGATATATACCAGGTGCTCTACCACTGAGCTACCTACTAGTAGCCTTGAGGGATCAAGGTGGATTTCATATGATTCGAAAGATCAAAAACAAGCTAAGCAATTTGACTGTGTCGTATGGAGAGAGAGAGGTTCGACGAGGGGACTCGAGAGAGGCCAAAGACTCCATTAGATATGTCAGCCTCGGTTTACTGAATAAACCACGTCGCATGTCACGTGACTCAGTGGGACCCCTTTGACGGCTGAGCTGACCCGAGTCCCACACAACCCCTGACTTGACTAGGGATGCGCGTAAATTCATTTTCTCCTCACCCTCCCGGTCCATCGGTCTGGCTTTAGCGCGTTGGAGTAGGGCTGATGGTTATCTGCCGCTAGTCCCCGGCGTGTGCAGTACAGTGCTTTCCAACAACAACAATGATGATGGTCATGATGATGCATAAAGCCATCTTTTACACTCACAGCGTTTCCAATTGATTGGGCAGAAATTCAAGTTGTCCAGTTTAAGGCAAGCAGGTGCGCCGTTGGTATTACGGGAAGATGGGTACAGTAGGTATCTAAACTCTACAACTACAGGCCAACGTCACAGCAATAATACGAAAACAGAACGAACGATACCGTATATTCCGCCCACACAGGTCTCACGATGATGCAGCACCTCGCCGTGCCCTCCGCGGCCCACCCAAACCCGCTCTCCACATCTCCACCTGCCGTCCCCTCCCGCTCGGGCTCAGCACCACCATACAAACAAGACTTGTTTCGCTGCGCAGTCCGTTCGACAACGCTAGTGCCGTCGCGGAATCGCGTGCGGAGAGGACGTTTGCGTGCGTGTGTGTGTGCGTGAAGAGGCCCTCTTTGAGTGAGACGGCGAAGAACCGCATCCCGCGGAACCGTGTGCGGAAGAGCATGCCAATGTGTTGCGTGTGCGAGAGGTCCTGCGCCGCGTCGATCTCGTCCAGGATGTACATCGGCACAGGCTTGAATTGCAGCAGCGCAATGATCAGCGATCAGCGACCTTTATATATGCACATGGGACTTAGATATGAGAGGGCGGTAAGAAAGATGATGATGAGGTGGGCGTACCGTTGGCCACCGCTGAGTTCTGTTAGACTTTGTTTCCACACGCTACCCAGCTGGACTTTGATTTTGAGGCTATACATCAAATCTTGGTTATCTGGTGGCTGCAGTTTCGCGACGTTGCCGGGAAGGAGTTCCCCAAAGATACCCCCAAAGTCCCTGGATAGCCACCAAATCAGATACAGTGCTGGTATCTTATTGTGCGCAACTCACCCATTCACCTTCTCCCATGTCGTCTTCAAGGCGTCGCGCTTGTACCGGTCGAGCTCTTCGATTGTCTGTTCGATCTTTTCCTTGTCTCTCAACACCGTTCCCAGCATCTTTTTCAGGCTCGCCTCTCGCTTCTCGAAGCAATGGGAGATCATTCAAATCAGCCCGAATAACCAGTGGGTCGACCGAGAGCCAGCACGCACGTGTCAATCATGTTCACGACTTTGGGGTTCACCTTCTTCATGCCTCGTTGATGTTCCTCGAGCTCGCGTGCCTATCCCTCAGCTGGCCCATGTCAGGCTTGCTGAAGTCATACTGCGATCCCGCTTGGCCAAACAGACTGTTGCGACACGCCCCCATCCGCCGAGTCAGTAAAGACATCCTCGGTGGCTGGTCCTTTAACTCACTGGCTCTCCTCCGCGGTCCACTCGTATTACTTCTCGAGGTTCATGGCCGCGGTGACGTGACCGGTCTTTTCCTTCGCGAGGGGCTGTAACTCGTGCTCGCGACCTGAGCGTCAGAAGCCGCCTGCTGCTTCGCCTTGATAACCTCGTCCAGGTCGCGCAACTCGGTGTCGAACCGCGTTGGCGTCGCGCGCTCCTCTTGAAGACGACGCTCAGCCTCGCCATGCTCAATCTGCTATGCGAGTTGGATCACATGAGTTACAAGTCTTTTGTATCATCGGGCAGCGCGGAATGTACCACGCACCTGCCCTTGGCAACTTCGTCCACGAGAGATTTGAGCTCCTTGCGCATCTTGTCAATCCCTGCCGACGCATTTGGGAGCGCCGAGCGCGCAGAACCAATGTCTGCCTCGATTTGTTCTAGACAAACAGTAATTTAGCGATAGAAGCAACTGAAACGTAGTCACACGTGGACGGACCAAGCTCCAGCGTTGCTGTTTGCATCTCTTTCTGTTGAGTCTTCACGCTCACAGCTTGCTTCTGCAGCGCCACCTTTTGCTTCTGTATGCTAGCCTGCAAGGGGAATCCGTTGAGTGGGTTAAGCTTCCATCTGGGAAAAGGGGATGGATACTTTGAGTTCTTCCGTTTGGCCCTCCTTGTTGTTCTTGGATTCGTCCATGGCTTTCTCGAGCTTCTTCATTTCCGCTTTAGCTGCCGTCTGCGCCTCCTGCGCAGCCTTGACAGCTGCCTGCATCTCTGTGATCGACGACTTAATCTCTGCTACTTGGGCGCTGATCTAAAACGGGGCCCTTCAGTCAAAGGAAGATTGAGACGAGGGTGGAACAACGACGTACCCTCGTGGCATTGCTACTGCCAACCTGTTCCTGCAACAGTCGTAGCTCAGGCTCCTTGATCCCACGTTTGCGCATGCGGGCTCTCCAAGCCCTCTCTCGCCGCACGTCCTAGCTTCCTCGCGCTCAAGCGCCTCAAGCACCCTCCGCGCATCTTCGACACGCTCCTCCACAGCACGCAGCTCCTGCGCTCGGACAAGCACGCCAGGCCTACTTGGCGCCGCACCGCCGGACATCGTCCCGCTCGGCTCGTATACGTCTCCATCGAGCGTGACACTCCGCACGCCGACGTTCCGAGCGAACGTGACAGCTTGCGAGGAAGCCGCGTCGTCGCAGATGAGCGTGTCGTTGAACACGAATGCGATTACTTCGGCCACTTCATCTGGGTAGCCGATGCGCGATAACGCATGCCGCACTTTGCCTGGGGTGAAGTGCTTCGCGTTTTGTAGTTTCTGCAAGTAGGTTTAAGCACATGAACGTCAATAGTCTGGAGTAGATAGGGGGACTATGACACGCACTTCGGCGGAAATCTTGAATGCGCGGATCCTATTCGGCGAGATGAACGTCACGCATTTCTTCATCCCACCGCACTCGAGGAGGTCCTTCGCTACGCGTTCGTCCTCCACGACGACGTTGTATAGCTTGCCGCCTGCCGCGATCTCCAGCGCCGTGCTTTTCCCGTGGTCCTCTGGCTTGAGCGCGAGGGGCGACGCGATGAGGCCCTTGACCTTCCGCGTGTCGAATCCAGGCGATGGCGTGTAGTTGAAATCAAGCTGGGAAAGCCGCGAACGCACCGCATCCCGTTCCTACGTCGCCAACTAATTTCTGAGTTAAAATCCACGTATCAAGGAGAGGGTAAACACGCACCTGTGTACAACGCATCCCATCGACCTTTGCTCTGCGCAACGCCTCCTCGTTCGCCGCTCCTTCTCTACGCTCCATCCCGTCGCGTCCGTGTTCTTCCGTAGACTCTCGACCTCGGCTTGCATTTTCTTGATGTCACGCTCGCCTTGACCGGCCTCCCGTTCCACCGCCTTCCACCGCTTCTCGAGCTCCCCGAGCCCACGCTTACTCATGTCGAGCTTCACGCGAACCTGCTCTCCCTCGGCAGCAGCCTGGGCTGGTCACGCGCGAGCGTCCGCAATCCGGCCCATGTATCCACCGCCGCCGGGAGACTGCACAGAGGAACCGGCAAGACCTGTGAGGAGTATCTGGAGGAGAGATCTTCCTGCAGTGGCGAGTGCCGTCTGTGTGGTGGTATGCCCTTCTTTAACGGCGTTGTACTCGGCTGTGACAGGATCTACTGACTTCTTTTTCGCCGCTAGTAAAGCTTCGCGCTGGGCGATTATCAGCCGGCGTGAAAACAAACGACAAGAGAGACGCACGCACCTCGCTGAGCTCACACCCAGACGCGCCTCCCGCGCAGACTCCTCGTCCTTGATGGCGCCGTCTTTACTCTCTGCTTGGGTACGTAACTTGAACACGACCTTCTCAACTTCCTTAACTTTCTCTTCCATCCGCATGACCTTTCACCCTTCTTCGGCTCGCGATTGCTTTGCGTCCGCACATCAACCCGATTCTTCTCCGCGATAGAAGCCTCGCGCGTAGCTCGTTCCTTCTCACGACGCGCTTGGTCAACCTGGTGTTCTCATTCGGAGATCTGGGGTTCCTTGCGTGCGACCTTGGCGTGGTGGTTCGTATGCGTGTCAGACGCTTGCGAGGCATTCGAGTCCGGCACTGGCCTTCTGGTATTGCATGAATGCGCGACGCTTGGCGCGGAGGGTGGCCAGCTTGGGGGTTATTTCCTCGGTGAGCAGCGCTGTGATCTCATAGACGCGATTCTCTTTCCTTCCTATCGTATTTTGGCCTTGTCGTTGCGTTCTTCGAACGTGCGCGTCCCAGTGATTTCTTCAACCATAACCAAGAATTTCTTTTGGACTTATGATGAGTACCTGTGGGTGAATGAAAAAGTGGTCGATGGGGAGTAAGGGTAGATGCAAACCTTGGCGATACGACCTTGCGTGGTCAGGAAATTTGGGTTATTGACGTTAAGAGGGACACTCTGGACGATAGTCTGGGTGATATTCTGTTGGTATTTGTAACCGTTCAAAAGGTATTTGGAGATGTTGGGAAGAGTGATCTGAAGGTTATCACAACATGTGAGACGAGAGTGTTCAGGATCCCGAACACGCAGGACAAAAAACAATGAACCCACCTGTCTCGTTACCGTTATCCGAGCGTCGCTCTCCAATCCAGGTGGTTGTTTTTCCTGTCTGAGTTGTCAAAGACGATGGTGACAGACACATCGGTGATGCGGGCTTGTCCACATTTATACTTGAGATCCTATTTATTCTGCGCACGCACCTGAGAGAGCAAGACGTGATGAGAAGTATGTTGCAGAGGTGATGAGGAGGGCATGGATTACATATTAGTGAGACCACACGGAGAATGTTTGACTTTCCGGAACTGTTGATACCCGTGATGGCGTTGAAGGAGGGATCCGATCCTTTGATTTAAGTTCTGACTGGGTAAGACTTGAACTTGAAGCTTGAAGCCTTCGAGGATGAGGTGGTTCTTCTGTTCTGCTCGATCACTGCGTGCAAATCAGACTATTCAACCAAAAAATAGTTGTAGAAAACTTTAATAAAAAGTTAAATAATTCTAAGCATTTTTTTGTGCTGAAAACTTGAAAAGAAAAGTTTAAATAAATATTTCATCAGTCAAACTTTTCTTTTGTTTTGGAACGTCGGTGTCGCCGAATTCCTTTGCACGTCTCCTCACAAGTTGAGCCAGGGACTGAATGACTTTACGATGCTCGGTATCTTCAATTGGTACAAAGCCAAGGTAAGCACGAGTGCGACTGATTGCCTCCTCTAAATGTTCTGGGTTACTGTAATAGGCGTCTCGGAGAACCGCAAATCCTGCGGCTTGACTCAAATGTTCTCTCAGGTTCAGGGTTTCGCTGGGACTACCTACAGGGGAGAGAGAGGCGATGATCTTGTCTATGTGCCCCATTACGCGCTCATAATCATCAGGCGACTTGGTTGCATAGAAGCAAAGGCTTAAAGCCAAGGACAGTGCCAGGGAAGCGGAATGTAAGTCTGGTAGCCGTGTATTCGCCTCATATAAGTATTCGATGACTTGTTGCGAAGGTTGATCCAAGGTATCTTTCATATGGATGAGAATTCCCCGGGCAAAGCTTTCAACAGCGGTATTTAGGCGTTGCTCCGAGGCATCCGAAGAGTGGAGCTCGCGGCAGAGTACCGACATCTCCTCGATACCGCGCATCGCATCGCCATGTCCTAGCTCCACCTGGAGAGCCAGTGCATGTACAAGTGATGTTGTAACCTCGCTGCGTGTGGGCGGTGTGATATCAAACGCTTCAACTTGAAGTGATCGATCTCGAAGGTAACGAAGGCACTTGACGGAGTACCTGACTTCGCTGGGTTGCTTGGACCTCCGCGAGCGAACAGTGAGGAGCCTTGAAAGGCGAATGAAAGTCACAGTCACGGTAGTGTCTTGGCGATGTTCAGTCGGGTAGTGAAAGGGTAGGAATATAGCGTGAGTATATTGTAGGATTGACGCATCGAGATCTCGCTCGTCATGTGATGATCTGAAGCGCTTGAATCGTAGACCAGCCAGTTCTACGAGCAGGACAGAGCGTCGACGACTGGACCGGGGTAATGGAGTGAAGGCTTCTTGGTAGTCGGAGATGCATTTGTCGATTTCATGGATAGAAGCTGTAAAGAAGGGAGAACGGAACTCTCTCTCTTTGAAAAGGTTTTTATTTCTGAGTACCTAAAATTACAAGGCGGCAACTGGATTTGCGACTTACACTGCGGGGACGCCATGTTCAAGAACTTCGAATACGAACAAGTGACCAGACCGTCAGAAAGGTATCAATTCTGTAGAGGAATAGTACGAAGGGTAATCGATGATCATCGATGCTCGGGTGGCAAGGGTATGCCATGCCCTCAACACGTGTCTCATGCCACGCGAGGCGAACACAATCGAATGGCTCCATTCAGGCCCCATAATGAACGAAATTCACCCAACGCTCCGTAGTCACCTTTTTCCTTCTTCTCAACTCTTGCACAGCATCCCGAAGTGCCTCTGCCGTTCTCTCATAATATGGCTCACCTTCCCATTTGTCTGAAAACACCGACGCATAAAAGTGCTTCGCGAGGACCTGTCCATCGATGTCTGCCATCGCCCACATCGTTCCGACTACGCTCCGGAAACCAGAGTATTGTACTGCTGCGGAAAGGTGGAGTCCCTCCTCGGCAATGCTTTCTTCTGTGAGCTCCGCCGTGTGACAAGCCGAAAGGAATGCAAACTCGGCAAATGGAAGTCGAGACCGAATGATGTCAAGGAGAGTAAGACGCTGGCCTTGGTAAAGCTTGAAAGATGCGTCAAATGGCCTTCCCGTCTCAAGGATTCCATGGCACGAAAAATGGGCAAACCTGTGGTCTTTGAGGCACTTCACAACAGCAGAGGGCGTCGCCCTTTTTGAGATCAGTGTGGTCACAGTCGTGTTGAGATGCCGAATCAGAGATATCTCATCCCATGCACCTGGCATAGATTCATCTGGTTGTGCCACGAGAAGTATCGATGGCTTCTCGAAAGAACATGAGCCAGGTTTGCGGGATTCAACGAGGGCTGAGAGAGTTGGAGTATAAGAAGGGATGTAGAGGTCCGAAAAATAGAATTTGTGAGGACCGTCTGATCGAATGGGACCCATGGCATGCAGGGGAAGAGAACAAAAGACAGACGTTGGACACCACCAGATGCGTGATTGTTCTGGTACATTCAACTCATTCAGCCTCTGTATTACTGCCCGGCCAACGAGGTCATAAAGGGTCTTGAGTACGGAAGTCAAGGCATCCCCGTATTCCTTCGAGTCGAGGCCTTCCTTTCGTGCGGCTAATAGCTGGTCCTTCAAGTTCTCTGTACATTCGTAGAAGTTGTGGGGTGTACGGATAACCGAGGGAGGAGAATTATAGAGAAGAATGATGATGTCAGAACGCCGTTCACAATGGTTAACGATGATAACTGGCCCATGCGCAGCAGCGGAGCGGAGCACGTCGAACGGTGGTGCCATCAAGAAGTTCTCGAAACCTGGCAACAATCGGATCTTTGTGATAAGAATATTTCGCTCGTCCAATAGTTTTCGTTGTTTCACCACGATGCAACCGAATGGGTCCATCTCCTCACTGTCATTGACACCTCCGCCGTTCGACCAGACAATTGGAGAGACTGATGTTGTCAATACCTCGAGATCCTCATTGAGAGCTGCAAATTTCTTTGCCAAAAGTGGATCCATGGTATGAAGATAATCAATGGAGGTACGCAGACCCCGCATCTCAGACCACAGAAGGCCTCTCCCTCGTTCCAAAGTCTCGATTGCCTCTTCAAGCTGACCTTTGTGTGCCAGATATGATGTATAGTCCAAAGGTAGCTTTTCGATATCATCGCGCATCGTGACCAGATGAGAATGTTGGATTTCGAGGGTAGGGGCAAAGGTCAGAGCATCTTGCATCAGTGACATGGCGCACTTGTACGCAGTAGACGTAGAGGGGTGCCTATAAATCCGTGCCAACTTTGCCCATAGGCATGCTACCTTTAATCGTCTGGTTAGCTTTGTGGTTATATCGGTAGCAGGAATTGAGAATAGTTCCATTATTTCATCAAAGTCCTTTCTGTCCTCGGATAGCCTGAGCCGGGAGAACAAGGATGAAATAAGTCGTTGAATGATAGGAGATTTGGTCCACTGTGCATGTGATATTTTTAGCAGGCCCCGATACACGTCAATTGATTCGTCGAGATATTCGGGGTTGTTTGTAAGTCTGAATGCGCGATGGAGAAAGTCACCTGACCCGGACGTGAGAATAATCAAGTCTGTCGTTGTGATCGGATGAATGGTGCTTCGTCGAAGTGATGCAACTAGCAGTCGGCAATATTTGATAGCTTCATCGATGTCCCTTCCATCGGTGATGCGATTCATGGAAATAACAGCATCAATGTGCCGGTCGTAGTCCTTCACTGTCATTGAAGGGTACTCGATAGCATTCATCTCAGCAAGAGATGCTGTCAGGTGCGAGAATGGGGGAGGGCACAAAGTTTCTGGATTACTAGGATGCGCTTCTGGAAGGGCATGTATGAGGCCGAAGTCATTGAGGCGTTTCCTCTCCAGTACTTCTAAAAACTGAATAATGTCACCATGCTGGGGATCTTCAAGTGATGTTGAGATGAGACGAGCACGAGTGCGAGAAATTGTCTCCTCTAAATACTCCGGGGTCTCATATAAAATGAACCGGCCATATGCAACCCTGGCGGCTTCAGCTAAAGCACCTGTCAAGTTTGGGTTGGGACTCTCCGCTGGGGAATGAGAGGCGATAATTTTGTCTAAGGGGGCCATTGCGGCTTCATAATCTTCATTCGACTGAGTTAAAAGGAAGCGAAAGAGATAAGACCTGGACAGCGCGATGGAGACGTTATGTGAATCTGGTAAGTACGCATTTGCCTCACATAGGCATTCGATGATTTTTTGTGAAGGTGGGTCCAATGTATCCCTCGCACGGGTGATAACAGCTGCAGCAAAAGTCTCAACAGCGCTGTTTATCCCTGGCCCCGAGACATTCGAAGAGAGTTGCTCGTGGCAAAGTACCGCCATCTCCTCGAGACACTGCATCGCATTTCTAGGCTCCAACTCCATCTGAAGAGTCAATGCGCAGACAAGTAATGTTATAACCTTGTTTTGCATGATGCCAAGGCGTTTAAATGATGGGTTTCGCATGTAGTGAAGGTATTTCAGGCAGCACGCGACGTCCCTGGGCAGCTTTGATCCCAGCGCGCGATGACAAAGGGCCTGCGTGAGGTGAAAGAAAGTTGAAATGAGGTTTCTCGAGAGGGGAAATGGTAGCAATATAGCATGAGTAGATTGAAGGATGGAGGTTTCAAGATCTTGCTCGTCGTCGGACAGAGTGTAGCGCGCAAATAGTGCCATGGCCAGAGTCTCAAGTAGATATACGCGTCGATGACTAGATTGCGAAGAAGAAGAGAGGGTATCTTGAAGATATGTAATATCTTTGTCGATATCATCGATAGAAACTGTAAAGAAGGGAGAAGAACTTTTAGTCCGGCAGTTTCGGATGACTGGTGTGTCACGGATTGGAAAGGGATTGGACTGGGGACTCACAGCCTGGGGCTGCCATTCTCAAAATATCAAAGAGGCGTGACCAGACCGACTGATGGGGACCTGGAATACGTCGCTCGAAATGCTCCCTCTCCCAGGCATAGGACGCGCGTCGGGTCTGCTTGCGTTGTATGTCACGTGACTCACGCTGTGAGTAAGGCTAAGGCTTGAATGACTCGGAATACAACCACCAAGTGAGGTTTTGGGTGGGAGGTCTCCCCTTAAGGGCTGAGCTAACCTGAGTCACATATCCCTGGCCAGGGATGTGGATGTGCGTAAATCTTGGCGTAAATACTAAATGCATTTTCTCCTTACCACCCGGTTCATCGGTCCGGCTTTAGCGAGCTGGGGTAAGTTATCTCTACGTACCACGTATGGTACAGCGCTTTCTAAACAATAATAATGAATGAAACCATCTTTTACACTCCCAGGGTTTCCAATTCATTGGGCACAAATCAAATTTGGTCAGTTTAAAGGCAATCTATTGTAACTTTCGAAGCTGCGCTGTCGGTATTACAGGAAGATAGGTAGGTATCTATACTCTACAACTACAGGTCGAGCATACAACAACAACACGAAATCAGAATGAACGATACCGTCCTCTCGGGACTCACGATGCGGCACCTCGCCGTGCCCTCCGTGGCGCAACCACAGCCATAGCCTCTCCACCCACCGTGCCCTCCTCCCGCTCACGCTCAGAATGATTATACAAAGAAGAATTGCTGCGCTGCGCAGTTCGTTCAACGACGCTAGTGCCATCGCGGAATCGCGTCCGGAAAAGGACGTTCGCGTTCGTAAAGAGTCCCTCTTTGAGCGAGACGACGATGAACTGCGCCCCGCGGAACCGTGTGCGGAAGAGCGTGCCAATGTGTTGCGTGTGCGAGAGGTCGAGTGCTGCGTCGATCTCGTCCAGGATGTACATCGGCGCAGGCTTGAATTGAAGCAGCGCCATGATCAGCGATAGCGCGATCAGCGACCTTTATTCATGCACGTGGGACTTAGGTATGAGCGAATGGTGAGAAGGATGATGGGGTAGGCGTACCGTTGGCCACCGCTGAGTTCAGTTAGACTTTGTTTCCACACGCTACCCAGCTGGACTTTGATTTCGAGGCCATCCATCAAATCTTGGTTATCTGGCGGCTGCAGTTTCGCAAAATTACCGGGAAGGAGCTCCGCAAAGATGCCCCCAAAGTCCCTGGATAGCCACCAAATCAGATACAGTACTGGTACTCCGTTATGCGCAACTCACCCGTTCACCTTCTCCCATGTTGTCTTCAAAGCGTCGCGCTTGTACCGGTCGAGCTCTTCGATTGTCTGTTCGATCTTTTCCTTGTCTTTCAACACCGTTCCCAGCATCTTTTTGAGGCTCGCCTCTCGCTTCTCGACGCTATGTGAGATCATTCAAGTCAGCCCGACTAACCAGTGGGTCGGTCGAGAACCAGCACGCACGTGTCAATCATGTTCATGACTTTAGGGTTCACCTTCTTCTTCATGCCTCGTTGCTGTTCCTCGAGCTCGCGTGCCCTATCCCTCTGCTGGCCCATGTCAAGCTTGTTGAAGTCATACTGCGATCCCGCTTGGCCAAACAGGCTGTTGCGACACGGGCGCATCCGCCGAGTCAGTAAAGATATCCTCGGCGGCTGGTTCTTTCACTTACTGGTTCTCCTCCGCGATCCACTCGTACTGCTTCTCGAGGTTCGTGGCCGCGGTGACGTGACTGGTCTTTTCCTTCGCGAGGGCCTGTAACTCGTGCTCGAGCTTCTTGATCGCGACCTCTGCGTCAGAAGCCGCCTGCTTCTTCGCCTTGATGACCTCGTCCAGGTCGCGCAACTCGGTGTCGAACCGCGTCAGCGTCGCGCGCTCCTCTTGAAGACGACGCTCAGCCTCGCCATGCTCGACCTGTCATGCGGGTTGGATCAGATGAGTCGCAAGTCTTTTGTATCATGGGACAGCGCGGAATGTATCACACACCTCACCCTTGGCAACTTTGTCCACGAGAGATTTGAGCTCCTTGCGCATCTTGTCAATTCCTGCAGACGCATTTGCGAGGGCCTCGCGCGCAGAAGCGATATCTGCCTCGATTTGTTCTAGACAAACAGTAATTTAGCGATAGAAGCAACTGAAACAGTGACACGTGGACGGACCGAGCTCAAGCATTGCTGTTTGCATCTCTTTCTGTTGAGTCTTCACGCTCACAGCTTGCTTCTGCAGCGCCGCCTTTTGCTTCTGTATGCTAGCCTGCAAGGGGAATCCGTTGAGTGGTATGAGCTTCGATCTGAAAAAGGGGATGGATACAGTACTTTGAGCTCTTCCGTTTTTCCCTCCTTGTTGTTCTTGAATTCATCCATGTCCTTCTCGAGCTTCTTGATTTCCGCCTTGGCGGCCGTCTGCTTCTCCTGCGCGGCCTTGACAGCTGCCTGCATCTCTGTGATGGACTGCTTCAGCTCCGCTACTTGCGCGCTGATCTAAAACGGGACGGCAACCCCTTCAGCCAAAGGAAGATTGAGACGAGGGCGGAACAACGACGTACCCTCGCGGCATTGCTACTGCCAACTTGTTCCTGCAACAATCCCAGCTCATGCTCCTTGATCTCACGTTCGCGCATGCGGGCTCTCCAAGCCTCTCTCGCCGCACGTCCCTTAGCTTCCTCGCGCTCAAGCGCCTCAAACGTTCTCCGCGCATCTTGGACCCGCTCCTCCGCAGCACGCAGCTCCTGCGCTCGCACAAGCACACCAGACCCACTTGGCGCCGCACCGCCAGACATCGTTCCGCTCGGCTCGTACACATCCCCATCGAGCGTGACACTCCGCACGCCGACGTTCCGAGCGAACGTGACGGCTTGCGCGGCAGCCGCGTCGTCGCAGATGAGCGTGTCGTTGAACACGAATGCGATCGCTTCGGCCACTTCATCTGGGTAGCCGACGAGCGATAACGCATGCCGCACTTTGCCTGGGGCGATGTGCTTCGCGTTTTGTAGTTTCTGCGAGTAGGGTTTAGCACATGATCGTCAATAGCCTAGAGTAGATAGGGGGACGCACTTCGGCGGAAATCTTGAATGCGCGGATCTTATTCAGCGGGATGAGCGTCACACGTTTCTTCATCCCACCGCGCTCGAGGAGGTCCTTCCCTACACGTTCGTCCTCCACGACGACGTTGTATAGCTTGCCGCCTGCCGCGATCTCGAGTGCCGTGCTTTTCCCGTGGTCCTCTGGCTTGAGCGCAAGGAGCGACGCGACGAGGCCCTTGACCTTCCGCGTGTCGAATCCGGGAGGTGGCGTGTAGTTGAAATCAAGCTGGGAAAGCCGCGAACGCACCGCATCCCGCTCCTACGTCGCCAACTAGTTTTGAGTAAAAATCTACGTGTCAAGGAGAGGGGGAACACGCACCTGTGTACAGCGCATTCCATCGTCCTTTGCTCTGCGCAACGCCTCCTCATTCGCCTGCTCCTTCTCTACGCTCCATCCAGTCGCGTCCGCTTTCTTCCGTAGACTCTCGACCTCAGCCTGCATTTTCTTGATGTCACGCTCGCCTTGACCGGCCTCACGTTCCACCGCCTTCCACCGCTTCTCGAGCTCCACGAGCTCACGCTTACTCATGTCGAGCTTCACGCGAGACTGCTCTTCCTCAGCAGCCGCCTGGGCTAGTCGTGCGCGAGCGTCCGCAATCTGGCCCATGTATCCACCGCCACCGGAAGACTGCGCGGAGGAACCGGCGAGACCTGTGAGGAGTGTTTGGAGGAGGTCTTCTGCAGTGGCGAGTGTCGTCTGCGTCGCGGTGTGCTTTTCTTTAACGACGTTGTATTCGGTCGTGACAGCATCTACTTGTTCCTTTTTCGCTGCCAGTAAAGCTTCGAGCTGAGTGATATATCAGCCGACATGAAAGCAAATGACGAGAAGAGAAAATGCGCGCACCTCGCTGACCTCACGCCCAGATGCCTCCCGTGCTGCCTCCTCGTCCTTGATGGTTCCCTCTTTGATCTCTGCTTGGGTACGTAACTTGACCACAACCTTCTCAAGTTCCTTGGCTTCCTCTTCCATCCGCGTGACCTTTCCACCCTTCTTCAGCTCGCGATCGCGTTGCGTCTGCACATCTATTCGATTCTTTTCCGCGACACCAGCCTCGCGCGTCGCTCGTTCCTTCTCACGACGCGCCTGGTCGACATCGTGTTCCCGTTCGGCGATTTGGGCTTCCTTGCGTGCGACCTTGGCGCGGTGGTCCGTCCATTCATGCGCGCGCAGGACGCGTGCGAGGCGCTCGAGTTCGGCGCTGGCCTTTTGATATTGCATGAAGGCGCGACGCTCGGCGCGGAGGGTGTCCAGCTTGGGGGTTATTTCCTCGGTGAGCAGCGCGGTAATCTCGTCGACGCGCTTTTCTTTCTTTCCCATCGTCTTTTTGGCCTTGTCCTTGCGTTCTTCGAACATGCGTGTCCCAGCGGCCTCTTCGACCATACCGAGAATTTCTTTTGGACGCATGTTGAGCACCTGTGGGTGAATGAAAAAGTGGTCGAAGGGGAGTAAGGGTAGATGCGAACTTTGGTAATACGACCTTGCATGATCAGGAAATTTGGGTTATTGATGTTGAGTTGGACACTCTGGAAAATAGTCTGGATGATATTCTGTTGGGCTTTGTGACCGTTTAAAAGGTATTTGGAGATATTGGGGAGAGCGATCTGATGGTTATCACAACATGTGAGACAGGATCCCGAATACGCAGGACAAAAAAAAATGAACGCACCTGTCTCGTTACCGTTATCTGAGCGCAGCTCTCCATTCCTGGAGGGCTGTTTTCCCTGTCCGAGTTGTCAAAGACGATGGTGACAGATGCCTTGGTGATGCCAGCTTGTCCACGTTTATATATGAGATCCTGTTGATTCTGGGCACGCATCTGAAATAGGAAGACATGATGAGAAGGGGTGTGATGCAGAGGTGATGAGGAACGCGCACGGATGACATGTTCGTGAGACCGAGGACGAAGCAGATGGCATCGAGGATGTTGGACTTTCCGGAACCGTTGAGACCCGTGATGGCATTGAAAGAGGGATCCCATCCTGTTATTTGAGTTCTGACTGGGTAAGACTTGAAGCCTTCGAGGATGAGTTCCTCGATTCGCATCTTGACGGTTGTTTCGACGGTCGTTTCGTTCGAGAAAGTCGCGTTGATGCGACACGACCACGTGCAGACCACGTGATTTCCTTCGTGCCAGCCGCGGGTGACGGTTGAGATCTGAGACCTGAGCGTCTCCCGATGCGAAATAGGTTTTCGGTTCCTGTGTTGTTGTACGTCGACCAAGTGCATTTACCTAATGCTCGTGGTCCAGCTTCTTTCTCTTCTACCCGCCTAGCTGTCATGAAAGAGTCTCAGCATCCCTCGACCAACATGGATCTCTCGACTGGGAGCAACCACGTGGACATTTTTTAATTTATTACGGTAATATAGTTTTATTTTTCAAATAAGGAATGAATGCCGCGCGGGAAGCAGGTGTCAAAGGCAAAGGGTGCATGACCACTGTGTGCTGCATACCTCGTGCACCCTTTTTACGCCTGCCACCCTTCCGACATGTCCTTCTCAGACTTTTACCCTTCAGATCTTACGGATATCACCTCATCCTCAGACGATGACGGGGAATTCACCCTTCGAACCGTGAAGAGAACGGGCACCAAAAAGTCCAAGGGAGATCAGCGGTCTCCTTACACCATCACCAATCCACTCCGACCACCTCGCTCGACCTCTTACTCTGTAAGAGCACTGTATGGTCCGTCTTTCCTTCCTCCTTCGCTCTTTCCTGCTAAGTTTCTCTCCCAGAGCAAATCGTCGATGGATCGATCAACTTGGATCCGGACTATCAAAGAGGTACCAGTGCCTTTCATCCTTTCCAGACGTGAAGTTACATTCGCACCGCCGTAGATATTGTCTGGCCGGAACAAAAACAGGTCGGTCTCATTGACTCTCTCTTTCGTAACTACTACATCCCGCCCATCATCTTTGGTGAGACGCCCTTTTTTCTGTCCTCATCTCAGCCCACTTAGATTTTCTCCAAAGCCGTCTCAACTTCTGAGGATGGGAGCGAGTCTCGTGTATGCATCGATGGGAAGCAGCGTTTGACATCGATCCAAAAGTGCGCTCTATATAAATCAGATTGCCTCATCTGTCTCTTATTCGTACCAAGGTTCATGGATGGCCTCGTGAGTGCTACCATTTACAGCCACACCCCTTCAGAATGCAGCTACGATGCCGGAAGCATTGGTAAGGGGGACATGGGTTTAGCAAAGGCTACCGGCGGTAGATGGCGGTGGGGCCTTAGTTCCACCGAGTTTGCCCGCGGTAGTTTTTGCGTTTCCCGTGTACCCATACAGATTGAGTGCATGGCCACCACCCGTGCGCCACGTTTTTCGCCGTCTTTTTTCGACTTCACTTGTTACAGTCATTTTGCTGATACCGGGATGCAACTGCTCGTAGATCCCACGTACGTCTGTCCTTCTCCTTTGGTTGTGTTGTAGCTCATCTGTTTTCAACTAATCTCCACAGACAGAGACCAGTAAATCTTTTTGCTCTTAAATTGGCCTGCCTTTTGATTACAGTTTTAGTGTCACTGCCAGGCGATACTGGTGTAAAAAGTACGGGGACAATACACGCCTACCTTTACCAACTCCGCTTCAACAGGCGTTCGCAAACAAACAAATTGTATGCGTTGAATACGACAGTCTGTCAGAAGAACAAGAGCGTGAGATTTTTCAAGTGTGTCTCCACTCTTCCACCTCTTCACCTTTGCTTACCGACACATGGCTCCAGCGTGTCCAGCTCGGCGTAGCGTTGACGCCCGCTGGTATGTAATCGACCGACACATCCCCAAACTGCCCGTCTGACACATAGCAGAGCGCTTGCAAGCTATTACTGGCCCTTGGCCCAACTTTGTCCGCGAAATCCAGTCTCAAGTGCTTGGTGATGATGGGTTCGGCAATTCCTTTGATTGGGGCCGTGCTCGTGGGCGTGACTTTCATGGGCTGGCTTCCACTGTCTATCTTATTGAACAACTCCCCACCTGCAAAATCCCACCCACAACTCAAACCATGGAAAAATGGTTGACCCGAACGACAGCCGTCCCTCTCAAGCTGCGTACTGGTGTACTCGACACTTTTCGCGTTTACCTCTCCCTCGTGCGAGAAAAGGACCACAAGAAACCCTTCGCCCAACGCGTCTCTCCGATCGAGTTTGCCATGATTGGTGTCATGATATACATGAAGCGTGAGACGCTCAGCTTGACCCAGCTCAGTCATGCCGTGGAAAAGATGCGCTCCGACGTACGTTCCGTGGAAAAGGACGTCCGCAGCAATGGACGCGTCAGTAAACTACTGTTCAAGTTTATCATTGAAAAATTGCCAAGGATTGCCCTGCATAGCGATGGAAAAGGAGATAAAAGTGCCCAGTCAACGCTTTCTACAGCTAGCCGTCCGCCATTATTTGCCCCCATTCCAGCAACATCTCAAGGAGCAACTACTGTAACAACCACTGCACCAACACCAGGATCCAAGACTTCCCGTGCCACCGCACCGAAGAAGCGCAAACGTCAAGTAAAAGACGATGACAGCGATCGTTCTTCCGATCCTGGAGAAGCCAACGACCCTGACTATGTTTCCCAGCCACGAAGACCCGCGGGCCGACCGGCTGCGAAAGCCGCTCGCTCCGCTCTGACAACAGAACGCCGTCCAAGCGTCCCTGAACCCGAACCACAATCTGCGTCCGCTCCACCGCACACAACTTGCGTCGCCCTGAAAACCGAAAAGAACAAGTCCATAACGCCAACGCCCTCGCTGACCCCCCTCGCGTCATCAAATACCGAGACCAATTCGGCCTCTGTGACCCCCGCCCCGTCACTGTCCACCCCACAGAATCAACCCGAAAAGTCTGTACCGTTTACCGCCGCTGGCCCTCACCGCACGCCAATGGACCGCCTCGCCGCACTGCGCGCTGCAAGTACTCGTAGTGTCCCATCAACCGCGTCTGTATCCACTTCTCCCACCGCCGTCGCGTGTGCGGTGGACGAACCGCCGGATCAGCCTGAGCCAGGAAGCGCTATTGCGCCAATCGATCTGGAGTCTCTTGAGAAGCTGCAGCAGATATTGTCTCTTTCAGCTGGGCTGAAGGCAATAGCAGATGCAGGCTTGCAACAGCAAACACAATCCCCGTTACTGCAACATATGTCGCTGGGAAATTCGCCCGAAATCCAAGAGAGTAATAATCTCGACGCTGTATTGGCACTGCAACAGCTGGAAGCCATCCTCTCCCTGCCACGGAAGCAGGCTCAACAACAAACACAAGATCCCCCCAATGGGATTGCGATCCCGCAGCCAACGATGACAGCGGTCGTACAGTCCCCTCCGCAGCCAGTCGTCAAGGCCGAATGCATCGAACCCGGTCTGTCAGTGATCCCTGTGGGACCGAGGGCTATGCGCGGCGCAGGAAGCCTACCGCACCGCCTTGATTACCATAGTCGTCTCTCGCCCTCCTGCGATTATGATCGCTACGGCGGCGCACGGCGCCCGCATGAATATGAATCCGAACGCGGTCGCGGACGCGGGCGTGGGCGTGGGCGCGGCTACCATCGCCGTGGATATTCCCGCTGTTCTTACTCCCCCCGTTCGCGCTCACGTTCGCGATCCTTCTCCCGGTCTCGCTCTAGATCCCGGTCGCGGACGCCCTCTCGTCCGAAACACCGCTTGCGCTCCCGTTCGCGTTCGTGGGACAGAGAGCGAGACTATGGCTACCAAAGCGCAAGCAGTCCGACGCGTGCGCACGACTGGCATGCTCAGGCTCGTCTCGGCGCCAGTGCCCGTTCCAGCACCCCAGGTCCACCCGTTGGCGTTGGCGTGGGCAGTGCTGGCGTTGGCGGTGGCGTTCTCGGTCTTCTCGACGGTAGCATTGGCAGCGGTCCCGGTAGCGCCTCTAGCGTTGGGAGGAGGCGGAGTAGCCCCACGAGTGGACACGCGCCTCGCAAGTTTGATTTTACGCGCGAACGTAGGAGGCGTGAGCGTGAATACCATAACTACCTCCGTGAGCGGAAGGTGTCTGGTGGTGCTCCCGGTGCCAGTCCTGGTAGCTTTGGTGGTCCTGGACATTGGTAGCTGGGTCAAAGGCAGGAAGCGCTGACTGTGTCTTTGACACGAGAGAGCTTGTTGTGTATGTTCTATTCTACCTTTTTTTTCTCGTGGAGGAGCTGATCCGACTTTTACACAGTGATTATTCCTTGTGTGTACTTCTATGCACTATCTTTTTTTTTTCTCCGTCTTTTAATTATTCTATACACTGTACATGACATTGTTGCCACACATGCACCCCATTGATTCAGCTGATACAGTACAGTCCTATCAGAATGTCACCGTCACATCATATCCCATGTCCTTCTTACATGTTGTGAATGAGCCTAATTGATTGAATTTTTTTCTCTTGCTTTTTCCTAGCATTTGTGCATGACCTACCTTGGGTCCAGAAAAATATAGTAATTGGTCATCCAATCATCCACTGGATGTTAGCTGCTCTGCTGACAGTTGCGCCTTTGATAAACCCCGACCTCACTACTTACTCATCCGATAACCAACCTTCCGTTATTACCCTCATTTCGGCACTCATCTCCATTTCGACATTCCACCAAAGACCCAACATCGTCATTTAGTTAATATACCTTCATCTCATCTATATTTCTGTGTTTGTCACGCCTTGTCACGCTCACTCCTCACTGCAAAATTGTGTGACAATTTGTGACGAATTGTGACTTCCGAAATGGGTGCAGGTGCAAAGTTTTACCTCTGTTACTCACTGAGCACCTTACTCAGCGCCAGCACCATTATTCAGCACCAGCTGCCGACAGCCGTATACCTACCGTTACTCATCGCCACAAAGGATAACACTAAGCACCTCCACTCTCTTGCGAGGACATATAAAATGCTGGGCTACTTCGCCGACAATGCTTCAAGCTAACAAGTAGTTCCACTTAACCTCATCGTCTCTTCATACTTCTTGCAAACGACCATGTCCTCTTCCGCCTCTGCTCTATTTCGACCCCTCCCAGTCGGTGCCGTCAACGTTGGGCATCGCGTCGTGATGGCGCCTCTGACGCGCTTCCGTGCAAGCAAAGATCACGTCCATGGTGAACTTGCCGAAACCTACTATACGCAGCGCGCCAGCGTCCCCGGAACGCTTCTCGTGACTGAGGCTACCTTTATTGCCCCACGAGCGGGGGGATACGCGAATGCACCAGGTATCTGGAGCGACGCCCAGATCGCCGGATGGAAAGCGGTTCGTACCTCTTCACACCTTGCATTGATTTGGTTATAACCGACTGACTCTCAAAAACAGGTCACCGACGCCGTCCACGCGAAAGGATCCTTCATTTTCCTCCAGCTATGGGCTTTGGGCCGTGTTGCGAGCCCTGGTATCCTCAAGGAAGAAGGGGGCTTCGATGTCGTCGGCGCAAGCCCCATTCGATATAACGGTGTCACAGTTGGCGGCGATGAATCGGTCGTCCCCCGAGAACTTACAGCTGCGGAGCTCAAAGAGTACGCCGAACTATACACCAAGGCGGCAAAGAACGCGATCGAAGCTGGTTTCGACGGCGTCGAGGTGCATGCGGCCAATGGCTACCTTTTGGACCAATTCCTACAGTCTGTATCGAACAACCGGACGGACGAGTACGGAGGATCGATCCAAAATCGTTTGCGCTTCCCGCTCGAGGTCATTGATGCCGTTGTGAAGGCCGTGGGCGCCGAACGGACGGCGGTGCGTCTCAGCCCGTGGTCCGACTTCCAAGGTGAGGACGAAATACCGCTCGTGCACCCTAGGTTCCGTCAACTAAAGCTTTTTTTTTTTCGATAGATATGGGTATGAAGGATCCTCTTCCAACATTCACTGCATTCGTGGAGCGGATTCGCGACGCGCATCCAAACTTTGCATATATCCATGTCATCGAGGACCGCGCCAACGACGCCAGCGATGCTTTGCGCAAGATCTGGGGAGATCGCCCATACATTGCGGCAGGTGGCTTCGATCGTTCCTCCGCGATTAGCACAGTGGAGAAGCACGGCGGTCTGATCGCCTTTGGTCGTCATTTCATTGCGAACGTGAGTGCTTTTTTTATTATCATTCACCGGTTGGAGACGAACCTGACGATTACGCCGTAGCCCGATCTTCCCTTGCGCCTGAAGGAAGGCATCGAATTGACGCCGTATAATCGAGACACTTTCTACTTGCCAGAGGCTGCGACTGGATACGTTGACTACCCATTCGCCACAGAAGTCGTACCTCTACAAGCATAGTAGCATTCGACTGACTCACTGTACTTTATTGATTGGTTCGCTAGATGGATTTTCATCATACCTATATAGTGCTGTACTTTATCCAACGGAAATTTATGTAGCTTGTACGCCGTTTTTAATCTAGAAAGAGCTCACTTCCCGCATTCGGGCGGTCATCAGCAAAAGTTTAGAAAGTATGGAGGCCTTGTATGTAGCCTTCCAAGGATGGCCTCGCTTGCATGGCATCCCGATCCGCGGATCGCCTTATACTCTAAATCTGGTGGGTCACCGGTCACCGGTCATCGGTCATCCCTTGCAGGGAACCCCGAGGCACGGCAAGGTTATCAATTCGGTAAACCCTTGCAGTTTGCAAGATAATCAGTGGACCGGGATGACACTGCAAAGATTAGGCAAAAAAATTGATCATCTTAATAAAGAAAAAGACCGTGTTCCTTTCATGTCCCTTAACAATCTGGTGTGATCGAGGTGATGTTCTTGTCATGGTCTGGTAAGAAAACAACCGCCTCGATCATCGCGGCCTCAAGCTGGAACACCTGTATACCGAATCTTGACCCAGAAACAATATCGGCTTTATGCCCCCGACACGTTTCAAGCATGGCATCTCATACTGTTGAATTTTGTCCTTCCGATGGTATCTACATTGCCTACAACCACTTTATATTTAGTGACCCTCTCTTTGACTATATCCCGCCATCTGCCTACTTCCCCTCGAAAGGTCTTCTCCAACGGGTCTCACACCTTCAGCGTCTTGGGATCACGGTTATTACGACACAACGCAGGAGAACAACAACCAACGTATACTGCAGTACAGTAGTGGTAGTAAGAGTGCTGTTTTTCCCTACGAAAGACCCCGGAGTAAATGATCAAAACCCAGAGAACAGCATGCATCTTGCTGGGAGCGACGAATAAATCACTTTGAACCCAGAGAAAGCGAAAAAAAAGACTGAGGGGAACGGACCGAACGGTAGATAGATGGCTATAGATGACCGACCACCTCGGAGCAGAATATTTTCGCATCCTCATCCTCGTCGTTGAGGAGTATCACGTTAGAATATACTATAGGAGCAGGGGTAACGGGTCAGGGAACCACCAATGGTCGGATTGTTGTTTTGCCACTCCCTCATCTTGCACACCTTAGATACCACTTTATATGTTTGTTCTATACTATTCCAATGCCAAATATCTTTTTTTGCAGACAAGAAATGGACTATCTGAGGATTCCCATGTTTTTGGGGGTTGTCACCTCTTGTCACGCCCACCAAGTCTGCCGGTGCGGACTTTGAAGACAAGAAAGCACCCACGTGATATCATTGAAGACCCGCTCAGCCCAATCAGCCACACTTCAGCCATTCGTCAGGCGGAGAATAGTGGAGAATCAAACATGTCACCGTGACATGTGCCCCTGACCATTGGTGGTTCCCTGACCGTTACCCCTGCTCCTATAGTAACCCCCGCAGTAATGTCACACTGTATCCGCGTTGCGTAAGGTAAGGGAATCGGAAGTGTGGGATTGCAGGGGGTTGTTCAAGCGTTGCCTACGAAACGGAAAATACTTTTCACAATGCTTCCCCTCTCACCACTCCATCAGCTCCACGGCCTTCCCCACCACTCCCACTGGCATTACGACTGCTGCCGACACCCGTGTATTCTGCAGCGGCAACGTTCCCCGGGCCGACTTTCCATGCCCAAAATGGACCTACGTAAATATAAGCGCGTGGGAGTGGGGAGGCCGATGTACGTAAAGGCAAAGGTGAGCCGTGTGGATGTCAAAGTTAGTGTGGTTGTGACGATGGTTCGATTACTACGCACCGAGTGGGTCAGCCCGTTCGTGCTCTGCACCAGTCCACATCCCAATGACACCCATGGCCGAGCCCCGCCCGCCAAGCTGCACGCCCTCGGTGGCCCACTCGCCCTCTCCGTCCTCTCGGAATGTTACCTAACACAAAACAGACCGCACAGAAAACCCATCAGCATCACTCGTTCCCCCATTTTTGAAAAAAAAAAAAAGGTTTGGCTCATCGAACATGGAGATACGCACCATATTCCAACGTATATCGCCCGAGGCGGTCATTTCGACCGTCCCGCGCACTCGCGCGAGTTCCGGCTCCGCCGTGGCGGTGTGCCAGTCCCCCGCGACGTGGATCGTGGGTCGGCCGGGCCACGCCGCGGGGGCGCGCGAGTAGTGCGTGATGCGCATGGTGAGCGGGATGATGCGCATCACTTCGTACAGGTCCGGGTCGCTGAAGCGCTTTGAGAGCGGTTTTGCCTGTGTCGTCGTCAGCCGAACCGGAATGATCTGAGTAGGGAGAGTGGGGAAGCGGTAGAGTGGGCGTACATTGTTTCCTGCAGAAGGGGCCGGATATGTATGTGAGCGCTGCGAAGTCGTGATTGAAAATGCGGGCGTAGCCGCGCGACGCACGGAGCAAATCATTATAATCCAGCCAACAAATACATCGTCTGTTGGTGTCCTCAGCTCGAGTCAGGTCATCACGCGCGTTGAAGGGATCGGGTGACGCACCGCCACTGTCCTTCCACACCAGCCCAGTCCCAGCCTTCCCCGTCCTTGAACACCGGCTCGTCCTTTGCTATCACCTCCGGCGGCGCAGAAGCCGGGAATCCCGGGGCGGAGCACCCCCGGAGGCCTTCGAGGCTAAGGAGCGCACGGAGCACGCCCTGGTGGCGGCCCACGAGCAAGTCGCGCAGGTTGAGCTCGATCACTTGCCGCGCGGCCGCGATCCATGCCCAGTCGAAGCGTAGCTGCTCGCCCGACATCTCTTGCGCATGCCTGGGTCCTCCCTTGGACGACTCGGAGGCTGGCCCATTGCCACCTTGGCGGGCTTCAGATGGAGAAACATTCACGTCCTCGTCTCTCTCGTCATCATCATCGCTGTCCCCGTCATCTTCCTCAGCGATCGGTAAGAAGTCAGCGTCGTCAATGTCAGAACCATCAGCGCGCGCGAGCGCGCTTAGATAAAAGTTAGCGTCTGGGATCGGCGGGACAGGTGGAGAAGCGTTCGATGGAGACCCAAGGGTATCCACACCTTCGTCTTCCCCGGCTGCGCCAGAACTTAGCTTTTGGTCTGCCGTGGAAGACGAACGCTGATGCATGTCGAGTCGGAGGAAGGGACCAAAGGCATGAATCGGGTTGAGGTACGCCATGTTGTAAACACGGATGCGCGCCATGCGACGCACGCCGTCCTGCGGTATCGTGGCTGGGGTCGGCGTGGTGCCGAGCACTTCGTCACCATCGATCTCGCTCTCTTCGTCACTATCGTCCGTACTCTCACCCTCGAGCTCGGGGTCAAAATCCATATCATCGTCGTCCGACGATTCAAATAGATCGGGGGCGTCCTGATTCCTGTTCCCATTATCTCGAGTTTCGGGTCGATCGCTGCCATCGCCTTCAACTTCGCCCTCTAGTAAAACTGGCATTGCGGTAGTGGTGCTGCTGCTTCCGCCAGCGACTGCGGCGGCATCGGCATGGCCAGACGCCGCTTTGCACGAAACAGCGACAGTGTGTGCCAGACGCTCGGAGATGCATGGCGTGCTCCTGACCGGGGTCATCAAGCCAATCTGTGCAACGAATTTTGCCAGCAAGCCGTCCCACTTGACGCGCGTATTCTGAACGTTCACCTTACCATCCTCGTCAAATACCGTGAGACGCGCCATCAGCGCGCAAGGCAGCCCGTGCGCCAGGACACGCATGAGCCAGGCGGTGTTGCGAGAGCGCAGGACGAGGGAAGGCTGTGTGTGCGCGGCGACCAAGAGTGGGGAGAAGACTGGGTGTGGCTGCTGGCCGCATGGGTGGAATTGGGACGCCATGCAAGAGGCGATTGTTTCGTAAGGAAGAGGTGCGGCTGTCGAGATGACGCGGAGGAGGGTCTCGAGAGCCAAGCAGAGCTCAGCATCGGTGGAGGGCAGATCAGGCGATCTAGGAGGACAGGCGCGTCGAAGGATGAACACCTCGGTCCAGATGCGCTGCTTGTATTCGTCCTCCCAAGGGAAGTCGAGGCAGTTCCCGGATTTGCCTTTGCCTTTGTTACTTTGGTCTAGTGCACGCAAAGGTGCTCTTCCCTGAATGCGCAGGTCGAGGGCAGGGCGCGGATCATCAAAGATGACGAGGAACATTTCGCGCCAGATATGCTTGTGGGACTGATGGTACACGAGGAAACGAAAGGGGTGACATGTCTGAGAAAGCGTCGCGGCTATGCGAGGGTCGCCGAGATGTGCAGAGATGATGATGACCTCCTCAATCAGCTCGGGAGGGAGCGAGAGAAGTGAAGGTCTAACGCGAGCCATGCACCGGTTACAGATGTAAGGGAAGGGGGGGTGTGATCTGGGCGTAGAGTGAATCTGGATGGCGCGGGATGGGTCAAATTTAAACGCCGGAAGACAAAGATTAGAAGCTGATAGGCTGGATGTAATATGGTACCAACGAGTGGGTCACAATAGACTGAAATAGCTGGCTCACATGCCAGACCCGGTACACGAAATGTAAGATGACGTGCTGAGCGCCGTCACGACGGGATCAAGTGGATGACCCTTCCTGGTGGAACGAAGAGAAGAAGTGCAGCCGCAATTGCTGACGGTGGTCGCTTACACAAAGTTTTTACTATAATGTGCCAATGTTTGCATGCCGCGGTCGAGGGGCGAATCAGCTTTGACAATCCCCTGGATCTAAACCGGAAACGGAAGATTGGAGGGTTATCTCGGTATCTCGGGCCACGGCCGAGACATGCCGAGACAACTTCCTGGGAAGCGCTGGGAAGATGGCGATTAGTCATACAGCCCGCGTCGATCCCGAGCCGTTGAACGACCCCGTTGATCACCTGTCCACGTCATGACGGTACCCACTCAACAGCTCTCCTTTCGAGCTGACCCCATTCAACCAGACCCAGTAGTAATCAGGTGCAAAAAATGTAAAGTACCCCTCCCAGACTCCACATGGAAGAACTGCGATCGCTGTCGAAGAAACAGGACAGAGAGCTTCAATCGCTGGAAGATATCCTCCCAGGCCAGGAAGAGCGTCCTTGACGACCCGGGCTCCACCCTATCCATGCCCACAACTCAATCTCCATCTGCACTATCTGCGCCAACATCGAATCCGAACCCACCATCAGCGTCTCAAGTTACTGCTCCTAATCCGGGGCCCAGCACGTTCTCGCAGGCCCCAAGCCTCTCTGCACCCCAACAGCACTATCCCAGTGGGCGTGACCACGGCAGGCTTCCAACAGGAAGGTCACCAGCCATAAGCGATCAGCCACAAACACCTACTACTCCTGTAGTACCACAAGTCATCCACGTTCCGGAATTTCAATGGTCGGACGAGCTCATCGATCAACTCTCGTCGCTACCACCACGCTCCAGATTCGTTGGCAAATTTTCCGTCATCGCAGATCCAGAGGTGGACAATGCTAGGCGAGCCAGCATGTTCGCAGACCAACTGCGCGCCAGAGGGGTTCCCATCTCGTGCGTCGTCACAATCTTGGCCTACCGCCTTGACTTTCGTTTTCTGCGTTATGCTGACTGCGTTTGTGGGGCAGGCAAGATTTTTCATCATCTTCGCGCAGTGTTGGCAGCAACGCACACGGCCTTGCATTTTCCTGCACTTGCCAGGAAGCATGTCATGGTCGATTAATCGTTTCTGTCGATGACGACGTGTCACATCCCTACGATGTACTTGGACAACGCATCGGCGTTGCTGTCTTCCACCCCTCTGGATGAGGCCGCACAGCCTCTTGGCACACACGGACACTTCAGACCCGTGCGTTATTCTTGGCTATTTATTCCAAGGACTTTTTGTATTGGTTCGCTCGCTTCCTGGTTCCTGGCCCAGCGCACTTCCTCTGTACACGTATTTTGTACTTTGTGTGACGTGTTATCGCATTTATCCCGAAGTTTGCACCGTGGGGTCAGGGTAAGCGCCACGCGCTATCTCCCACCTGCTTCTGATACGATACGGCTTCAGTCCTGTATATCACCCGATACCCCCCAATCCCTGAATACTACACGAAGAGGCGAAGCTCACATGTTCTGGCCTTGTTTTTTTTTCGTGTGATACATTCGTGGGAGCGTGTATGTCATCGAGAAGCAAGCACACCCGCGGATGAGACCCACTTTGCCCCGCGGCGTAAATCCTGACCCACTCCACTCTGGCAAACTTTAGGGCGCCAAATCAGATTGCGACCTCCAGGGCACAATTTTGGGAGGCACGGGACCTAGTTATAATTAGGGAGCCAACCAGCACCCAACAAGATAACAGCAGAACGGGTTCTTTAGAGGGAATACGAATACGAATACAAATACGAATACGAATACGAATACTTGGCAAGCACGTGAGGGGCCGAATCCGGAGGACCGTATTACTTCCGCCGAGAGTCCGTATCCGCCACTATCCTTATTCTCATTAGTGCTGTATGTGCGCTAGCGCGCACCATTTACGCCCACTACTTACTGGACGGCTCGGGACCGTCCCAGTATTCCAGCTCATCTTCGTGGATTAGATAAGCGTTTAAATTTGGAGACTTGGACCTAACGCGGCGAACAACGGAAGGCTATCGGGATGCCTTCATTCTTCAATGGTCCATCGTCTCCGCGAAGTCAACTTGGAGGGGTGATCACCCCTATGAGTATCTTTAACAGCACACCTAATTTCTCCGCCATGATATGGTAGTCGATGAGATCTGAGATGCCATGCGTGAGTGAGCGGCGGAGCTTAGGGATAAATTTTACGGGTGTTGATAGCGATCAGCTTGACTAATAGACACACGTTGACCGAACTCGCCGTGGTCGCATTTGAAAAGATTGAGTTCCGGATGCCAGCTGCTACTACGACCCATCTAGCGTTACGTTTCAGCACACATGTAAAGTGTTCAGGTTGTCGATGGGACCATCCTGCGCGGGGAAAGCACCATATCGACGTGCGATGCACTTGTACGAATATTGACATAAATTATTGTGACCACTCAAATAAAAAATCCCAGTATATGCGTTCAACATAGAACGGGGGCAGGAAAGCTCGGATGGAGCGCATGCAGGATAGCCTGTTCGTCTTCAGTAGATTCCTCGCGAAAGCCGTCTAGATAATTGATTATGAATGGTAAGAGGGGCGAATATGCCAGAATGTTGGCCACAGGCGTGCTATATGTGCAAACCAGATGAATGTTTAGGCGCCCTGGAGATGGAACGTCGCCATCGTTGGGAAACCTGGGCAGGCCTGTACCACCAGCGTGCGTTTTCCTGATTGGATAAAAGAATACATCGCTGTAGGACTGGACTGTGTATAAATGACTTGATGGAGATAAAAGATGTCGAGAAGCGTGTCATCGTTGAGTATGTCGGTGTATGATATGCTCTGTTAACGGGAAAGTGTATATGTCGACGGAGTCTCCTAATTGATGAAGGGAAAACGCATGTAGACAAAGAACCACGCAAGTGTTGGCAGGGGAGTATTGGAAACCTCCGAAGATCCAGTTGGAGGCAGACAACATACTTGATCGTGGGTAGCGAGACGCGCTAGGCTGTGTGGCTCACAGAGGTGCAGGAGGAGGAGGGACATGGATCAGGGCTACGGGGTGGCCCGCAATCTGGCGCGCGTTGATGAACGCGGTAAAGGCATCGCTAGGACCACCTTCCTTCTCATACACGAGCTCCTTCAACTCTGGCAACGGCTCCATAAGTGGCTCTCCATCTTCTGGTTGGAAGGAATGAGAAATAGGACCGATGAGGTTGGAAGGAATGCGAAGTGCCTTGACACTATTGAATGGCCTGAGAAGGTTTTGCCATTGTGTGCGATTGATTCCGTTGTGTTGCTCCGACGATGGATCATGTTCCTCATGGTTAAAGGCAAGGTCCTCTACCATAGAGAGTACAGGCGCGAGCGCATTGAAAATTTGTACTGCTGCTGAGACCTGCCAATCGGCGTGTCTGCAACCGACCGTCACTTTAAAAGGGATGAACCTGCCCTTTTTCAATGAGCCCATCGTCAGAATAACCTTTTCCCGTTCGAAAAAAAGCCTGGCAAAGCTAAACGTGAACCTTTCGGTTCTGGTCATAAATTGCAACAGTTGTGGAACCGTAAAGTTAAGTTGGTTAAACAGCTGGATTTGGACCGACTCGAGGAGGGGGGTGTTGATATGAGTAAGAAGTCCTTCCGAGTAGGCACTCACACCGTGAATAAAAAGGTGGCGAAGATTAGGAAGAGTGATATGTGTTCCGATAGGGGTATTTAATGGCAGCCTCTCAATATTGCGGGTAGGAATGGGGGACTTGAAGCCGAGTGAAAGGTTCTCCAATCGGGGCATGAAGGGAAGTTGCGCAACAAGATAACTTGGGTGAAAATAGGCAGGCAGAGGCATATCCCAAAGCTCGAGAGAGGACAGGTCATGGGTGGTAGTGAGTAAGGGTGATCCAACTGGAAGGGTGACACCATATAATGAGAGCTGGCCTAAATGGGGAGCCAGAAATGTTGTGGGAAGCACTATGTTTGTGTTGTCTTCGGTCCAGGGCCAGATAAATAGGCGTTCTAGAACTGGGAATTGCCCATCCATGGCCTTAATGAATTTCGGTAGTTTCCAAGCTGGCATCCGAAGGCCAATACGGCGCACACGGTCACGATGTTGGAGTGCGAGAAGTATGGCCACTCTATCCTCCCTGGATGTATGGCGAGTACCGTCCAAATAATAGATTATGAGTGGTAGGGGGGGTGAATGTGCCAGCATTTCAACTACGGGGGTTCCGTATGTGCAAATGAGATGGAGGCCTAGGCGAACAGGTGACGCAAGTATAAGATACCGCCATCGTTGGCAAACCTGGGCAGGCTTGTACCACCAACGTGCGGTGTCCCAGTCGACCAGACTGAACACATCACTATAAGACTCCACAAAAACGAGTTGATAGAGGTAAAAGACATGGAGAAGTGTGTTGTCGTCGAGTATGTGGATTGGTGTATATGACCTATTGTCAGGACGCATGATTGTCAGCCGATAGAAAAATGCCAGCGTTAGGATAGCACCTTCGGACTTGGGGACACACTGGATGCATGCCCATGGTGTTCTAATTGACAGAAGGAAACGGCAAGCAGACAAACAGATAGGCGTGCGAGAAAAGTGAGTATCGCTGACCTCCAAAGGCGGGTTCAGGTTCGGCGGAAGTTGACTACGGGCCGTTGAAGCCGCGTCAAAGTGCCCTGTCTTTGTTCATGCGATCATGTGATCTAGTCAGATCAGGCCACCACGCCCCACTACGGTAGTATTGGCGTGTCTCGTTATCGTGAACTAAGTCAGTCCTCACCTACAGGTAACGAATTCGGTCATCACTTCAATTGTGGGCCACCTTTTCAACACCTTTGCAATTATTGACCCACCTCTCAGGGTCAATGAGCGCACAGGGTCCAAGTCAGTCTCAATTACCCCTGCGGCCCAAGTTCAGTTCCGTCTTTGATGTTTTCCACTCCCAGTCACATGTGCGCCGTCATTTATCAGACTACTGCCTTCCCCATTCCATACGAGATATGTCACCATTTACTTATCTCCGTCGATAACAAAGTATACCGCCCATAACTGTCTAGTTTACCCTAACAGTTTTGTTGACATGGCACTACTCCTGTTCCTCAGGCAGAAATTGCATGTTTTGAATATAGCCCAGCGAAGCAACTTGAATGTGTCGTAGTGGGGTGTCGTCATAATGTCATATATCTTCCAGCGGTAACGAGAACACTCAAATTATAATAAATCGTTAGCACTGCCATACATTTGTATTTGTCAAAAAGAAGTGTAGATGAAAGAGAAACGGAATGGACATGATCGCTGATAAGGCGACATAGGTATCGGTAAGCAATTTAGAAACAGTATGGAATTACCAAGTCGACAACAAGAGAGAAGACAGAAAATACAAGAGCATACGTCAGGAGGCCATTCAACCCTACGCTGGGTATTCCCTTTCACAGTCTCTATGAGGGGCCGGGTTGGTCGTAGCTATTTATGCTACACTAGTGAGCATGAGAGCTGGCGTGGGTGCGAGTAAAAGGCTCTCGATAACTACGAAGATGTCGAACCAGCAAGTGTTGTAAAGTGGTCCTCCCTGGGGAGTGTTTATGGTATTGGTTACCCCTACGGACCAAGGTAGTCAGCAGTAAAGAGGGTGAATGGAAGTAAAATCTAACAAGAGGCGAAAGAAGATTGGAAGGTCAAGTCCTACCATATCCTCAAATGGTGTATGGTCATAGTAGACCTGAGTGTGAACAGTGAGGCGCACTGCACCGCACGGCTCAGACCCATGATGAAGGCGGAGGGGGGAGATGTGTCAGAATTACAGGGTGGCCAGCGATCTGGCGCGCATGGGCGAATGAAGTGTACGCATCGCTGACGTCATCCTTCTTGTAATACACAAGCTCCTTCAGCTCGGGAAATAACTCAAGCGGTTGTTCCCCATCCTCTAATTGCAAAGATTGGGAGAGTTTCCCGATGAGTCCCTCGGCCACGTAAAGTACCTTGACGCCGCTAAATGGCTTAAGGAGGTTGCGCCATTGTGTGCGATCGATCTTCTCATGCCACTGCGACAATAGACCATGCTGACATCTGAGGGCCAGACCCTCTGTAGTGGAGAGTATTGGTGCGAGCGAATTGAAAAGTTGGGCTGCTGCTGAAACTTGCCAGTCGGCGTGTCTGCAATCGATTGCCACATGAAAGGGTTCGGCCAAGTCGCCTTCCCGGCAGTCTGCTATCAGGGCAACTAGTTCTCCATGGAAAACAAGCCTGGAAAAGCTAAATCTGAACCTTTCTATTCTGTTGATAAATTGAAAAAGGTACGGAACGGTAAGGCTAAGTTGGTTGAACAAGTGAATTTGGAGCATCTCGAGGAGAGGGGAGTTGATTAGAGCAAGGAGTTGTTCCAAGTACGCACTCACGCCACGAAAATATAACGTGCGAAGAGGAAGGGTGACATGTGGTTCGATGAGAGTATGCAATGGTTGTCTCTCAACATGGCGGGCGGGAATGGGAGATTTGAAGCCGATAGAAAGCTTCTCCAAGTGGGGCATGGATGAAAGTTGTGCAACCAGATAGCTCGGTTCGAAATATGCAGATAACGGTACATCCATAAGCACGAGAAATGTGAGGCCAACAGTAGTTCTCAGTAAGGGTGATCCAAGAGGAAGGCAAGCATGGCATAGTAAGAGCATGCCTAGATGTGGTGCTTGAAATGTCGGGGGAATCACCGGGCTCGTGTCGTCTTTGGTTCGAGGACAGATAAATAAGCGTTCTAGAGCTGGAAAATTCCCATCTATGGCCTCGATAAGTTTCGGTAGATTCGGGGCTGGCATGCCCAAGCCAATTCGGCGCACGCGGTCACGATGTTGGAGTGCGAGTAGTATTGCCTCTTCGTCCTCAGTAGATACCTCGAAACCATGGTCCAGATAATTGATGATGAGTGGGAAGGGGGGTGAATGTGCGAGCATATCAGCCACAGGCGTACCAAATGTGCAAACGAGATGGAGGCCTAGGCGAACTGGTGATGCAAGTATGAGATACCGCCATCGTCGGCAGACCTGCGCAGGCTTGTACCACCACTTTGCGTTTTCCCAATGGGGAAAAGTAAAGATATCGTGATATGATTCTGACATAATGAGTTGATAGAGGTAAAAGATGTTGAGAAGGACATCATCGTTGAGCATGTGGATTGGGGTATGTAGTCTGTTATCGGGAAGCGTTATCGCGTTATCAATCCACCAGCTCATAAAATATCCAGGGTAAGGAGAGTACCTCAGGTATTGGGGATATACTGGATGCATGCCGAGAGTGCCTCCTGGTTACTGGAGGGCACTTGTGGGTAGATCAGCAACTGAGCCGCGGGCGTCGGTAAATCAGTGCTGTTGTGGTTGATTTGCCCACTGGCATATATCGCAGACGGAATGTCCGCGCGTGAGTTCGAAAGTGGAAGGCGGGTAAAGCGTAGAACCAAAGTACGTTCGAATCCGAAAACGTACGATGGAGCGGATTGGTAAAGCAGAATGGCAGATGTTAATCGCTCGACCGCTGGTAAGGGGAGAGAGAGAGGAGAGGAAGGAACGAGAGAGAGAGCAAGTGTGTGAATGCGAGAGGGCTCCACGGGAGCCGCTCGATCGGTGCTGAATGATGCTGAACGAGACGAGAAGGACACAAAACGATGGGAAAATGCGAACGCGAACCGGTGGCACTCGTGGCCTGCTGCCAGCTCACGATGCTGCGTGTGGGGTTTTATATTACGGCCGGCCGGTAGCTACTTACAGACTAGACTACCTGTCCATGACTATGAGAAAGAGAGTGGAACAGATAAGGATGACAGCAGCACGCGCGCTGCCCTGTGGCGTCTGTCGAGTTGGGCGAGCAGTGCCGAACGTGTCGGCGATGGTCAAATTCAGGCGTTCCAAGCCTAGCGCACACGCATGCGTTACACCCAACAATCATTCACGCGGTCACGGGACCGAGCCACAATTCCGATACCGATTACAGCATTATTTGGACCTGGCCCATCAACGCCATACAGAAAATTCTGGATATCGATTGAATGTCATTTTTCCCCCTCAAGGAGAACTAAATCAACGAGCGGTCAGTAGCCTAAGAGCAGGACTATCAATAGTCAGGTTATGTAGAAAAATAAGGGAAAGGGGAAAGGAATAATGAGAAACAACTAGTAGATGTACAAGAAACCCACAAAGATATGACCTAGAAGGGCCACAGGAATGCCAGTGATAAGGGTTATTGTTTAAAAGAACGAATGCTATAAGATGAGTTCCGGGCACGCGTTGGGCCTCAGAACACATGCAAGTCAGACACAAGAACTGAGGGAACAAAAACAAGCTGTCTACAGTATATAACGAGTGGATAAGGTTCTGAACTAAACAAATGTGCTACTGTCTGTCAAAATCAGTGCTAAATTGAAGTATGTCCATGTGGAATGGTCCGGGTAAACTGTGTTGATTAGCTCCGCGCGCTGTTTGCTACAGTTATGCGGGTCTCGATTGCCCTGGTTATCAATGACTGCCGTAGTAGTAACCGGGTCAGCGTAGGCGCTCCGTGAGGTGATGGGAAGTGATGATAAATGAGATATGTGATGACTTCGTGGGTGTCGTTGTAGCCTTGGCTGGGCTGCTTGCAGCAGTGCTCGTGGCGATCATGGAGGAGCACCGCCATAGATAAGGCGTACGGGATTGCCTGCAATCCGACGTGCATCAACGAATGGAAAGAATAAGTCATCGGCATTGTCTTTCGAGACATATACGAGCTCAGATAGCTCGGGTAACATGTCCAAAGGCAGTTCTCCACTGTCCAGTCGAAGAGAACAAGAGAGCTCCGGGACCAGACTGTCTGGAACGAGAAGTGTCTTCACATGACCGAATGGCCTAAGAAGTTCACGCCATTGTGTGCGGTCAGGCAGATCATCTCGTCCATCCCACTCTGGTGACAGAATGGCTCTCTGATCCTCGAGAGTAAGGCGCTCCACCTCAGAGAATGCTGGACCAAGTGCGTCGAAAATCCGGGCCGCAGCTACCACCTGCCCTTCGAGGTGTTCGCAATCCACACACATATAGAGGGCGCACACCTCGCCCTCTCCACGGGGATATGCAGTCGCAACAATCTCCTCAAAACGGAAGCTGAACTTGAGACTACGGAACTTGAGGCTATTGGTTTTGCCCATGAATTGCAGAAGCTGGGAGACCGTGATGGTGACGGTTGGTTGATGGAAGAATCTGATTTGAAGCCTCTTAAGGAGAGGTGTGCTGATCCGAGACAACACGGCCTCTAGATAGGCACTCACACCTCCAAACGCAAACCAGCGTAGGTTGGGAAGTGTGACGTACACCATTGTTGGATTATTCGACAGTTGTTCCGTGACTTCGTGACTGGGAACAGGAGAATGAAAGCTAATTCCCAATGTCTCCAACCGGGGCATGAGAGAAAGATGGGGCAGCAAATCGCTTGGGTGGAAGTAGGCCGATGGATGGACCATTTGAAGCGAGAGACTGACAAGGCTCGTTGTAGTCGTGAGAAATGGAGATCGCATTTGGATGGCAAAGTTTATCAGGACAAGGTGGCGAAGGTGTGGTGCTCGAAATGTCCCGGGAAATATCAAGCCCGTACTATGCTTGCTTGGAGGGGCAATGTACAGGAATTCTAGCCGTGGGAAGTAGTCGTCCATGGCTGCGATAAGCTTCTGTAATTGTAGGACTGGTGCTAAAATGCGGATGCGCTGCACTCGGTGACGATGCTCGAGGGCGAGCAATATGCTGCTCTCATCCTTGGTGGCCATCTGGCGGTTCTCATCTACATAATCGAGGATTAGTGGGAAAGGGCGTGAATGCTTAAGCATTTTTGATATCGGCGTGTGATACGTGCAGACAAGAAGAAGACCCAGATGAGATGGTGAGGTGAGGATGAGGTACCGCCATCTTCGGCAAACCTTCACGAGCCTGTACCACCAACGTTCGTTGCCCCATCTCCCGCCCTGCAAGACCCGGGCGCCGTTCTCGCAAAATTCCTCTTCATCCACGAGTTTGGGTCGATAGAGATGAAATATGCAAAGAAGCGCGTCATTGTTGAGCATGTGGATGGGGGAATGGCCATTGCTGATATAGCAACATCACTCGCGGAACGGTAAGCATGACGAGAATAGGAAACATACCTCTGACCCGCATTCGGATTGGCTATAGCACAGCGGAGCCCTCCAGTTCTCAGACGGAGACGGGAAAAGGCGGTGGACAGGTAACGGGGCATGGAATGCCAGTGGAGGAGGAAAAATGAGCATGGGTTTGTTGTTTGATCACTTCAGTGACTTCACCATTGATGTTGATGTTGATGTTGATGAGTTGTTGATGTTGATGTTGATGTTGATGGTGCTTGATGACCAATTTCACGGCGTTTCCCGACTTCAACCTTGCTGACGTTATTTTTGTTTCAACAGTGCTCATCCGAAACGACCTTTCTCGCTAACCTGTGCTATTCAATACTTTACAAGCTTTACATCTCGAATGTGTCCCTATTTGCAGTATGTACGCTTGTGAGAAATACATCAGCCCCTTATAGTTTATCTCCAATCTGTATTAGTTTACCTGCACTCGGCAGACCTCTTTCAACATGGGGAACGGAGCATCACGCAATTTTTCCGCTCATGCCAGCTTAATTGGCCCTTTATACGACCCGTGAATCATCCAGTTCGACTTGGATTGGGAGAACGGCCGATAGAGATGGAATATGTTGAGAAGGGTGTCGTCATCGAGGATGTGGGATGTGGATAGATGGACTTGGTGTGCCGCTGTCCAAGGGGCGTGTTTGCCCATGGCCTGATGGGACATCGCAAGAATAGGGAGCGCAGTGGAGTTGGGAGTCACGACTGGGTCCACTCGTGCTGCCAAGCCTTCTGACGGGTTGGGGATTGGTGCCGGCCCGGGGTAGATGGGGATAGGGGAGTGTATGGGATGACATACTTCTCCAGATGAGAATGTATAACGCGATGATGAAATCCCGACATAGAAGGAAGCATACGTCCATGAACGTGCTGTATGCGTGGGTTGTGAGGGAGGTCATACCGGAAATTGTTATAAGAATTTGAAAGGCCCAATCATGATGGTAGAATGGGAAAGGTGAGATGGAGGTTCACGACGATTGTCGAAAGTTACCATCTGCCAGTGGGCGCACGAGACGGGGACATGGCAGCACTCGCCGGAGGACGGTCAGGTGCAGCCTCTTGAACTAGGCGTACTGGGCGGCCTGCAACTTCACGTGCATTGATAAACGCATTGAACGCGCCGCGCGTATCGCTTGTCGCAGGACGTTCAAGTTCCTTCAGTTCTGGAAGTAATTCCAGGGGTGGTTCTCCTTCCGGTTGGAGTGAACGAGAAATGTCGTCAACGAGACCATTATTGTACACACGGAGGATTTCCACATTGTGAAATGACATTAGAAGTTTACGCCATTGCGAGCGGCTTGCCTCTGACGATAAAGTGTGCATTCTGTAGTCGAGGGTGAGGACTTCTACCGAAGAAAAGGCTGGGCTGAGGGCATTAAAAAGTTGCGCCATGAAAAATAGTTGTTGGTCAAGCCGCCCACCCCTAGCCTCGATGCAGAGGGTAGACGTCCTGTCCCCGTCATGGGGATATATCGTCACGGAAACAGCCCTATCATAGAAAAAAAACCTAGCGCTGCCGAAGGTCAGATTCTCTGCAGTTCCCAAATACTGCAGGAGATTTGGAACAGGGTGGTTTATCTGGTCAAATAACGTAATTTGAAGGCTATCGATGAGAGGGGTGTTCATCCCGGAAAGCAGTACTTCCAAGTACGCGTTGGTTCCTTTAAACCAAAACCAGCGAAGGTTTGGAATGGTGACTTCTGTAATAGACAGGGTATACAGCAATCGCTCTTGAGCACCATGGTTAGGAACAGGGGAAAGAAACGCAATCCTCAGTGTTTCCAGCTGACACAAGTGTGCGAGCCGTTCGAGTAGATCATTAGGGTGGAAGTAACCAACAATGCCGAGCGAGAGGGTTACGAGGAAGACTGTGGTACTCAGCAATGGTGACACATTTGGAAAGGTAAAGGGTGACAATACGAGGTGGCGCAGGTTTAGCGCTTTGAATGTTTTGGGAAGTAAGTCTGGGGGTCTTCGCCAGTCGTCCCAGTCCGCAAGACAATACCAGATCAACAAGTATTCCAACATCGGGAATTCATTATCGACAAGTCCGACCAATCTCCGTAGTCCCAGCAAGCAGATGCGGCGTACGCGATTACGGTGTTGGAGGGCAAAGCGTATCTCTTCCACATCTTTCGAACACAGCCCGTGGCCCTTGTAGAAGTAATCCACAATGAGAGGAAAGGGGGGAGAACGTTTTAGCACGTCTGATACGGGAGTACCGTATGTGCAAACAAAGCAAAGATCCAGATGGGATGCCGATGCGAGGATCAGCTTTCGCCATCTTTGGCAGACGCGGACGAGCTTGTACCACCAGCGCTCGCGGGCCGATATTCTTCCCTCAGTGACAAGGGAATCGCGGATCGCGACCTCAATTGGGAGAACCGGTCGATAGAGACGGAATATGTTGAGGAGGGAATCGTCATCGAGGATGTGGATGGATGGACCAATAGAGTGGCTGTTGCCAGGGGGCCGTATTTATTTACGATCTGATAGGACATCGCAAGAACAAGGGGGCGTACCTGGGGTGTTGAGAGTCATGACTAGGTGCTTTCCGGTCGAGCCTGCTAGAGGATGGAGAATAGATAACGGTGGAGAAAGGATGTGACATGTGAGGAGAATGACTATTTACGATCCAGTGTCAGTTTGGTTGACGGGAACCAAATCGTGGGAACAATTCAACGTTTTACAATCGATCAAATTGAAGTTAGCGCTCTGGGCACAGGGCATAGATCAACTCTTACGACGTGCGAGGCCAACCACTGGCAAAGTCTGCCAGAACAACAACCCTAATACTTAGTCTTCTGCTATGTCAAACCTGTTGTCTACCACTATCGATCCTCTAGATGCACCGAATTATGATTCCAAACGCTTGGGGTACGCACTTTTTATTCCTGCTATGCCTGATTGTGAATTAACGCGGCGCACCGGCGACAGACCACATACATCTATAGACATCCTCGACGATGACTCGCTTCTCAACATATTTTATCTTAGTCGGCCACTGCTTTTAGACAAAGACGAAGAAAACCCTGCCCGTATTTTAGAAGGGGGAAATTGGGACCGCGAGCGCTGGTGGTACAAGTTTGCGCAGGTTTGCCGAAGGTGGCGCTATCTCGTACTTGCGTCAGCGTCCCACCTAGGCATTTCCCTTGTCTGTACACGTGGCACACCAGTAGCAAAGGTGCTGGCGACACATTCAGCTCCTCTTCCACTCATTATCGATCATCTCTGCAAAGATCGCGATATTACGTCAGAAGACAAAAAGGGAATAATGCTCGCACTCCGACACCGACACCGTGATCGCGTGCGCCGCATCCGCCTTCGGTTCCCATTTACGACTCTGCGGAAGCTCATCGTGGCCCTAGACGGGGAATTTCCGAAGCTGGAATACTTGCATATTGGGCCTTCATCTACACATGATTCGGGGCTGAAATTTCTCGACACATTTCGTGTACCACATCTCCGCCACCTCATCCTAAGGGGCTTCGCCTTGCCTATAAGCAGTCAGTTCTTTACAACCTCTGTGAATCGTGACCTTGTCACACTCTCCCTCCAAGACATTCATCAATCTGCCTACTTCCCTCCGAACTATCTACTCCAACGACTTGTCGACATGTCCCAACTCGAGACGCTGGGCATCACCTTTCAGCACCTTCTTCCAGACAGTGATTTCGTGATACAATTGCCGCATACGCCAGCCATGACACATGTCACGCTACCGAAACTTCGCTGGTTTGCATTTGGCGGTCGTAGCGCTTACTCGGAAACACTCCTCCCTTACATGAGGGCCCCCGTCCTTGAGAAGCTCCAACTACTTTTCGACTATCAGACCTCATTTTCCGTTCCGTACCTCCTGGATTTTATGAGGATGACAGAGACGGTCAGGTTAACCAGTGTCAGGTTTTGTTTCCATCTCAGTGGAGTTTCCGTGTGGGGATACCCCCTTGAAGGGGCCAGGATGGAAACATTTTATCTTCGTGTGGGATGCGAAGACCTCCACAAGCAGGTGGCATCCGTAGTGCAAATTTTCAATACGCTCGGGTCGGTCATCTCTGTGGTGGACCACCTAACCCTCGAGTTTCTGAGGTACCCAATGTCGCCAACGACAAACAACCGCGCCGATGCCGCAGGGTGGCGCGACCTTCTTAGATTGTTTAGCAACGTCAAGACCCTCCACATTGACGACGATTTTCGCGAGCAGATCTCCGGTGCCTTAGTATTAGACAACGGAGAATCACCCACGGACCTGTTCCCCGAGCTGAAGGTGCTCAAATACACTATAATCCGGGTTCCGAACTACACATTCCATGCATTCAGCGATGCTCGCGAGAACACAGGTCGCCCCGTGACCCTGGTCCGCTGCTAATTTCGTACCATTCGCCGACAGTCGTGAGACGCAGTGCCCGAAAAGCGCGGAAGAAGGTGCGAGGCTTAAGACGCTCATGCTACCAGGAACGGCCGGCCTCCCATCTGCAATCACAGAGATGTCCTTCTATCACAGACTACCCACACACGGGCCGGATTTGGTCCCCACCGTCATGCCCTTTCGATTACTCTGTAACGCCCTTGTATTTGTTATGTCGCTTGGATTCGGGTTTCTATCAATACTCTAACTTCATGATATAGCACTGTCACCCATCACTACGGTGTCTTAAAACAGGGTTACACCCTGTGACTTTGAAGGTGATGCTCTTGAAGGTACTTCATTTCTGGCCTAGTCTTCATTGGCATGCGAATGGCACTAATTGGCAGACGTTTCGTGTGGTATACCTTTTGTCATTGACCACATTGCACGAGAAGGCTGACGCTGTAGCTCCGCGCGGCGGGACCGGAAATCATTAGAACCCTCAATCTCCTCAAAGGAGTACATTAATAAGAATAATTCGGATGACGACCGCCGTGGGCGTGGATGGGAACACGCAACATATGTGATGGGAGCCAGGCAAAATCAGAGAGGGTATTCGGAACGCACAGGAGCCAGCTGGTCACACCAAAGACGCGAACGGGATTGCCTGTCCTATTGCCGCTTCAGAGTGTGTCACAGTTCGCATTCCGCAAACCCAAGGCAGATGAGATTGCGTTCGGTGTCTTCCTCCTTTGTTGACTTTCCCTCAGTAACTCAATCTAGCTCGGTAAATGGCTCGTCGTCTGACGGTCCCCCGTCATACATCCGCCGCGACCAGGCCCCAGGGTCAGCGCCAGCACGCATGAACCTTCTAACGACCGACGAGGCGATTTTGTATAGAAACATAGACGTATCACCTGACTGGTCTCCTCATATAATCGCTGTGGTCAGGGAAACGCAACGTTTGCAATCTAAGCAAAACAGAATAGGTGAAAAATTTCCAGAACCACCAGAGTAAGATGGGCAACTTTACCTGCCACAATTCGCCTTGCACAAGCCCAAGGCAAATGAAGTTTGCGTTTATAATCAATTGTCGTTGATCCTCCGTTAGCGCCCAGTGCCAGCGCCAGCATGAACCTTTCAACGCCCGACGGAATTTTCCGAGACAATGCAGACATGTCACCTGACCTGACCTGTCTTTGCGCTACCGCCGACCTCGATGCCAGGCCAGCGACGCCAGAGTAGAAGTTAGTAATGAAAATGTGACTGAGACGCAAGGGCGCTTTCTTAAACGTACCCCGGCATCGCACCCTTTCTCAAGATCTCTAATTCCAATCGTAAATCCCATCGCGTTATAATGCAGAAACTGAAAAAGGCCCATGTTCACACTGATCACAAAGTGCGATTACAATGAAGTTTCAAATAATGTTGACGAACGACACGTAAAGGCGATGATGACGGAAGAATACCTTGTACAATGAGATATCACACTTAAAATTTGAAATGGTTACAGTAATTTGCAAGGCTTGGTCCCGGTGACAACCGTGACATGGGAATGATAGAGAAGTAGAGAACTTGTGGGTTGATACGAAAAGTCCGAAATTGTGCCGAAATGGAAATTGAGTAGGGGAAGAGAAGGTGATGAACGATACAACGTATGAGACAGAAATGAAAATGTCACAGAGGAGCGAGCACTTTTCGTAAATGTGCCTTCTATGTGGGTTATGAGGGCATTACGGTGATAATTGCCATAATTATTGAGTTTGATGACTGCGCAGGACGGGGAGACGGCAAAGAATGGTGTATAAGGGACATTTGGGCTATGTGCCGGGTGTCAGAATAAGCCAGGCAACCTGCTAACAGACGGAGACTCATACCATGGCCGAGAGAAACCACCAGGACGCACATTACGGGCTAGTGCTGGCCGGTGGAGAGTCGACAAGGATCAGGCGTATGGGGTGACCCGCGGCCTTGCGCACATTGACAAACCTGGCGAACACATCACTGGCATCGCATCCCACCGGACATTCGAGCACCTGTAACTCGGGTAGTACCCCTGGGGGTGGTTCTCCATCAGTTAAGAGAGAATATGAGAAGTCCCTGGCGGAGCTGCCATGCACACGGAGGGTCTTCACGTGATTAAAAGACCTAAGCAGATCGCGCCACTGCATGGGCTCGGCCCTTTCATACAAGAAGTGATGGCCACTGTAGTCAATTGTGAGATCAACCGCCGTAGAGAATGCCGGGCTGAGATCTTCAAAAATTTCAGCCATTTCGGATACTTGAAGAGAGAGCGGCCTGGTGATAGTGCGCAAGTAGAAGTCATACACCCTGGCCCCCTCTCGGGGAAAAACCCACGCAGTGGCCCCGGACCCACCGAACAAGAACTTGGCACTGCCGAAGCCAAGGACATCTGCTTTGCTGATAAATTACAGGAGGAATAGGGAATTAAGGTCGGGGCGGGGATAATCAGATAGGGTAGAACGATGATTTGGAGTTTCTCGAGGAGGGGTGTTGTCATCCAAGGAAGGAGTGTTTTCAAGCACTTGTTATGACCTGCGAACTCAAAAAGGCGAAGGTTCGGAAGGGTGAGGTGTGTAGATGGGATATCCAACTGTTGTTCCTCCAATTCATGGGTCAAACGATCATCGAAAACGGCGATCCTGAGTACTACCAGTTGGCTCAGGACGGAGAGTCGTCGGAACAGGTCATATGGATGGTAGCAGCAATGGTCGGGAAAAGACATAAGGGAGAGTGTTACGAGGCCTGCGGAAGTTGTAAGTGATGGAGATGCAACCAGGAAGGGGCATCTTGTCAATGCAAGGTGGCGTAGACGTGGTGCTTGAAATGTGTGGGAAATTTCCAAACCCGGATCCACCATTACGAAGTTCGAAATCCCGATGTAAAGATATTCTAGCATTGGAAATTCCATTTCTATGGCCATGACCAGCTTCTCTTCATGGTCGGGAGGGACACACAGACGAATGCGGTGGAGTCGGGCGCGGTGCTGAAGCGCAAGCAGTATTCCATCCTCGTCTTCCACAGTCCAGCTGCGAGTTTCATAGGGATAATCGAGGACGATGGGAAAGGGGGGAAAGCACTCTAGCATTCTTGCCACGGATGTGCCATATGTACAAACGAGGCAAAGTCCCAGGTAGGGTGCCGACGCAAATATGAGCCTGCGCCATCGTTGGCAAACATGCGAGAGCTTGTGCCACCAGCGTTCGTGAGTCCATTCTCCCCATCTCGGGGGGCTAGAATCGCCGGCTCTGACTCCGGTGTCAACGTCGACTAGAATAGCCGGTCGATAGAGATAGAATATGTTGAGAAGCGAATCGTTGTCGAGGATGTGGATGGGTGGGTTACTGTCCGATGGGTGAATTACCCGTGACATCACAAGGTGAGAAGCGTACCGGGAGAGTTGGGAGTCACTGCTAAGCATGGTTCTGCTGAACTTTCTAGCAGATGGAGGGTTGATGATAGTAGATGAGGAATGAGACATGTGAGGGGAGAAAATGGTGAATGGCAGACATAGAGTCCGCACGTGAGTGCAAGGAAAAGAGGATGGAGAGGAAAAGACGGAAAGAGAATTTCGGGCCGCGCTCCCGAGGATCCGAGAATGCGCCGTGGAGTAAGTCGAGGGAAACGAACGGCGAGTCAGCGATCGCGCGTCCGCTACGGGTATGTTCGAGCGAGCGGAGAGTCGAGGGAGGAAAGGAGAGGAAATGGGCTACGGTCGCCCGGCACGCAAACGAAAAAAAGGGGAAAAACTTGGGCCACGGTTGCCTGCTTTTCAGCGAGGCGGGCGCATGGGTATTTATACGTTGGACTGATGCGATTAGGAACAAGTACGCTACGAGAGAAAGTGAGAGATCGCGGGACAGAAGGAAAAAGGAAAGTAGAAAGACTCGGCCTTGCCGGCGACAGACCCGCGAGGCGATGTTCGATATCCAGATTTGCATGTAGATGAGTGAATTGTTTCAAGGGTATGACGGCAGGCGCAAGGTCGAATAAAAGAGTGAGGATGTTCGCGAGAGAGCAAAGGTAGACGGGGAAAGCGAGCGGAAGTTCTGATAAGAAAAACAAGGCAATAAGACGTACGAAGGAACGCGAAACTCCCATAAGCGATGACCCTATCCGACGAGGCAGTAGTGCCGAACAAGGGTTCGACTGGCGATGGGCTGCACAGGTGGTGCTTGGGCCTAATTCGCCGTCCTCGAGGCGGCACGCGACTGTTGTGCTGGCGGCTCTGGGCGATCCGAGTGTCGTCGGCAGCGAGATTTGAGGGCGAGGCGAGATGCAAGATCGATGGGAGCGATGGGAGCGATGGAGGCAGTAAAGGCGCGACGGCAGGGACGAGGGCGACGCGAGGGAGGTGCGTGGTTGGTGGTAGCGGTGAACGTGACGTATCACGTACTAGAGCGCTAAATTGGCTTCTCTCAGTTTTCTCACTCACACCATCAAATCACTTCTCACGTCCTCCACCCGTAAATCTTTCAATTCCTACCCTTTCATCATATCATCATCATTATCAACACCATTATAACACAAACAGTTGCATAGTTAACCAATCGCCGTGCCCATCCACTCTTCAGCGCTTCAGCATTAGTCGCGTCCATGCGTAAGATCATGGGTCAGAACGAAAATTATTCTGTCCTTCGACACCTACAAATGAGAAATCCCATTGCTTTCTCCCACTACCACTCCCGGGGCCACTCCCACCAAGACCGCCACCTGAAATGCCAGAGCTGCCAAAGGCACTGCCGCTCATCGGGGTTGTAGGCTGGTCCGTGTTTGTCGTTGGCCGTGGCACCACCTACGCCTGGATCGGATGTGTATGCGACTGCAACAATTGCCGTTGTTACAGCGGTCCACTTTGAATGGTGGTCCTGGCCGTACGCACCGCTGTGAGGCGGTCGACCTTATCAGACTGTCGCGACGCGAACGTGGCGAGGATGGACTCGAGAGGGGTTAGGTGTTTCGAGGTGGGTGTGAGGTATGAGTTAGGGGAGGAGATAGATGCGGATGTGGGTGTTTGCGTTGAGGGAGCGGTTGCGGGTCTGGAGCATGGGATGGAGGCTGGTGGTGGCATGAGGGCCATCTCGCCCGGCGTGGCGGACGCTGACGGCCCTTGTGGCGGTTGCGGTTCCAGCTTCTCCCATACCGGGTCAAGCATAGCCAACGCCACAAGTAGCGAAACCGGGAATCAGGTGACGGTGACGAACGATACGTAGTATAAGTCGGTGACGAGAATGTGACTGAGAAGGCGACCGTCCTTCCATAAACGTGCTGTGCAATGTGGAGATACCAAGGATATCATACTTGAAATTTGAACTTGTCATACTGGTTTATAGTCCGGATCGCAGAACGGGAATGATAGAGAACTTGTGGGTCGATGTGAGGAGTCCGAAAAATTGAATTGAAAGAGAAATTGCGTAGGGAGACCGCAAGCGCAAGTCAAGGGCACGAGACGGAGTGAGTAGGAGCACATGGCGGTGTTTTCGAAACCAACTGGATGAGATACAAATACTGTGCTAAGGACATTGAGAATAAAAGGAATATTTAGCGAAAGGAAAGGTCCAAAGGGATGGAAGAGAAACTTGGTATGTGAAGAGGATCGTAATTCGTAAGAGCGAATATCACGGTGAAAGGCTCTTGATGGGCATCGCAGCACGACCTCAGCCTAAACAGAGCCTGAGGGCCGTCAATGGATCAGCGGAAAACGGAAAGGGAAAGCCTCCTTCGTTCCACTAAATGACATATTGCGGAGGATGAGTGGTTAGGTTCAATTGCTCGAGGAAAATGGATGTTTAAGCCAGGGACTAGGAGTCGGGATAGGCCTAGCCGGCCATCACGATGGTAGTCAAGAGTTAGAATTGATACACGCGGCTGACTATCCCAGTGCCTGCTGGAGGAAGGACGGGGACGGTCGCATGAACAAGGCGTACTGGGTGTCCCGCAGTCTCGCGTGCATGGATAAACGCAGCGAGCGCATTTCCAGCGTCCGGCAAGTCGCCTGTCGCAGTATATTGGAGTTCCTTCAGCCGCGGCAGCAACACCCGACTCAGTGGTTCTCCCTCCGATCCTAGCAGTAGCGAACGAGAGATGTCCCGGGAAAGTTCGGCATGCACTCGAAGGACTTCCGCATTCCTAAAGGACCTGAGAAGGTTACGCCATTGCGTGCGTCTGTCCTCCGAGTCGTTGTGCTGCTCCGACGAGAAGATGCGCCTGCTGTAGTCGAGGGAGAGATCTACTACCGAGGCGAGCAGCGGGCTTGGGCCATCGAAAAGTTGCGACACGAAAGATAGCTGAGAATCGAGACCCCGGCAAAAAGCGTGGAGAGAGAAGACGTATTTCCTGTCCCCATCAGAGGGACACACGCATACGGAAACTCCCCGGTGATGGAACCGGAACCAGGCACTGCCGAAGTTGAAGTCGGGGATGTCTGCTGTGGTTCTACACGACAGCAGGCATGGAACAGAAGAGGCCCGGTTAAGGAACGCGCTTTGAAGCCCTTCAAGGAGAGGAGTGGCTAGCCCGGGAAGCAGTGCTTCTAGGTAGGCGCTGATACCTTCAAACCCAAACGAGCGAAGGTTTGAAAGGGTGGCGTGTGTGTTGGACGGTGTATGCAACGCTTGCCACTCAGCACTGATGCGTGGGGAAATAGAGGCGATCTCCAGGGTTTCTAGCCGAGGCAAGAGCGCAAGTCGTTCGAGCAAATCGTTAGGATGACAGTATACAACCATGTTAAGCGAGAGGGTGACGATGTGCACGGAAGTGACGAGTATCGGAGACGCGAGCGGGAATCCAAAGTGTGTCAATGCGAGGTGGCGAAGACGCGGTGCTCGAAATGTGTCGGGGAGTGTCAAGCTCGAGGACTCGTGGCTCCTCTCCCGGAGCTTGACGAACAAATATTCCAGCGCGGGGAAAGTCCCGTCCAAGAGCGCCGCGACGAATTTCCACAAGTACGATTCGTGGACGAGCAAGCGGATGCGGCGGACACGATCGCGGCGCTCGGGCAGGAGCGCGAGCCACAGTGCTTCTCCGCCTTGTACGGTCAACCCGCGCGTCTCGTCGGCGTAATCCACGACGAGGGGCAACGCGGGCGAATGCGCTAGCATGTCGGCCACTGGGATGCCGTAGGTGCATACGAGGCATACACCCAGGTAGGACGCCGACGCGAATATGAGCCTTCGCCATCTTTGGCAGACGTGGGCGAGGTTGTACCACCAGCGTTCGCGGTGGATCCATTCTTCCCCTGGTAGCATGTGGGTATTTATATTGAGGGCTTCGGCGTCGTTTGAGGGAAGGGGTCGATGGAGAGCGAATATGGTGAGGAGCGAATCATCGTCGAGAACGTGGATCGACCCGGATGGACTATGTGATAAGGGCTGTGTTTACTCACCATCTGATAAGACATCACAAAGGGTGGGAACATACCTCGAGTGTTTGAGTTTCCGATTATGTGCATTTCTATCTGCCCTCCCTCTGAATGGAAGCAAGGTGGAGGTAGAGAAGCAATGTGACATGGGAGTAGGCATTATGATGTCGTGTCAACGTGATGAAAGCATGGTTTACTGGGGTGAACATGATGCGCCCGTCCGAGGTGGGTACAAACGCACGACAGCCAAGCCAAAGTCACCAATTTGGCTAGCTCAGGATCGAACTAGACTTTTGGGGGACAGATTTGAACTCAGAAGGGCTGTAAACGTCCAAAAACACCCTCTTTTGAATTTTCCACGGATTTTTGGAGAAGGACAGTTTTTATTGCCCCTTTCCGGGTGTGGTTTTTGCGTGTAGCCTATCAGCAGGTCCTTTCTCTAGACTGGCGGAATGATTAAAAAATTGCCGGATGGCTTCAACTGGGCGTCTTGAGTGGTTGAGTCACGTGGGCCCAATTGAGGGCTGCCATCGAACGGACTCAGGCAATCAAAGGTTTTTGTGCCACTAACCAAAAGGCGAACGAGTCCTACCGCTCCACCGTATGATGATTCAAAATACTAGTACAACACAAATAGTTGTCTAGGTTAACCAATCCTGTGCCCATCCACTCTCCAGCATCAGTCACGTCCATACATACAAGATCATGAATCAGAACGAATATCATTCTATACCCTCAACATCTACATCCCACATATGAACCAACCCCGCTACATTCTCCCACTGCCACCGCCATTGCCACCGTCAGTCACTCTCACTTGGACCGTCACCTAGGATACCAGAGCTGCCAAAGGCTCATGGGCGCCAGGGCCAGTCCGTGTTCACTGTCGGACGCAGCACCACCGGTGTCTGGGTCGGTCGAGGCGGTAATGTATGTGACGGCTACCGCGATTGTGATTGCCCAGCGTGGCCAAACTCGATCTTCCTGGACTTAACTGTGCTTTTCGTGCTCTTCGTCTCCATCTTCGGCGTTTGGAGTCTTGAGGTCGAGATTATGCCTACTTTGTCCGAGCTCAACAACCCCGACGTTCACCCCGCTACCGTGATCAATCGCTGGATCGCAGCAGCCTTGGCCGCACCCACCGCCGCAAGGAGATCGACCCAAGGCAGTCCGGGTAAGCCACGAGAGTAGCAACGAGGAGTTGTACGTGTGCTGCGCCCGCTTCTTCCATACTGGTTCGAGCACACCCAACGCCGCAAGAAGCGAAACCAGGAGTCGGTGATGGTTACGAACGATACGTAGTACAAGCCGGTGACGAGAATGTGACTGAAGGCGGGTATACGTTCATAAACGTGCCATTCAACGTGGGGACATCGTGCTTGCATTTGGAGCTCGTCACACTGATTTGAAAGGCTTGGCCGTGATGACTGCATGGGAATGGTAGAGAACTTGTGGGTTGATGCGAGAGAAGTCCAAAATTGAGTCGAAAGGGAATTGAGTAGGCAGACCGAAGCGCAAGTAAAGAGCACGAGACAGAGTGAGTAGGAGGTGTTCCGAAACCAACTGGATGGGGTACATATTGTGCTAAGGAAATGGAAAATAAAGGTCCAAAGGGGCAGAAGAGAACTTGGTACTTCACGGTGAAAGGCTCTTGAGGCGCATCGCAGCGCGATCGACCTCAGCCTAAACAGAGCTTGAGAATTTCATTAATGGATCAGAGGAAAACAGAAACGGAAAGACTCCTTCTTTCCACTAAATGGCATATAGTGAGGGATGAGTGGTTAGGTTCAATTACTCGAGGAAAATGAACGTTTAAGCCAAGGACTAGGAGTCGGGATAGGCCTAGCCGGCCATTTGCCAACGCGGGGAATATCACGATGGTAACTCGAGAGTCACGATTGATACGCGCCGCTGGATATACCAGTGCTTACTGGAGGAAGGACGGGGACAGTCGCATGAACAAGGCGTACTGGGTGACCCGCGGCCTCGCATGCATGAATAAACGCAGCGAGCGCATTTCCAGCATCTGACAAGTCGCCCATCGCAGTACATCGGAGCTCCTTCAGCCGCGGCAGCAACACCCGACTCGAAACTGGTTCTGCTTCCGATCCCAGCAGTAGAGCACGAGAGATGTCCCGGGAAAGTTCGCCATACACTCGAAGGATTTCCACGTTCTTAAAAGATCTGAGAAGGTTGCGCCAATGTGTGCACCTGTCCTCCGTGTCGTTGTGCTGCTCCGACGAGAAGATGCGCCTGCTGTACGCAAGGGAGAGATCTACCACTGAGGCGAGCAGCAGACTGGGGCCATCGAAAAGTTGCGACACGAAGAATAGTTGAGAGTTGAGACCTCGGCAAAAAGCGTGGAGAGAGAAGACGTATGTCCTGTCCCCATCAGAGGGACACACACGCACGGAAACTCCCCTGCGATGGAACCGGAACCAGGCACTGCCAATGCTGAAGTTGGGGTTGTCTGCTGTGGTTGTACACGACAGCAGGCATGAAACGGAGGGGGTCATCTGGTTAAAAACCGCGGTTTGAAGTCCCCCAAGGAGAGGAGTGGTCATCCCAGGAAGTAGTGCTTTCAAGTAAAGGCCGTCACCTTGAAACCCAAACGAATGAAGGTTCGAAAGGGTGACGTGTGTGTTGAGCGGCGTATTCCAGAGCGGCCCTTGCCCCGAAGCCACACTGAAATCCTCGGAAATAGGGGAAGTAGAAGCGATATTGAGTGCTTCTAGCCGAGGCAGGGACAAAAGTCGTTCGAGCAAATCGTTGGGGAGACAGTATTTAACAAGGTTAAGCGAGAGCGTGACGACGTGCACGGAAGTGACGAGTATTGGAGACGCGAGTGGGAATCCAATTTGCGTCAATACGAGGTGGCGAAGACGGGCCGCTCGGAATCTGTGGGGGAGTTTGAAGCTCGGGGACTCGTGGCACCTCTTCCGGAGCTTAACGAACAAACATTCCAGCATGGGGAAAGTCCCATCAAAGAGCGCTGCGACGAAATTCCACAAGTACGATCCGTGGACGAGCAAGCGGATGCGGCGGACGCGATCGCGGCGCTCGGGCAGGAGCGCAAACCACAACCCTTCTCCGTCTCCTTCGGTCCACCCGCGCGTCTCGTCGGCGTAATCCACGACGAGGGGCAAAATGGGGGATTGGGCTAGCATGCGACCCACCTGGGTGCCGTGGGTGCATACGTGGCAAATGCGCAGGTAGGACGCCGATGCGAATATGAGCCTTCGCCATCTTTGGCAGACGTGCACGAGGTTGTACCACCAGCGTTCGCGGCGGCTCCATTCTTCCCCTGGTAGCATGTGGGTATTTATATTGATGGCTTCGTCTTCGTTTGAAAGAAGGGGTCGACAGAGGGTGAATATGTTGAGGAGCGAATCGTCGTTGAGAATGTGGATCGACTCGGATGGACTATGTGATCGATTAACCATCACCATCTGAGAAGACATCAGTAAGAGCAGGGAGCGTACCTACAGCGTTTGGGTTCCCGATTGGGTGCGTTTCTATTGCGCCTTCCTGTGAATGGAAGAAATGTGGAGGTAGAGAAGCAATGTGACATGGGAGTAGAAATTATGATGACGATGTGGTGAAAACATGGTTTGCTGGGGGGATGACTCAGATGCGCCCGTCCGAGGTGCGCCCTTGCTTGGACCACATACGGCATACGGATTCATGGTATATCACGTGACAAGAATGGTCCGTCCGATGCAGTTTCTCAAACAACTCCTCAATTACTAGGTTAAATGATGTTGTCGCAAAGTTATTCACCATTCTATTTTTTTTTTGCTTGTCAGACAACAAAACGCCAATATGACCATGATAATCAGCACTACCACAACATAAATAGTTGCCTAGAACCAATCGCTGTGCCTATCCACTCTCCAGCATCAGTCACGCATCCATGCATACAAAGATCATGAGTTAGAACGAATATCATTCTGTACCCTCAACGTCTATGTTCCACATATAAAGCAACTCCGCTACTTTCTCGCGCCGCCACCGCCACTCCCACTAGGACCGCCACCTAGGATCCCAGAGCTGCCAAAGGCACTGCCGCTCATGGGCGCCATGGGCCAGTCCGTGCTCACCGTCGGACGCGACACCACCGGTGTCTTGGTCGGTCGAGGCGGTAATGGGTGTGACAGCGCGATTGTGATTGCCCAGCTTGTATGGCTGGCCAAACTCGATCCACCTGGACTTTACTGTGCTTTTCGTGCTCTTCGTCTCCACATCTTCGGCGTTCGGAATCTTGTGGTCGAGGTCATGTCCAATTTGTCCGAGCTCAACAACCCCGACGTTCACCCCGCTACCGCGTTCAATCGCTGGATCGCAGCAGCCTTGACCGCACGAACCGCCGCAAGGCGATCGACCTAACACAGTCCGGGTGCGCCACGAGAGTACCAATGAGGAGTTGTACGTGTGCTGCGCCCGTTTCTTCTATACTGGGTCAAGCACACCCAACGCCGCAAGCGAAACCAGAAGTCGGGTGATGGTGACGAACGATACGTAGTATAAGCCGGTGACGAGAATGTGATTGAAGGCGAGTATACGTCCATAAACGTGCCATTGAACGTGGGGTCATCGCGCTTGAAATTTGAGCTTGTCATACTGATTCGAAAGTTTTGGCCGTGGTGACTGCATGGGAATGGTAGAGAACTTGTGGGTTGATGCGAGAAATCCGATATTGAGTTGAAAGGGGACGAGTAGGGAGACCAAAGCGCAAGTAAAGAGCACGAGACAGAGTGAGTAGGAGCACATGGGGGTATTTCGAAACCGACTGGATGGGGTACATATACTGTGCTAAGGACATGGAAAAATAGAGTAAAGGTCCAAAGGGGGTGAAGACAAAATTTGATATATGAAGAGGATCGCACGTCACGGTGAAAGGCTCTTGAGGCGCATCGCAGAGCGATCGACCTCAGCCTAAACAGAGCCGGGAACGGAAAGACACCTTCTTTCCACTAAATGGCATATAGTGAGGGATGAGTGGTTAGGTTCAATTACTCGAGGAAAATGAGCGTTTAAGCCAAGGACTAGGAGTCGGGATAGGCCTAGCCGGCCATTTTCCAACGCGTGGAATATCACGATGGTAACTCGAGAGTCACGATTGATACGCGCCGCTGGATATACCAGTGCTTCCTGGAGGAAGGACGGGGCTAGTCGCATGAACAAGGCGTACTGGGTGACCCGCAGCCTCGCATGCACGGATAAACGCAGCGAACGCATTTCCAGCACCCCACACTGGCAAGTCATCTGTCACAATACATTGGAGCTCCCTCAGCCGCGATAGCAACACCTGATTCGGAGGTGGTTCTGCTTCCGATCCTAGCAGTAGAGCACGAGAGATGTCACGGGAAAGTTCGCCATTCACTCGAAGGATTTCCACGTTCCTGAAAGACCTGAGGAGTTTGCGCCATTGCGCGCTTCTGTCCTCCGTGTCGTTGTGCTGCTCCTCCAACAAGAAGCGCCTGCTGAGGTTGAGGGAGAGATCTACCACCGAGGCGAGCAGCAGACTGGGGCCATCGAAAAGTTGCGACACGAAGGATAGCTGAGAGCTGAGACCGCCGCGAAAAGCGTTGAGAGAAGACGTATGTCCTGTCCCCATCAGAGGGACACACACACAAGGAAACCATCCCGCGATGGAACCGGAACCAGGCACTGCCGGTGCTGAAGTTGGGGTTGTCTGCTGTGGTTATACACGACAGCAGGCGTGAAACGCGGGTCATCTAGTCAAAAAACGCGGTTCGAAGCCCCCCAAGGAGAGGAGTGGTCATCCCAGGAAGTAGTGCTTTCAAGTAAAGGCCGTCACCTTGAAACCCAAACGAATGAAGGTTCGAAAGGGTGACGTGTGTGTTGAGCGGCGTATTCCAATGCGGCCCTTACCCCCAAGCCACACTGAAACCCTGGGAAATAGGGGAAGTAGAGGCGATATTGAGTACTTCTAGCCGAGGCAAGAACGAAAGTCGTTCGAGTAAATCGTTGGGGAGACAGAATTTATCTAGGTTAAGCGAGAGCGTGACGAGGTGCAGGGAAGTGACGAGTATCGGAGTCGCGAGTGGGAATCCAAACTGCGTCAATACGAGGTGGCGAAGACGGGGCGCTCGAAATTTGTGGGGGAGTTTGAAGCTCGGGGACTCGTGGCTCCTCTCCCGGAGCTTAACGAACAAATATTCCAGCGCGGGGAAAGTCCCATCAAAGAGCGCCGCGACGAAATTCCACAAGTAAGAGTCGCGGACGAGCAAGCGGATGCGGCGGACGCGATCGCGGTGCTCGGGCAGGAGAGCGAAGGACAACCCTTCCCCGTCTTCTTCGGTCCACCCGCGCGTCTCGTCGGCGTAATCCACGACGAGGGGCAAAATGGGAGAATGGGCTAGCATGTGGCCTACCTGGATGCCGTGGGTGCATACGTGGCAAATGCGCAGGTAGGACGGCGATGCGAATACCAGCCTTCGCCATCTTTGGCAGACGTGCACAAGGTTGTACCACCAGCGCTCGCGGCGGCTCCATTCTTCCCCTGGTAGCATGTGGGCATTCACATTGATGGCCCCGCCCCCGCCCGAAAGAAGGGGTCGACAGAGTGTGAATACGTTGAGGGGCGAATCATCGTTGAGAACGTGGATCGACTTGGATGGGCTATGTGATCGGTTAAACATTAGTACCATCTGAGAAGACATCGGTAAGAGCAGCGAGATACCTCCAGCGTTTGGGTCCCCGATTGAGTGCAATTCTATTGCGCCTTCCTGTGAATGGAAGAAATGTTGAGGTAGAGAAGCAATGCGACATGGGAGTAGGAATTATGATGACGATGTGATAAAAACATGGTTTGCTGGGGGGATCATGCGGATTCTTCATCGAATATCACGTGATAAGAATGGTCCGCCAAGTCCGAGTCCGATGCAGTTTCGTTGCGTTGGTTATGTGTTACCGCAGAAATGACTGAATGTACTAATCTACATTTTTCGGTTTCATTTGTTGTTATAAATGTTGTTGCAAAGTTATTCACCATTCTATGTTTTTTGCTTGTCACCCATCTTATCACGTGACCTTAAACGAGGCCTGCGTTTCGCTGAGCGACAACAAAAGGCCAATATAATCATGCCTATCAGCACTACTACAACATAAAATAGTTGCCTAGAACTAATCGCTGTGCCTATCCACTCTCCAGCATCAGTCACGTCCATGCATACAAAGATCATGAGTCAGAACGAATATCATTCTATACCCCCAACGCCGACGTTCCACATATGAACCCACTCCGCTACTTTCTCCCGCCGCCGCCACTCCCACTAGGACCGCCACCTAGGACCCCAGAGCTGCCAAAGGCACTGCCGCTCATGGGCGCCATGGGCCAGTCCGTGTTCACCGTCGGACGCGACACCACCGGTGACTGGATCGGTCGAGGCGGTAGCGGATGTGACGGCAGCTGCGGTTGTGATTGTCCACCTTGCATGGCGGCCTTGGCCGCACGCACCGCCGCAAGGCGATCGACCTTGTTGGATGGTCGCGACGCGAATGTTGCGAGCATGGACTCGATCGCAGCCAGGTTTTTCGAGGTGGAGGCGAAGGGTGAGTTGGGTGAGGAGGCGGATGCGGGTCCGGCGGATGGGATGGTGGGTGATGGTGGTACGAGGACCATCGGGCGCGGCACGGAAGATGATGATGACCCCTGTGGCGGTTGCAGTTCCGGCCTCTTGAGGGAGAGGCTGGTTGCCGTCCGTTGAGGCAGCGCAGTGGAAGAGGGTACCGGTGAATAATCTGTCGCGTCGGGTGAGCACTGCCAATACATACTCTCAAATGACAAGAAGAGAAACACACCGCCTGTCCGTTGCCGCTTAGCAGGCGGATCCACGTCCATCGGCACGGGCGCATCCTTAGAGTTGCTCGGGCTCAACGCTGCTTCCCCTAACTTTTCGAGCCGGTCCAAAAAGACGAGGTAATGACCCATATGCTCCGACTTCCACATCAGATCCTTGGTCTTGTCCCGCGCCGCCATGCGGAGCGCGTGCAGCGCGTCCGCTAGGCGTGACGCTGACAGCTTGTCCTGGAACTCGAAAACGAGTAGGACCATCAAGACCAGGTCGATGGGCGCTATCGTAGCGGGACCGCGGGTCACCTTGAGACAGCTCGGGTGCGTCGTGAGCGTATCGACGAGCAGTTTGTATGTGTGTTGCACCCGCTTCTTCCATGCCGGGTCGAGCGGTGCAGTGTCCTTGAGCCACGTAGTCTGTTGAGCTGTGGTGGTGGTCGAGCGTTTGATGAATGGTCGCGAGTCGAGGATCGTCTGTAGGGATTGAGCGATCCAACGAAATGCGGCGTCTCGCCGGTCGTTAAATCCGAGAGTGCGGAGGGGCATCGCAAATTCGCTAACAAGCTCGTGTACGAGGGTCTGCCGCGGTGTCGGGGCTTCTGCCTTCATCTTCTCGGCATAATTGAGAGCCATCCCAAGTTGTACGCGCTGGGGAATAAAGAGGTGTGAACCCTGGGACAAGGTCGAGTATGGGTCAAAACGCACCCGGAATATCTCCCGTTCGTCGCCTTCTGAGATCTCCATGTATTCGATACACACAATCTGCTTGTTCGCAAACATCCGCTTGTACTTTGGCGGGAGTTGTTTTCCTGGTTTCCCGGCCTTCTGTTTGTACCAGAACTTCTTCTTGCTCTCACTGCGATAGGTCAGCCAGGGGAGGGAAGGCAAAAGGGGCATATCTCACTCGTCTTTATCTAACCGGGCCAATCATAGCGGGAATAAGCAAAGGAACAAGCGAAGCAACTGTAACTGGGAGGCTTACGGTAAATCTAATGGCGGGAGACCATCATTGAAAAGTGGAGCGGAAGCGGTCAGGAGAGAAACTCACCATGCCATCCATGAACCTAAGGAACGGGCACTTGGGTAAGTCGGGATTAAGGGATCGAACGTCGAAGCATGGCTTACTTTTGAATCGAGGTCAAGCGCTGCTTGCCATCGATACAAACGCGTCTTTCTGTCCCGTCGGATGACTGGGATACGGCTAAGCACATAAATGAGCCCCAAAGAAGGCAGAGAAGAGGACGACGGTACCGAAGATGATAGGTGGGATGTAAAAGTTCCGGAATATAGAGTCTATGAGTCCAATTTGCTTGATTTCTGACCAGACAACATCTATCGCAACGGGGAGGGAGGGAGGGTTAATAGGAATTGGTTTAGGAGGGAGCTCCACGTACCGCGTTGATAGTGGGGATCCAAGTCAATTATACCTTCAATTATTTGGTCTAAACGAATAGTTTTAGATGGTACTGAGAAGGTAGATGGAGAACTGGGCTTCGCAGGGACTGCGTACCGTAAAGAGCCTGGGCAGTGTAAGTCGTGGAGCGTGGTGGTCTAAGAACGTTCTTGAATGAAAAGTCGTCGCTGTCAGGTTTTGCGCCTGTAGACTTCTTCTTCTTGGCGATTGGGGTGTCATTTTCTGAATCTGAGGAATAGTCTGAAGCTGAAGAGGCCATCATGGCGTTACAGCGGCCGAGTCGACGAATCGAAGACTCACTTAACGTGTGAGTCGTGACAGGTGTGATCATGTCACGCACGCGGGCAGACTACGGGCAGTCGAACGGGCCGGGCCGGGCAAGGGCCAAACCCTGCCCCACTTGAGGTTTACTGTGACACGAGAGGATAATGAGCTCAAGGAAGGTCCCTCTGCCCACTCGACCGTTACCTCAATCTTCCACGAGCAGACTAAGGACCGCAGCCAAAAATACGCCATCCATCACCACTCCAACAACAACCACAACTGTCAAACGGGACTCGCTCGCCGCAGAGCTCGAGCGTGGTTCGTCCCTTTCATAACTAGGCACATGTTTTTATTGCGCTCCTCACGTAAAGGCGTCCCTACAGATCCAAAACTTTCTACTGCAAAGAGGCAACAGCGTGCCCATGCATTAAATACGACTCTTTCTCAGGCAGCCATTGAGCGTAGGCTCGCCGCTGCAGAGACGACACGTCTAGAGCTCGAAACGCGTCTCCGCGAGCGCGACACGACGATCGAGCGTCTCGAAGCCGACCGCCGCTGGCTTGCTGAACGTGAACAAGAGGAACGGGAGGAAAAAGAGCGCCTGTCGAAGGAGCGCGAGGAAGAAAAGGTGAGAGGCAAATCTCCACTTTCGATATTTACATTTAGGCGACGTTCCTACTAGATAAAAGTAGACCAAGACATCCGTTCCCTGCGCTCTGCGCTGAATTCCCTCCAAGAGGACCACGCTGATCTCCAAGACAAATACGACACACTCTCGCACACGTCCCAAAAGCTCGCCGCACAAACCGCAGAGCTCGCCGCGCGCGAGCACCAAGTCGAGTCCCTCACGGCCGAGCTGCGCGAGGCGCACGAAGCCGCCGCGTCCCACAGCGCAGAAGTTCTGCGTCTGCAATCCGAGCTTGACGCCCATGCCACTACGCAGGCCGACGTTTCGCGGCACGAAGCGGAAGAGGCGAGTTGGTCCGTGCTACGGGCCGAGCTTACGCGCCAGGCAGAACACACGCGCCAACTCGAGACCGCGCATTCCCGCGCAACGGCTGAGCTGAGCACCCTACGCGAACGCCACACGGCCATCGAGGTGCTTCGCGAAGAGAATCGCGCCCTCGAGCGCCGTGCGGCCTCTGCGGACGAATTGCGCGAGACCGTCGTGCGCCTCGAGGCGGAGGTAGGAGCGGCGCGTGCGGAGCGCGAAGCATGGTGCGCCGTCCTTTTTTTCTTTATGATTCTACGCTTTGGTGCGAACTTTGTTGAGACATTTAGGGCGAAGAACGCGGTGCCAGAGACACCCGCCGCGACACCCGTCTCGATCACGCAGAGCCTATCGGCGCTACGCTTGGAACACGCGCACCTCCTCGAAGAACACGGTGCGCACCGCACCGCGCTGCGCCAGCGCGAGGCAGAACTCGCTGAAATACAGGCGCGCGAGGTGGACGCGCGTGCGACTGCCGATGCCTTCCTCCAGGCCAGTCGTGCTGCAGAGGAACGCGCGACGAGGGCCGAGCGCACTGCTGCGCTTGCTGAGCGGGAGGTGGCATTTCTCAAGGCCCTCAACGTATGTTCGCGTTCTCCCCTTGGAGGTTTTGTGGTCTCGTTCCCCTCTGGGATGCTGATTCATCTGTCACGAATAGGCGAGCTACGCCAGCGAAGAAGTTGCGCAGGGCTCTGGTAGCATGGACCTTGCCAGAGAGCAACATATCAGCGAACTTGAGAATTTGGTGGGCGAGTACAAGATGCAGATACGCGCGCTCGAAACGGACATTCAAGAACTTGCCAAGCGACCCGCTCTCAGCCAGGGCCCAGGCTTGCAAGCTTTGCGTGAGGAACTTGCTAACGAAAAGCAGGCACTTCAAGAAGCGCGGCGAGGTACGTCACGCCGTCGTCTCGCTCCATCACCCTGGGGAAACTAACACATTCTTTTTACACTAGCGCTGGATGAGAAGGAGGAAGCTGCGCAGAAGGACGGAGAAAAGATCGAGGAGCTCGAGCAGACCCTCTTCGAGCTCCGCGGCGAGATCGGCGCAGGGCGACACGTCCCACCCGGTATACGCGTACTCTCTCTGGGCACAAACCCCGCTCAGGACTGGGCGGACCTGCGCCAGGCCGCGCTCGACAGGCTCAAGGAAGAGAACGCGGCACTCCTACAGCGCCTCTCAACCCTCGAGACGTCCAGCGCTGTCAATGCTACTGGGTC
>Ga0307512_10000421_pt1 | contig 61833 bp, 67 predicted proteins | sample 14_EM_MG_FD_200267 | JGI IMG/M metagenome (GOLD analysis project Ga0307512, IMG submission 200267) | Populus trichocarpa ectomycorrhiza microbial communities from riparian zone in the Pacific Northwest, United States - 14_EM | ecosystem: Host-associated > Plants > Roots > Unclassified | place... | reverse complement strand
TGGAGCATGGTGGTGTGGGGGGTGGAGCATGGTGGTGTACGCGATGACTCAATGTTTAGGTGGTACTCGGTACAGGGAAAGTATATGGTACCTGCAGGCCTTTAGAGTAGTGATACAGGAACCACCGATCAAGTATCCTTTGGTGATCGTTATCGCAAAAGGTACTTCAAAAGTGCAATTGCTCTTGTCACTCAAAAGTCAAAAGGCCAGTAAATATCGAGTATATCAACGCATAATACTTTTAAAGTACCTCCCCACTTCCAGACTCGCCAAAAAGATACGTGGGTGCCTGCATTGCTATAGAGTACTTTCCATCTGTAACTACCGAGTTCTCGGTACTGAGAAAAATGAGACACGTATGCGTATGCAGCTGCGCGGTGTGTGGATGGGGGGGAACAGCGTACCGATAAGAACCACTCTTGGTGCTTCATTGCTAGATCGCCGCGGAAAAATGAGATCAAACAGTAGGTATCAAGGACAGAGGATATATAACGGTAGCTTAGCGGGGTTTAGCAGTGAAATCGGAACGTTGATTGCAATAACCAGGGTGACAATTCTAAGGCTACTAAGAAGGCCACCCATTCCAAGTCTGAAGGTATTTCACTCGCATTGCGTGCTACCCAAATTGGGGCGGATGCAGCCTCGATGGCGTGATGAGACGGGTCGGCGCATGATAGGAGATGAGAAACACTAAACATCACTCGATGACACACCGGTGACTCTATGCAGTCATTTGCAATTACCCGGCACCGCAAGGGTGCCTAATTTTTAATGACTCGACCCCAACGTCGTGACTCACATCTCACCCAGCCTCGTACATATCATGACCCTGAATCCATTGCAAAATTTACCCTCAACCACAACTGCGTTTACAAACACTGGTCTGCGTCGCCTCCTACCTTCCTCCTCCTTCTCCTCCACGAAGCGCGCAGCAGCGTCGACGGTGTTTACAGCTTCAGCTGAGATACCCGAGGTGTTGCTACTCGCCGGAAAAGATCCTGAGTGTCGCCAGCGCGTTAGGTTTAATGGCGCGCAAGTGAGGCTCGGGTTCTTGGAAGAAGCGAGGGGTGTGGAGGTAGGGAAGGAGAAAGAGAAGGGGGAGGTGGAGAAAGAGGAGAAGGGGAAGAGGGTGGTTGTTGAGGATCGTCTGGACGCGAGAGACGGGGAGGAGCGGCCGAGGAAGCGGCCGAAGAAGGCGGGGGGTGGCGGAAGAGCTGATCTTGGGCGTGACAAGAGGGCGTGTAAGTTTTTTGTCGGGGAGAAAATTTTCACAAACTAACCTCTTTGGGTAGAGATTCGATACCGCATGCCGGTTGAATAGCCTTGTTGTTACAATTCACGCTTAAGTTACTTCTTGGCCTGTTAGTCTTCATGCAGACTTCTTCTCTCGTTTTTATACCTATTGCTCAGGAACACTCTACCCCCCTACCAATCTCTGCGACAATACGACTATACATCCAGCTCAGCGCGCCGTCCATACGTCGCGGTGATTGACGACCAACATGTCCCACAACCCTATCGAGTCAGACAGGAATGGCTACTGGGGCTTGAGTCCTCATCATTCAAGCTGATCAAGTCCTTTGCGAGTGGGATGCTATCCATTCCATGGACCTGATTGGGCTGTTTGGTAGAGCCATCAACAAAGATTATACGCTTCGGGTGCCCAGAGAGGGCTAAGAGCTGGGAGGACCGGTTCTTTGCAACATTTCTCCGGTACAACTGGATCTTTCCCCACCCGCCAGCGAATTCCTTCAATCAAACAACCGACGGTAATTACCTTTGGCACAGTGCAGTCCACGAGTGTGTTAAAGGTCATCTGAGCACGATCCAGGATCATCAGATCTACGACGTCCGCGACCAGACTCTAACAAAGTGGACTTCAGAACGTACAACAGATGCCTATGTGCGGGGAAGCCCACCTATCCGATTATCCACTTCGCACGGCAGTGAGTGAGCTTCAGCTTCCACAAACAAACGATCCAGCAAATCTCTGGGGTTCGCACGCAATAAAACCTATGGAATCCCATCAATTCACCCGAAGAAGATTGCAATATCAGCGCAGCCATTTGTTGCATTCAAATATTGCAGTTGACCGAGGTCGGACGAGTTCATCCGGTATCGTGACTAGGATACTTGACCTCTTTGCCAATAGAAGAATTCGCCTGTCACTGTTCCTCGGTCATCAGGTGGGCATACGGGTTCAATGAGCCGGAAGTCTCAAACGACCGAGATATAGTCCGCAACAAGGCCAGGGTTCGTGAACTGCTAACGGACTGGATCCAGCGCTTCTCATCAGAGCAGAGATGTTGGTTCATCAAGCAGTCGACGGTTCAGGCACTTTTTCTCAGTTCTCGCAAGCCGAACTTCCTGAAAACGGCATCTATATTGCGTGCACGGAGGATAATCAGGGTTTATATCTCCCACCCGGATATAAACACGTATATACCCTGAATCGACTTACCAAGTCTTTTTCCAGTTACCGCGTCTCCTCGCCCTCATCCTGATCTCGGGTTCTCGCGGGTATCTGGCTACTAGCTCGGCTTCGTAAGATATTACTGATGTATACGCCGACTGTTTTCATCTCATTCGGACGAGGGATCACTGGTCGTTCGCTTTTGAAGCCTTTCAAGATACTCATTGACCGGGAAGCTCCTTGGCGAAAGGGGGAACAGCAGGGAATCACCCCGGTGATTTCAACGGATATCCGATCCAACCCTGCTTTTGCGGCGGTGGATCCAGCTCTGCCGTGGTTGACATTGGTCCCCTTGCAGTCAACACGTTCCAGCGGGGTGGCAAGACAGATCCCGCTGTGTTCGCTCGAAACAATTTACATATCGACAGCCGCCCAATCTCCTCCGGCGATATCACCCACATGTCCAAAGCATAGCGGAAGTCCACCATACCCGAAGCTAGCGGCGCCTCAGACAAGCGGTATGGGCGGCCAGACCTATCCGTATTCCAGATACCCTCAGCATATTATCCTGCGGCCATCTCAACTTTTAGAATCATAGAATCCAATTATCTACAGAGGCATCACCGCTTTGCGGTGGTCTGAGACACGGAGTTGACAGCCCACGGTGTCCTAATCAATGGTCATCTTTCAAATCATTACAACGAATTAGCGTCGGACACGGAGATGTATAATCCCTGCCACGATCTGCCCTATAAACACGAAAGAATATAGTTATTTTAGTCAACGAACGAACGAACGGGGGCCATTACATTTAACCCCAACAATGCAGACAATAGATAGAAGAACTGGGACAAGGATCCTCTTCTATCAGGAGGTTCCGTCTGGTGTTATGACTAGGACAAGAATCCTCTTCTATTGGGAGGTTTTGTCTAGTGTTATGACTGAGACAAGGATCCTCTTCTATTGGGAGGTTTTGCCTGGTGTTATGACTGGGACAAGGATCCTCTTCTATCGGGAGGTTTCGTCTGGGAATGGGGCAAGGGTCCTCTTCTACCGGGGGCGCCCAGAAGAATAGATATAGACGAGAATCTGGGGACGAGATAGGCTTCTTTTCCCAGTTGCACTCCGACGCCGCGGATCACCCCAAAGGCTCGAATGCAGAAGCGTCACGGCTGCACTTTCTCGACGCCGGCTTCCTCGGGTTCACTGCATCCACCCCGATCAAAGGGTGTTTGTCAGTGTTCTTGTTTTGCGATTGTTATGACTCAGGTTTCAGCCGCACTTAATATGTTCCGTCTCGGTATACATAAACGACGCCCCCGCTACTCCGCCCAAACCTTCCGTCTGTGCCCCATCTCCATTGTCCCTCCCGGTGTACATATCCGAACCAATCGGACCAACGACAGCTAGCGATGCCTTTGTGTATGACCGATAATAGAGCCACACTTTAACCAAATGGCCCAACCAAGCCTATTAAAGCCCTCTGAACGCCCAACGAGCTATCGCCATTCCATTTAATAATACCTCGGTTGACACCAGCGCCAATTCATCACTCAGTCACTACCTCTCACTTGGAGCCAAAGGATCAACCCACCAGTGTACACAGAATTCCGCAAACCCACCCAGTTCGTCAGCGACGGCCCCGATTTTGCTATTAGATTTCACTAGTGAACGAGAGTAGGAGGATAATGATGATGAGAATGAGGTACAGGAAGACGAGGGGTTACTATCGTGACACTAGGAGTTGGACACCTAACGTTCTTTTGTTAAACATGTTCGGGAGGAAGGAGAAAAAGGAAGAGGTTCAGGGGGATTGTGTGTAGGGGCAAGCATACTTGAACGATAGGAGACGTGCTAGTACCAGTGTGTGCATGTATGACCACCACCAATTAACAAATGATTAACTCCGTCAACCTACCATTGCGAATTTCGATGACAATTGTATGCAGGGGCAAATGAAACGGTCTTCCTGGAAGAAGGGAAGGGGGAGGGGAATCGGGCACTGTCATACTCTAGTTAGAGCGAATACAGTATGATTAAAACAAAACAAAACAAACAAAGCTGGTACTTTGTAGTACTGACTAAAGTCCTCTTTATCTTCCTTAAGTGCTTCTAGTTGGTATCGAGCTGAACTCTTCCTCTACTAAGAGTATTTTCTCATATGAAATAGCTAAATTTGCTTCTGATGAGCCCGTGGAGTTTGGTGGGAGGTCCCATTCTTTCCTTTCCTTTTATTCTCCTCCTATCGGCTTTCTTATCACTTATCAGGAGTACTAAATTTTCAACCGATCACGTCTATTACTCAGATAGTTACATGGAGGTATGCTCAACTACTTACCTTCCAATATAGTCGCATTTAAATCATTCTAACGAATAACTACAACCCCGTTTTGAGCCCCCCCAGATTCCGTGGGGACCCGATGACCGTCGCGCCCAGTACCTCGACATCTACCTAATCACACCCCATCACCCGCTTATCCCCCGCCCTTTTTTTTCTTTCTCTCTTTCTTCCCTTCCAATTTTGATTTTAATCTTACTTATCAACCCAGCACCCTTCCCCCCCGCTCCCGTAGATGCTCCCGTGCGTCTCCACGCACGCGCCAAGGTAGTGCTCGCAGCACCCTGCGCACGTCAGCAACCACCGCTCCACCACGCCGCTGGGAACGGCGTACACAGACTTTTTGCGGCACGCGCAGCACGAGATCTTTTTGCGCGCGCCCTCGAAGGCGGTTAGGGTCGCGGGCGAGCGCGGGAGGGACCGCCACGGCGAGCGCGGCGGGATCGGCGGGATCGACGGCAGGTTGTAGTTGTAGGGGCGGTCGCGGTCTTGCGAGGGCATGGCGGGATATGGGGAGGAAGTGTTTCTTTGAAGGTTTGGCTTGCGGCTTGAAAGTGTAAATTCTACGGGTTTGTTTGTGGAGGTTGGAATTGGGTTTGGAGAGAGCTAACGCCAGCGTCGCTCCGGGTGTGGGTTTTGGGCATGGCCCTCTTGATGCCCGACTGAGAGCTCCCCCGAGTCGGGTATGTACGAGGACTGAGGATCCTGGCGAGTGGTGAGGGTTGGACGGGGTTACCCCGGTGCGGTTTCAATATGCTTCAATTTGTGCGCCTACCGAATTCCCGGGCCGATGACGGCTGATGCTTGCGTTCTCCCGCCGCCCCCAGACCCCCGGTGACAGGTGTCAGGTGTCAGAATACTCGCGCAGGGGAGTCGGGATTGCGGATTTGGATGCGGTTGTTTGTGTATCGTAGGATTTGAGTGTGGGGCTCGGGGTTTTTGAGCCTTCTTTTGAGTATACCGAGCTGACTCGGAAATCCTGGTACTGGTTGCGTCTTCCGTTTTTGTAAGAGTGGAATGTATCCTACACCCACGAGGGAAGTGGGTCTTGATGGCTGGAAGTAGCTGATTCTAGGTTCGTGATTGGCTAAAATCGGTCACTGAGCCGCAACCGCGGCCTTGAGCCTTTTTCTGCAGATTTATGAAGGTGGTTGTTTTGAACTAATCACTACGACGACCTCGGTCCCCTCCGCTGTTATTGATGGAGGTTTGAGTGAAGGGCATCCGAGATACTTTCTGCCCCATTCATCCGTCCTTTACACAGCACTAATATCCCCACACCCACCAGATCGGCCTTCCTTCCGGCCCCCGCGGACTCCGACATATCTACACATCCGCAACGCCCCTCCCTCTTCACTACGCCATGGCCACCCCGTGCACCTCTTCCTCCTATCTAATACATAATCCCTCCGCTTCTGGCGCCTCGCTCCCCCGGGCCCGCCTCCTCTTCTGTCCCGGGCCACAATCTTCGCCTGGGTGCTAACTTATATCCTCACCACCTCGCTCCCAGACTCCTAGCATTCGGCACTTATTTCCCTCCACTTTCTCATCCCCCACCAACAAAAACAGCAAGCTACTTCATCCTCCTCATCGCCTCACCTCTTCCTCCTCAATGATCGTGCACCCTCCCACACCGGCGACAGCCTAGTTAGTCCCATCCCTCACCCCGCAAATAACAAAATGGGTCTTCTGCCTCGCGTACTCTGGTCGGGGTAAGGCTGGAAGTAGCAAGTCCTACCTCTGCCCCATAGTCTTGACAGCCCGCGCAGGCCACGGTGAAGCGGCTAGGGTGGTTGTTCCTCCTGCGTACTACGGTTCATACCGGGCGGCAGAGCTGGCATGGCGGCACACCTCGCCTGGAGCTTCACCACGCTCGAATCCCGTTCTGAGTTGTGATGACCGCGTGTGTGGGAGCAGGTGGGAGATCCTGTTGCTGCGGCTGCTGATGGATTGGGGGAGGTGTATACGGTTCACCAGTTCTGGGAAGGGGTGGCATCAGGGTTGCGGCGGGTATGATGCCGGATGGGGTGGTTAGCGGCTGGGCTGATGAGGACAGATCGTGCAATCACATGAGCAGTATCTATGCTAAGTCTTTGGCGTACGGAAGGGGGTCGTCGAATTTACGCAAGTGTTACGGCGTTCCGCTTTGCGGGGTGGGCATTGGGTTGGGAATTATGCGGCGGACCTGCGGGGGAGGTAGGTGTGACGGGGTGGTTTTCTGGCGTAGGGGTTTGTGGCCGTGGGTGAGGACTGTGTTATTGCGTTGGGACGGAGGGGTGGGGTGAAAGAGAGGTGGGGACGAGGTGGGCTGGGAAGGTGTGAGTTGTGAGCTGGTTTGTGGTTTTGTGGCCGTGGTTTGGGGATGATTTGGTGAAGGTTGAGCTGGTAGGACAGTTGGAGTTGTTGGGTAGGGAGTGTATTAGTATATACTAGCACTGATGGCGGCTTCGCCGCCCCTAGAGGGAGATGAATCTACTGAACCTTTCTCGAGCGACACCCAAATTTGTATTCTTGGAGTAGACTGGATCCGGAGGAGTATGCAGTCGAGTATGGTGCCCGTCTTTGTCAAAATACGCCGGCACGTCAACGTGCATAAAGTGCTGTATTTCAGTCCAGCATATATGCGCTTGGCTCCATAGTCATATTCGACAGTATACTCCTAGCCCCCGGGAATTAGTTTTGTGTTTTTGAAGAGGGAAAGGCGGAGTCCAACACTGCAGGGAGCATACAGTCAACTACAGCTTCGATTGACTGTTAGTTAGAGTTGATCTCCGCTAGGAGCATGTAGTCGACCACACCTAAGTGGATGGAGTCGAGCGAGCCTGGATGTATAGAGCACCTTGTAATCGGAGTGAAACTCGTGGACTTAATTGGACGGGCGATATTGATTTTATATATTATTTTTACCACAACTACCAACAGATATATGTACTTAGGTATGTATCACCTGTCAACCAATGAGAATGCTTTGAGCTGACAGCCATGTGTAAGTAGATATGATAATCTGTGGTCTTACATGCACCCACTGGTACTGGCACGGTTAATGAGAGTAGCCTGTACAATACGGCTCCCTAGAGGGGTAGTTTTTATACGACAGTCTAGGCTTAGTAGATTCTGCCGACGTTTTACTCGAGTTGATATTCTTTTAGCATGCTTCTTCAACACAGTTTCGTCTGCATGGGCTTCCGCCTCACATACTTTCTCCGCAGCCTTCGACAGGTCTATTCGCGTGCTCGTGCTCCTTCAACTCGAAGCTTGCAAGCAGCTGCTTGCTGCTTGCTGCTGAAGGTCTGAGAAATACAGAAATTCTTCTTTTCTGTACCGACACACATTGGAGACGAAGTGAGAGGCTGGCAATGCGTGCAACTTTTCACTCCAAAACGCGATGAGAAGTGAATGTCAGTGATGGCACCCTTACCCTCGAAACAGTAAAGCACAGCCCGTAATGATGGAGAAAACACTCAAGACTTTGGGCGCCAACTCAACAATGACTTGAATGTGCTCTCTAGTGCGATCGCTCCCTTAGATCGGGACTCATTGCCACATGCGCAGCTCTAATCACTCGGACTCTCGTAATGCCCGCAGAACGCCTCTGCCATCAACCGACTTGGAAAGGCTAGCGATACTGATTGTTATTGCTCAGACCAGTAGCACCAGTAGTGTGATGCTGTGAACGGTAGTTCTTAGCAAAAGCTGGATGTACTAAGTGGCGTTGTCTTCTTCCTCCCTGGGGTCCGAGAACCGTTTGCCAAGTCTCCGTAGTTATGAATGTATGCCAAATATTCCGGTTTCTTAGAAATAGTATGTCTGTCTTTGTCCCATGTCGGCAAACAGATGCTGTAATGAACCTCAGGAACGAGCTTCACAAATACTTCGTACCCGACAAACGCGTGAAACGTGGCTTCTTGTTGTCGTGCGTGATGAACATAAGTTTTGGAGGATACTTTGATAGTGATGGGGTTATTATTTGCCATAATTGACGTTGCTAAAAGTATAGTGAGTGGGTGGGATGAAGTTTTAACCAGCGGTACGTGACACGGGGCCCGTCAATATTGTGGATGTGGGGGTCGGATGTTTGTCTGCCAGAGTTCTCCGGGGGATCCATACTGCGAACGGAACAAAGGGAAAACACAGACTTTAAATCAGTTTCTCTAATTAGCTAAGTTAAATAGATGTATGAAGAAATTCCAGGAGCCCAGCTGTGATATATACATCTTCTAATACCTCCGCTCCCCGTATGAACAACCCCAACACCGATATGTACACAATCACAACCTCTCCTTCACCCTCTTCTCCACTGCCACCGCCCTCGGCTCTCCCACCTTCCCTTTCGGCATCTCCAAATGCACCTGCACACTTCTATCACCCCTCTCTCCTAACCCCATCACCCACGTCCCATTATCCAATACCGCCTCACGCCTCGGTTCACAAACATACCCCCCAATCTCGCCGACCCTTTCCCACAGCCTCCTCCTCTCGTCTTCTCCCCCACCCTCACTTAAGCACTCCGCCACATGGCTCACCAAATACATCTGCGGGGGGAACAACACAATGTCCCCCGTTTTCACCATCTCCATCGCCTTTCTCGGCGCAACCCACTTGGCACCAACAACCTCCTTCCCACCATCGCCCACAACAACCGCATCCTCATCGATCCATGCCGGAAGCGTAGTAATAAACATCTGAGCGTCGTAACGCCTTCGCATCGTCGGCGGCGTAATCCACGTCGTAAACGGCCGCACTTCATGGTCAGGAACTAGTTCCCCGCCCCAGCTCTTTATCCACGCCGCGAAATCGAGGGCGCCGGAGTGCACGGATTTTTGGATTTCGGTTAGGGGGGGATGGGCGGGTGGTGGGGTGGTGGTAAGGAGGAGCCCGGTTTCTTCGAAGGTTTCGCGGAGCGCGCAGAGACGCAGGTTGTTGTTGTCGCTTGGGGAGAGGACGCCGCCAGGGAATACGTGTGCGAGGGCGAAGGAGAGGTGGGCGGTGCGCTGGAGGAGGAGGAGCCGGTTTGATGCGGAGATGACGAGGAGGGAGGCCGAGGGGCGGATCGCCGCAGGTGTTGAGGGCGAATTGCGAGGTGGAGGCATGGTGAGGTTTCGTTTGAGCGGGTGGGGGAAGCGGTAAGGGAAGGAGAAGCGGCGACGGTATAGGGGAGGTGGTGGTCGCATGGTGGGTGATATGGAGACAGCATCATCTGGGTGACATTGTGGGGTTAACAGGATAGCACCGGGACGGCGGTAACCATTGGAGTTTACCCGTTGGTGTTGGTCCTCGGCAAGGGCTGGTGTCAACTTTCACATGCCACGCGGGTTAGGGTATTGCGACGTCGTCTCAAAGTTGCAGCCAGTACTCGGTCTCAATCAGCATCTGCAGCAAACCACCGATGTCGCTGCTCTCAGTTCCCAACGAAATCCTCACCATCATCGCCGAGGGCATCACCGAGCTCAAACACCTCAACGCACTCGTCCGCACCAGCCGGAAGCTCTACCTAACCCTCAACCCACACCTGTATAAACTCGGAATCGCGCTTCCATCCGACGAAGACCACGAATCTGTCCTTCACTGGGCTCTCAACACCTCGCAAATCTCAACCGTCGACCTTCTTCTCGCAAACGGCCAAGATATCGACGAAAAACTCCTCGCGCACACCGGCATAACCGCAAACTGGCGGGGATCATGGTTTCTATCCCGGCCTACAGCGCTGCAGGCAGCCGTATGCAACAACAACGAGCCTCTAGTTCGCCTCCTACTACAGCGCGGCGCGGAAATCACCGGCAAAAGCAACAACTACAATGATGCCGCCCTCCACGTAGCCGCAAACCACGGACACTCCGCCATGATCCGCCTACTTCTCTCGGAGGGCGCAGATATCAATATGAAAACAAAACACTTCGAGTCTGCGCCACTACACTATGCGCTGTACATTACGAACTCAAAATGGGACACCATCCCCGCGATCCGAACGCTGCTGGAGAATGGAGCAAACATCGAGGCAAGGAATTGCTACTGGTATACGCCACTTATGGAGGCTGTATACCAGCAGTACGCTCCGGCGGTAGAAGTGCTGCTGGAGTACGGAGCGGATGTAAACGCAGTTGATCTCCACGGGTTTTCGACGATGGATATTGCAGCGATATCGAATACAGAGGTTACGAAATTAATAGTGGAGTATAACGGCGTATACGGTGCTAGATAGTGGCACACACGTCGTGGAGGGTAATCCGTTGGGTTTTTATGTGGCGGAGAGAAATAGGTATTTGGCGGATGGGTATAGACGCTTCGATGAGCCGGGTGAGGCGGAGAGACATCCGTTGTATGGATTGAAGGCGGCGGTGGAGATGGGGATGACACTGCTTAGGACAGCGTATAGGGTGAGTGTCTTTATTGGGTTGTATTTTTCGAGTGGAGCTGGGGCGTAGGAATAAAGGTGCTATTTATGATCTGCGCTGGTTGTTATGTGATGTTTATTGGATCAGATCGGAACGGCTTTGGAAACCCCGTGAAAGGGCGGGTAGAATGGTAGAGTTACAAGACGGTGATTGCAAGTGAGGATAAATGTGATGTGGAGACTAGTGATCGGTTTTCCTTCAGCCGACAGGTTCCTAATATCCCGGACTCTAAATCAAGTATTCAATACTTCTTACTACTAACATCGGGCGTTACAACTAGAGTACAATACATGTATATGTCCCTCACTTGGAGCTATTACATCGCACCATAGCATACCACAGAGTGTCGTACTCATAGTAGCACTACAGCGAGGAGCTGTGGTTTACACGCCCAAAAGATCCCTCAAGCGTAAGCCCACTTTTTTACTGCGACTGTACAGGCTCCATCACGCAATATCCAAGTAACACCCAGGTGTCATAGTGGTAACATGTAAACATCATTGCAGTTACAATCGTCGATAAACTTCCTAGAAAGTTCCTGCTATCTACATCCCGCAATAACTTGCCTCTGAAGAACCAGTACTCGCTCTGCCTCACCGATAGACTAATTATCTGCATCGTAGCAATATTTCGGCTGTACACCAGGCCAACCATGTCCATCACCTATGTAGGCGGGTCCAGAGGCTAGAATTGTTTTGTGTCACCTGCAAACACGAAATGTCCAAACAAATACAGTCAGGAAAATAAAGCTTCAAGATTTGGTATCCTTCACTTGATGCTCGCAAGCTATTTCTTCGTCCGTTGTAGGTACCCACCAAAAAAAAGAGCAAAAGTGATAGCCCACGCTCTCTAAGACTCAGCTACCACCAGCAACATTCACCGCCTATTTAATCTCCCTCACACTATACTAAGTACATGTGCTTAGATCCAGACGTAAGGAAAGACAGTTGCAGTTCCTAGTCTGTCAGACGGCTGTATTTTCGCTGACGCTTAGCCTAGCGGCCAAAAGTCGTCTATGGGTTATGCAGCTCCACTAGTATTTCGACAACCATCAACAGCAGGGAAACGGTTCTACGATCGCCTTATTCTGGGGGTTTTCTCGTGCCCAGCCTCCTGCGGCTGGGTACGAGAAAATTCTGGGGTCATTAAGAAACGGATTATCATCAACACTAAACCGCTTCCCAAAATGGCCTTTTTATATGGTATCGCCCTCCTCGTCCACTTGCCACAAACAAAAAATTGGCCCTGTATGTGCTCAAAATGGACAACGGGCTCATGACCATATGCAGGAATCCCCGTGTTGGGCTTGTGTGTCATTGGTGTTTGATACACTCAGCGCTAAGATGTATCAAGCCCACTAATTCGGCCAATGCCATTATTCTGCGCTTAGCAACCTCGGCTAAAGGGGAGCGTGGAAGTCATAGTATCTGGGAAGAACGGATACTTAAACTGCCCACTTTGCATGAAACACGAGACACTCTTTATATGCTACTCAAGAGTGAGCGTCTGTTCCAGGCTGGTGTGTTACTTTGCGCTTACCATATCTACTTCGCGTTTTGAGGAAAAAACGCTGCTGGTGATGTAATATGTTGAAATATTTATGTGGTGGCAAAATCGCGCGGCTGCTGGCCATGGAATGCGAGGAAACATTTCGTTTCTTTGAAAATATAAGCGTCTATGTACCCCCAACCCCAAGACGAACACCTGAGAATATTGCACAAGCTTTTCGTCATCTGCAAGGGACAGTTTTAAATACGTTTCAACCGAACCAGATTGGCGGATTAGTTAGAATACCTTCGCGAACCAGCCAAAAATAAAGGCCTCTGTGTGGTGCTCCGCCCCTGTTTTATTCAATCTATCGAATCTTTCTGACAGGTGGTACGTAGGCAGTGCAGTACATTTGAACGCGGGCTACTTTTTTATGTAGATTCTAACATCAGTATATCTAGTCTCGAGTTTCCACTGATAACTATTAAGATAGAGAGTTCGGAGTAGGGTCTACATGCACGCCCGGATTAACCCTGCTCACCACGTTCCCAATATATTAACCCAAGCTCCCGCTGTCTACCCAGCAGTAGTTAGGTTTCAAACCTTCCGACTCCCACGTTTAAGGTCAGACGCTCCATAGTTTCACCAGAGCTACCGTCCAGACGGTATCTTATCGGTTATTTTTGTTGCTGGGAGAAACTTGACTCGTTCGATAAATTCGCGCTGGTATAATCAACTTATAGGGACTAACATTTATGCTTATCATATCGCGGAACGGCTTCCAGTTGAAGTAGCATTCTTTCGTTTTTGCCTTGGTCGCTGTGGGGATAAATTTATAGCGTGATTTTATCTTTGACTGATCGTGTGGGTGCTGAACGTTTGTAGTAGATCCCTCTGACGGTCTCCTGGGAGTCGTCTGTCTCGATTATTCGACGTAAGGCGTAGATAGCTACGGAGAGGCCGGGGGCGCCATTACCTCGCGTCCATGATCCTGGAACAACGTGGAACGTGGTGGTTTTCCTCTTTTGGTCACGGGGTAAACCCCACGGGATCCAGTTAGAAACAGCGGGCGGATTTCTGGGGTGAGCGAGAATACGAAGAACAAGGAGGGGTTTTCGCTTGTATGGATATTACTAGTTTTCTTAGAGCCAAGTTAGCCAACAAGCTGACTTTAACACTTCACCAAGTGGAGTCGAACAAGCGTTCAGAGGCAGCGTTTTTAAAAAAGCTTGGGCTTTAACCAGCTACTTGAATTGAACTTTAATTAACATGCAACCCCGCTCGGAGAAGCTGAGTTCAGAAAGTCGCTTAGCCCAGCCGACTTCTGAGAGTTCGACTATTGCGTGCGCTAAGAAACTAGTAGTTACAAGCCAGAAAGTTATAGAAATAATTTCCATCTATTCGTTCGTGCAGGCGGCGATAATGGTGCGCCGCGGACTAGTGCTTGGATGGATTCTCTAAAGTGGAAAATTTAGATGGATCATCTATTATCAATCATTGCGTAGGGTAATCACGAATTTACATTGGAAGAGTGCCATGCTCTTAGATAGTATGTACATATGTGGGTAGATAAGGGAATAAACGAATGTCCGCCTCCATTTCTTGCGAAATGCCAGCTCCAATCCCACGTCTAAATCTCCAAACACTATTGCGTAAAATCCAAACACGAAGTATAAGTTTGGTTGGCACTGCAACACATCAGCCAAAAACTCCTTACCCCACCACACACACCGGATTTACTCACCTCCTCGAATCCCACCAAAACTGCAGCACACACTTCCCTGGCGTAGAACACTTCCCGCACAAACTCGGCATCGTAAAATTCCAGTGCAGCTCCGCCGGGTTTGCGTTATTTTCGGCAAAGACAGCGAACGTCTTGATCGGCTTCCCAATCATCTTGTTGCTCGCAGTATCGATCACGCTGAGATTTGCTACCCCCGGGTGTGGCGCGCGGATATCGTAGCTTACTGGTATCACCATTCCCGCGGTGTAGTTGAACACGTGGGCGATGTTGTCTTGGAACTGCAGACCTTTGCAGAGGTCTATGTTGCATTTGGCGGCGTTGAAGGTGGGATCGCTGCCGATTTGCTGTTTCTGCTGTGTGTTAGATTGTGCGGTTGGCGTTATGGGTGGAGGGAGCATACGAGGTTCTGGGATGGGCCGTATTGGTCGGAGCTGAGGACGCTGTATGCGGTTGTGCCACAGGCTGCTTTAAAGGCGGGTCCAGGCTGAAGCTGTAGTTTTAGCAAGGTGTGGTCTCTGTGCGTGCTGACGGGGGATTACCTCTCGATGAGCTGGAGAAGTGATAACGCCGTGTCCAACGGCAGTTGCTACCAGAGAGACGACAATAATGAATGTAGAGGTGAAAAGCATCGCGGACAGTGGTGATCAACACGCTAACTGGTATTAAAAAGATAGACTGGAGTGACAAGATGGACGGGAATGCATGGGCGAGGCATAAGATATATATACCATTTCTAGAGATAGCATATACATATGGATATCTAAGGCCGCTCATGTCCAAGGTTCCTAGCCGCCCGACTACCTTGGTTCAGTCGGTCCGGCGAGCGCTATGCGTTGTGGGTTCCAGCGTTTCGTTTCCTAAGTCATCCCAGACCGAACATTGTAGAGCGCGCATAAGGCCCGCATAAGCAGCCATCAGGCCCGACAGGAAGAACTCGGGTAATAGCCGAGAACGTGCGGTGAGCATCAGGGTTCCGAAATTTCAGGGGTTTAAACGTCGAAATAAACAGCATACTTTTAAAACAACTTCAAACACATGCATACTGCAAAACGGGCAGCCTGAATGGCTGGGATAGCGGTATGCAGGATAAGCTCGGAGTCGTCCCGGGAGTGCGCGTACAGTTCGCTTGCTGGGAAGAACTCCTTGAGGAGGCAAAAAGGCTCCCTTGCTGGAGGGATTTCATGGTGGCTGGAAACACTGAGACAGCAATTGGAATTTTCTTAGTCGGAACCACGATAAACATGTTTAGAACTAGTACTAACGAGGTACAAGACTACCAGGGAAGCCTGACAGACTATGATCTACAGGAAACCATCTCTTGGACTCCTGTTAAAGTTGGTGGTTTCCCTAGACTGGGCTGATTGTGGCGCCCAACACGTTGTTGAGTACCTCGGGAGTTACATGTAGCGGGCTGTTTGTCTCCGTTAGATTAAGGTTTTGTGCGACGGGCTTAGATCACGTGCACCTGGAGCAAAGTATATTGAGACCCGGGTAAGGCAGTAAACGCCATATGCAGCATGATGCATTCTTAGATTTCCTGTTAAAGTGCCCATCTGCATCTGCATCTCTCAAACCTCAACAACCTTCATTCTCCACCAGCGCTTCGCTGAGAGCCCATAACCCAGTTACATGCTTTGTGTAACAGTTCAAGCAACCACACTAGCCAGGCTCGCAAGAATACAAGCGCTGGCCGCCCCCTCTGCCTCCCCAATATCATCTGCCTGCCAAACAATGAACCCGCAAGAACCACAAGCGTCAAAGGCACTGCCAACCACCAAAACAGGCCGAAATTCTTCACTTTTATCACGTTCTTCGTCTCATCTTGTTCAAAGAACGCGGTGCTCCAGATGTTCTTGATTCACGATATCTCAGCATTGAAAGGCATGGGGGGTGGTAAGGGTCACGCTTACAGCTATGGCAGACACTGGGAGAAATATTAATGCTGGAATAGCGATGATGAGAAACGACGCAGAATCTCGCTGGGCATTGAAGTTGAACGCCTATAGTAGGTTGCAATCAGTGAATGAAGTACTTGAAATTGGGAGAATTATGCATACTAGATTAATCATGTTGTCTGCTCGGCCCTTCAGGGAGAGCAACTGCTGATTTGTTGATTGGAACAAACGTTCCACGTGCTCTAGCGATCTTTGCGTTTGCGCTATGCATTCCCGGCGATTTTCAACCTGGCTTATATTCATCAGACCACTGGGGCTCGAACTCCCAGGCGTCAAAGCACTTGCAGACGGTGGTTCCACTGTGTCTATGGAAGCGTTATGCTTGAGAAGACTTTCGATGGTCAAAAGCATGCCATCAACACCTTCTTTAAGGTGTATAATGTGTCGGGCAACATGGTGAAGTGTTACAAAATCTACCGTCGAGTAGAGGCCCAGGATACTGCCATTAATACTTTTATCCGCTTCGTTGAAAATGATCTAATAACGCCGATCAGCCAGAGGATTTTATTAAATGGGGTTTAGGACAAGGTATTTGTGACTCCACATGCCTTCTCGTGCTTTTTAATATCGGTCTTCAGTGCTTCAGCATATCCGTTGATCGTCACAAATAATTCCTGCAATATTGGAATATACAGAGCATATGCGTCTTGAAGACATTTGGATATGTTTCTGTTTTGAACAGCCTTCAACATGCGCTCTTCGATGCGATTTTTATCGACGTCAACATGTGCAAGGAAGCATAGCAAATCAATTCTCGGTGAACCCAAATCCGAATGCCGTTGCCATCGTAAGAACACGCTTCCTATCAGATGACCAATAAAATAGGAATCGAAGGATGGGTTAGTGTCTGGTGGATTATCACTTGTTCGATTAGCGCCTGGTTCAGTAGCGTTTGTTAAATTGGCTTCTAGTGGAGTAGCGTCTAGTTGGGCAGTTTCCTCTGTCTAGCGTCATTTAGTGATGCTGCAACATTTGACGCTCAGACACGGACTGACCACAGGCTGCTCTCCAAAGCGGGGGCAAACCATATGAAACCACGAACCTATGGATTGTTTTGTTAATTGTAATGCAATGTTACAGTTGAGGAGCAGAAGTAATACTCACAATTATATTCGGAGGAGGTTTTACTCCCGAAGCCTTGAGTAACGCCAGCGCCCCGACCTACCCAAAACGTATTCGGAATGTTATATAATCTGGCAAGCGCACGAAGGTCATTGTTGATGGTAGCCTGACTAGGTTGAGGTTCTTCGGCTGGTATCGGTATGATAACTTGGTTCCTGTTAGCACTTCACACTTAGAAAGAAATCTAACTGGATATGTTCTGACACTCTCCCGTCTGACGTCCATCATTCGGCATGGGGCTACTCTGAACTTCATCCGGGTGGGGTCTGTCCTTGTAAACAAATCTGTTTTCACGTTTAGTTTCCCTTATTCTAACTAAGGATACGCGATTACATACATAATCCGAACCTCTGGTTTCAAGACTCCAGGCCCTTCAAGCTGCTCTAGTTGTCAATATTTGAGTTCAAACAACCCCAAGCACAAACCTGCTTAAGTGCTTCCATGTTGCAATTCTCAGATTCTTCGTGCGGTATCCCATCAGCTACTTGAGTATATAAGTAAACCTCAGCAAAGTCACTTACTCGAGCCCACCGGCGAATCATAGACGTTGAAAACAAGAGCGGCTTTGGGAGCTGCATTTTCAGTTGGAAGATATTGGTCGAGTTGCTGCGCAGATTCCATGAATGGGTCAAAGTCATCAATATCACCCTCCTGAGTAGCATTCTGGGAGCTCTTGCGAAAGTCAACGCCTTTGTTTGAACGGTGGATTTTGATTCACATACGGGTGGACTTGTTAAAGGAGTATTCGCTGGAACGACTGAAGGGAGACCTGCGTTTGTTGGAGGGGAAATTGCCGTTATTGAAGGCTGAACAGGTTGAGTTGCTTGAGAACCATTTCCTATTCCACTCTGCTACCATACTTAGCATGTATCATCCAGTCAATACCCATAGAGCACAACAAAACTGACCTGAGACGCTAGTAAACCAGTGTCCGAGCCTGTTGCATTGGCACCAGGCCTCACACGGAAAGGAATCACTCCCTTTCTTCGCACTGAAAGTTCGTGTGGCATATTTCGAGTAGTGTTAGTGTATAACTTAGCCAAGTTCAGCTGGTTGTATGCTGTGAAAGGCGAGGGGGCCAATTTGATATATAGTAACATTCCAAACTACTCAGCTGGACAGCTCTCAGGCTGGTTATAATTGCCACTCAGCCATTAACTGGATGTTCGTTAACTACTCTAAATTATATTCTTATCAAATGAATTTAGTAAACAACAGTGTACTAACTGATAAGCCTAAACGGTGTCGTCCCTACAGAACCAACCTGCAGTTCCCCCACCTCTCGTCATCACTGACAGCTCACTTAAGTAATTGTACCCTACCCCGCCGAGATTATTTCACGTCATGTGTGTCAGCACATCCCTAACTTGTTGAATTTCTAGCGGCTAGTTCTACTGTAGGACTGGGCAGCTAGGTAGTGTCTTTGGGCTGAATGTATGGACTAGAAATTTCCCCTTGCGATGGTGTTCTAGTTATTCTCGGTCTCATAAAAGCTTCTTGGGAGTAGTTAAATCGCCAGCGAAATCGATTTTGTACTTGGGAGAACAAGTTGAGTTGCCCAGAGGAGCTGCCAAGTTATCCAAGTGCCATGTATAACAAGAAGTATCCAATGAAAAGCCTATTGGAAAAGAAACTTCCATTTTGTCCTGAGTACGGTGTGAGCCTGCTTGCCAATAATTTGCGCACGAAAAGTCGATGGTGGCTAATTTGTTATGGTTGGTTGGCTTTGTTGGGGTCTGTTGTGTTTTGATGTCTCCCCTACTGTTCCTTCTATTCTCGTAACTTTGTGGTGGTAAACGTACGAGGATTCTGCGCGCACAATTAGGATACCATCGTCATCTGATGCTCGTCATTCCTTGAACTCCTTATCTGCCAAGCTCGTCAGGATATTCTTGTGTGCCTAATATAGGCCACGGGGGCTGTAGGGCGATTATCCATGAAACGCTCAGCCTCGTCCCGACTGGTCCAATGAAATCTCCTCCTGGAGCCGACAGCAATTCATGCGAGCGAAAGAAGCAACGAGTGTGCAACATTTCTATTGAAACAGGTATTCAGACATCTCAATTTGAGCCTACCATCGGCATAGCTGTTGCCCATAATTGCTAGGCATCACTGCACACGAAAAAGCAACCGTACCTACAACCTTCAGTTTATGCAGCGTGTCACAAGTAACATCAAGGCTGAACATTCTGCTAAGCACCAGTCCGAATCTCACCCTGGGTCACTGGTCTCCAAGAATGATCCATCTCTCTTTTGAAGAAACAGCATCGACTGCCTAATTCGATATTAATAAGCAGCACAAAGTCTCATTGTCGGAAACTTTTCCGTGGAATCACTGTTTCGTCTCACCGTCACATTTTGATACATTCACCAGATCTCGCGTGTCTAACAAAGCCACTACTCCGGTGACTTCTGCTTCCCGTGAGCTTCGTTACCCGAGCCAGCGTACAATATAATTAATTCACGAACTAGGAGGAACGAAATGTCGAACCCACAACTAGATCCTGCTGGTCAAGGCGACCAAGATGATGTATACCCGTTACCTAACCTTTGTCAGAATGTAGACTCACCATGAGACCCAGGCTTCCCAGCCCATTCTCCAATTCTTTGCCAACTTCCTGCCCTTACACCACGGAAAGCAGCGTTTTCGTCACAACAATCCGCGGCGTTACATACTCCCCACCCATTCCTACCAGAACCAAGTCATACACCATCAATACGACGCCATGGGAAGACTGCATAGGGGCCGCCAGAACGATCGGTATCTCAGCCCAACTTCCGGACGCATGAAGAGATTGGTTGTCCAAGCTACTGGTGACGTCTGCAAACACAGTCGTGCACATACCTGGGGGCGTGTCAATATCAAGAAAAGTGGGCCATCGATTGTAATCATTGCCAACTGGCCTTGGAATTACAAGAGAGATTTTCCGCTCGAAGATAACCCCTTACACTGGCTGGGGTTCATCGGGATTTGGATTCTCACATGTATAGTGGTTAGCATCTTACAGCTTTTCATCCTGTCCAGAAGGGGCAAATATACCGGCCACTATCCACCGTTGCCGTTTAAGCTCTGGGAATATCCAAAGGAATGGAAAACTCTGGACGAGAACGCCCCCGTCTCTACAGAAATACCAGCGGCAAACCCTCTTTATTCAACCTCGCTGGCGCTGGAGCCCAAGCCTGGTGAACACGCACAACGTCCTCACAGACTTTGTGTGATCAATACGGTCGGAGACAACGTCGAGTACGAAGTTAAAGACACCGAGGATTATGAAGTCGATAAAGTCCCGTCTTATGTATTCATTTCGTTTACTAGCGCGCAGTTCCCCTGTCAAAAAGGCAGAACTAGGAAAGCAAGTCAATCAGGACAACCTCTGGCAGATCAGGTAGAAGAGATGGAATGGATGGACGGACCCTATGGCGCACAACTAGTATCACTTGCAATTCATGCAACAATTGCCGAGAAGAAAAAGGCGTTTTGGCTTAGCGAACAATGTTTGCTTCCACCTATAGACGAAGTAAATGAGAACATGAGGAAAAATAATATGCCGGAAATCGGGGAGAAAGAATATAACGAAAAGAAAACTAAGGAAATTCACATAATGAGTGATATCATCAGAGGTGCTGCGGCTATTGTGATCATCCTCGGACAGCCCCCAGGTGCGGTAAGTGCTCGATGTTTGCCACTATATATATTCCCCGCCATTTCTGACGGGTTCAACGGGTCCAGGAACAGGTTGAAGAAGAAAGTCCCCGGCGGTCCAAGACCCCAGCAAATCTGCTGGACGAGAACGAATTGCTTAAAAATTGGGGGGGACGTATGTGGACATTTCCAGAGCTGCTGATGTCTAAGAACGAGAAAATCAAAGTCTATTATGCTTGCGATATGGATGGAATGAGGGACATCAGAACTTGGAATCCGACGAACCCGATAAGCTGTCAGCCGCCGCCACCTCCGTCAGGTGCGGCTGGGGTGCCTGTGGGTGGGCTTGGTGCGGCTGTCCCGGCGAGGTACTGCGGCTGTAAAACCCGCCCACTCACCAAGAAGATTATCGCCGAAATTGCGTGGGTAGACCATCAACTCTCGAGTCAAATGATTGATCATTTCGACGGGAAAATCAATCTAAGCCGATTGGAGCTGGTAAAGATAACATTGCACTGCCTGAACTCTCGTGGAATGGATCAGAAATACGATGGAGACCTCAGTTACGTGTTGATGGGACTTCTGCGGAGAAGGCCAAAGGCATATATTACTGATAGCGCATTCATGGCATTTGCTCGCCTTTCCTTTGCCAACGACAGTGACCGCTTGCTCGAGCGCATGGTCTGTATTCTTCCGAAGCCACCCAGTCCTAGACCCAACTCCGGCCGGGTAGATGAACGCGGCAGAGACATCAACTCGCCCGCCCGCATCAGTAGGAATGTCTCCTGGATAGCCTTAGAAGACCACTGGAGCGCAAACCTATGGGACATAGAGCCACTGTGTCAAGTAGCTGGAATTGGCAGCCTGCACGATCTCACCCAGGAAACCATCATTCTGGATGGGTGTTTTGGCGCGAGCATAAGATGGAAGGGATTTGCTCGCGTAGCTTTCGGGACGAAGTGGTCGTGGAAGAGAAATATATCAAATGGACTTCTGAGACTGGCACTAGTGTACGTTATCGCCGGGATGCTTGTCGCAACTCTGATTCCACATCCTGTCGCCCACTTTTTTGGTACTGTTTTTTTTCTGGTGGGGTGGCTTTTGGTGTTTACATCGCCTGTCATTGTGCAAAGGAGGGATACCGGCAAGGTCTGGGACCGTCAACCGTGGCTGTTTGGCTTTGAGGGACACCTTAAAATCGAGACCATCGAGGAGACGTTGTTCGGATCCTATGACAAGCGCCTGACCTGGAGTGCAGCCGGGTCCACATCATCGCACCATCAGCGAAGCGCCCACGACCGACGCGAGGGTTGTGATCCTTGCCTCAAAACTTCCTTTGCGCAACGCATCAGAGATGCGCAAACTGCTTCTAATACGGATGAGAGGGTATTTACCCTTGTTGATACAGGCACAATGACCGCTCTCTCGTTCTTAGCAGTAAAGCCACCATCTGCTGCAATTGTCTGTGGGCAGGAGGGAGGGATGTTGCGGGTTGCTCTGTGTGGATATGACTGGACAAGTAATACTCTCTATAGAGAGACCGTTATACGAATGGAAACAACGGTTCAAGATAAGATGAAGCGGGTTGGTCGGCTGAAGTTTGCTTTCCAGAGGTCTGGGACGCTCTCATATGAGGTTAGTAATCCATCTCATTAGTTGTTCGTCCATGTCATAGGCTTACAGAATTCATTTAATTATACAGCCCGGTTATCATGGGGATTTTCTTTAGGTTTTGCTTTCATTTTGATTTCTTCCTAGTAAGAGCAAGAGTGGTTCTTTCTTTTGAACGTGTTAAAATTATGGTCGATGGTGGAGGTAATGCAGTAACGGAGATGTCTCAGCGTCTGATAAAAGTTGCTCTGGTACACCAAACGTTCTTTTTCCACCTAGCATAGTAAAATATAGCCAACGAGAGCAAATAAAGTGCAATTGCTCGAATGAGGTGCAATATTGTTGTATGGTTGGCGTTGGTGGGACAGTCAATGACATCCGATAAGCGAGAAGTTATCGATCTATCGGCTAAACGCCACATACGTCATCCGGTATGGTGAGAGAAAACGAAGGAGACTCCTTGCGGCAGCTTTTAAAGTTACTATACCGGGCCCTACGATTAATACAATCCAGGGACATGACAGAAACCTCTGCAGATATATTGAGCGTGAAACATCAGAGGATGAAGGCAAGCCATGTTAAATCTAACTGTGGATGTAAAATTTGGAAACACTGTCATACTCTAATTAGAGTCAATACAGTATGATTAAACCAAACAACAACAAATTTGGAAACATGGTTGATCTTGGGAAGGAAATCTGGATTGAACCGCACTTTCTTTATTTAGAAAGTGCTAGTTACATCCACATGAAATGCTCAAGGCATTCCTAAGGCTCAAGCACCCTAAAATTCATGCTTCCTTCCGCCAGAAATTGGATCCATTGGTCAACTTTCGCATCACGTTAGAATGTGTTTAAAGGACCGTCCCCGCATCTTAGTATCCTGTTTGATACATCCTCGTCCTTTCCACCTCCTTCCCTTCTGTACAGTGACCGAAACCGCCGCATACTCGACTGGTTCCGCGAAGTCTGAGACCGTTCTGATACACAGCGTAATGTTGTGCAATAATAATTCCGACAACCCTCAATAGTTCTGGCACCTGTGTCCAGGACAAGATAGCTCAGGACGGGCCCGAGACGTATCATGACATAAGCATGTGTGCTGATGGCTAAAGAGTGAAGAATAGAGGATCCAAAACGATGTAAGCTATCCTCGTGTTCCTTAACGGTGTAATGCCTCGTCGAATACTTTTTGCTCGCGGTGTTTGATACAGATCAAACATCTGCTGTAGATAAAATATGATAGGCTAGTAAGCGAGTATTTGACAAACATAGGGAAGGATCGTCACTGGAAGGCATATTGCAAGAACCGACGCGGTGATATGGCGGGATTTTTAGTAATGCGAAATGGCCTGATGTGATATATCATGATGCATACGGGATCACGTGGTGTGGGGAAGTCCGCGATAGACTAACATCGCATCATCATGCCGTAGACAGAAAGCCAAATTATCTATCCATGACACGAAAGCGGGGTGATTGGTAATGGGATGAAAACTCAGGAGGGAGGGACTGACCATCCTCCTCTTCCTCGTTCTCCTCCTCGTTCTCATTCTCCTCCTCCTCGTTCTTCTCCTCGTTCTCCTCCTCGTTCTCCTCCTACTCAATCCGCCGCAATGTCGAACCTCAAAGACCTCAACCTCTCCTTCTCCACACTGGCCGTAAGTCCCCCCCTCCACACCCCCTCCCAGCTAACCCTCCAGGTCCACGCCGACGAGCACCTAGCGCCATGCACCGACATCGCGCCGCCCCTCCACGTCTCCACCAACTTCCGGTACCCGTCCTCGCCGTCCCTCAGCGGGCCGCTGTCACACGTCTACTCGCGGCACACGGCACCGTCCAGCACCCGCCTCGAAACCACGCTCGCGGCCCTACTCGGCGGAGAAACCGTCGTCTACTCCTCCGGGCTGGCGGCATTCCACGCGCTCCTCGTCAACACAAATCCAAAACGTCTTCTGATCACCGACGGCTACCACGGCTGCCACGGCACCGCCGCGCTATTCTCCAAACTCACCGGGATGGCGATTCTCCCTCTCTCCACACCGCCGCAGGAGGGTGACCTAGTGCACATCGAGACGCCAATCAACCCGACCGGGATCGCAATGGATATCGGCGCTTACGCAGAGCGTGCGCACGCTGTGGGTGCACTGGTAAGTGTTGACGCTACATTTGCGCCGCCGCCGCTACAGGACCCGTTCGCGCACGGCGCCGACTACGTCATGCACTCCGGGAGCAAGTATTTCGGCGGACATTCGGACATGTTGGCGGGGATGCTGAGTGTGCGGAGCACAGCTGTGGCGGAAACGCTGCGCGGGCAGCGACTGTACCTTGGTGCGACGATGGGGAATATGGAAGCGTGGCTTGGGCTGCGGTCATTGAAGACGTTGGAGCTGCGAGTTACGCGGCAGAGCGCGAGTTCGAGTGTACTTGCAGGGTGGGTCCAGGCGCAGCTAACGGTGGAGGGGAGTGTGGTGCAACAGACTGTGAAGGAGGTGACGCATGCGAGTTTGCAGGAGGGCGGGGAATGGTTGCCGAGACAGATGCCCGGAGGGTTTGGTCCGGTTTTTAGTTTGGTGATGAAGAGTAAAGAGATGGCGAAGACGCTGCCGAGTAAGTTGCTGCTGTGGGGACATGCGACGAGCCTTGGGGGCGTGGAGAGTTTGATTGAGTGGAGGGCGATGACGGATTCGGGATGTGATAAGAGGCTGTTGAGGCTTAGTGTAGGCGTGGAGGATGTGGGGGATTTGAGGAGGGATTTAGAGAGAGGGTTTGAGGGCGTTGTTGGTTTGTAAATGTGGTGGATTCGGGAGAGGAGGATTAGACATGTTCATACTAGATGCTTGAGTTCCTTTGGGTTGGTTCGGAAAGAAGTCTAGGATTATGGAGATAGCGGGTGCTACCGAATATATTTCATATAATAGAGTTAGACGGCGGTATAATATGCAAAGGAAGGAAAACGGGGAGACGTGGGAGTCATGAAAAGTCACATAGGCTAATATATGGCACGTGACTAAATCAACTCCCGAGTCAACAGGTGGGGGCTGGAATACCAGCACCACAAAAAATAGGACGATGATACATAGCTGCCGTTCTATGTATATTGATTCGGTCATGAAAGACACTCAATCGCCTATGTGCAGTTCGTGCTTGGGCACGTGAGGAGTACTCCATAGATTCATTGCCATTCCATTTCAAAAACAGTGCGGAAAAAAAAAACGCACAACTCGGTATTATACAAAACCTCATCCCGTCTCCTCCCATCCCTACTTGAAATCCAGATGTACCACCTATACCATCCATCGAACACAAGCGCAACAAAGAAAATTAAGATGGAGTAAAATAAAAAAATAAAACTCGTTTGTTGATGCCCACATCGGGTCGCCGTCGCCCACTCAGACAAGCCTTGTTTCTCACATAGTCTCGCATAAGAGTAAGAAAACAAACATGACAAAAATCAAAGTCCAAAGGAAAACCCTACATCGCTATGGAGAAACCCAAACACGGAAGAAAGCCTTACCCCATTCCCGTACCCTTCTTCCTCTCCCTCTCTTTCCAATCCACTCGTTCCTCCATTCTCACCCTTAGTCCATCTCTTACTGAACCCGTTTTATCCGTAGATCTAGCCTTTCTTTAGTAATCCTCTCCTCGCTGCCTTCGGGCTATCGTTACTTGCGGTTTCAGCGCTCTTAAAGCTTGTTTTGAGAGTTATTCTCCCTTCGCCGGCTTGTACGACAGTTTCCTGTCCGGTTCCGGTATCGTCGACCACAAACAGACCCTCTCCCAGCTCCTCGTCCTTGAAGAGGTGGCTGTCCTTCACAAAAATCTTGAACTGCTGGTTCGCAAAGCACTGAACTGTGAATGACTCGTCGTACTGGACGTCACCGGAGCTAGATTTGATGCTCTTGCTCTTGAGGATATCTTTGCTCTTGTCTATTGCCCGGATGCGGACCTGCACATTCGCTCCCGGGGGGTAACCGGAAGCAGAGACGAGGCGGATAGTAGCAGTACCAGAATCCGGTCCACTGCCGATGACCCCGGGGACAGAACGCTGACTAGAAGTACTGCGGGAACGCGAGTGTGGGGACGTACCACCCATAGCGGAATCTGGGCTCAGACCGTTGGAAGAGCCACCACGTTTAGGAGTGTTCAATTGATCGTCACCAGCACCGTCCACATTTCGGATGGCACTGCCGCTGGATTTGGGACGCGTCTGATTTGTAGTCGTTCGTACCATCTCGGGTTCCACAATCGTTGGTTCTTCCTCTGCGGCTGCAGCCGCCTTTGAGCGGCCAAAGGTGTTCTTTTTGAGGAAGGAAGCACCCTTGCTGATGCCGCCAACTGCGAAGCCACCAACCTTCAAAGGAGCTCCAGCAACGCCAGTCACGAGTTTGCCCGGGGCAGCAAATGTACCATGGAATGTCGATGATCCTTGACGACTTCGAGTGACGTAGTCCGGCTTGAATACCATCCGCAGGCGCAACTCTCCAAACTTGGCTTCCTCACCCTTTTTGCCCTTGAGCTTGTAGACAAAAGTTTGCGGGTTGAATGGATCTAGAGCTGTAAGGTCAATATCAGTCTTTCCAAGGAAATCGGCCTATCTAATTTTTAGCTTCACACGTAATGAACAGAGGGCCTACAATAGCATACCTTGCTAGTAATGTCCCAGTCAAAAATCTCCACCGTAAACTTGGCCGCAGTGCGAGACGCCACCTTAGTCTCAAACATCTCGTTCCAGGCCGGGTGAAGGGTCTTCTTTTGCACCTGTGTCTTGTGGACTTCTTTGCCGTCAAGCTCGAAGACACAGAATGGATCACTCTTGCCATTGCGGTCCGCCGAGGGAAGATTCGCAGCATCAAGAACATCCACACGCAGAGTGCCCATATTGCTGATACTCTCGCTCGGGTCGAGTTTCATGTTGACCGGAATATACTTCAAGCTAACCTTAACCTTGCTCAGCTCGCCGTCCTTGCTTTTCAGAGTAAGCACCGTAGGATTATTCTACGGTCCCAGTTAGAAACATATCCAAAAAGTGGACTCGATGTAGTACTCACCAAACACATCTTCAAGGTCTCGAGAGTGCTGCCACTGAGTTTGGCCAATACACTATCCTTACCTTCGTCTCCATGTTCTCTTAGGCGGAGGGTAATCTCGGAGAACTCCAATTCTCGGACCATGGCATCACCGACTGGAAACTTTCAGCACAGTTACATGATGTTTGTTCGATGGTGCCACTTACTTTCATCAAATTTGACATGTTTGGAACGGATCCTTGTGGTAGAGAAGGCGGGAAACAACATGTCATCCATGAGAACTTCCAGATAGCAGTCCTTGTGAGACAGTTGACCTTCGATGATTTTGAAGATGATGAGACCAGAGTCTGTATAAATCGATTAGTACCTCGCTCGTTATCTTCGAGTAGAGGTATGTTTGACATACCATACTTGAGAAGTTCCTCGGGGGACAGTTTAATCTTAGGAGGCTTCTTCTCACCCTCGTCGCTTTGGCTGGTGATAGTAAATGCCGGGCTGACGGGAGTCTTTGTGGGGTCTAGTCCTTCGGGAGCTCCCAACTTCTTCGACGAGGGGGTAGAAACAGTATCCTTCCCAGCAGATTCTGCCTTCGCCGGATCGTTCTTGATGATCTCATTCTGCTCCTCTTCCATTTCCAACAACTTTTTCTCTTCTTCCTCTTCTTCTGGGTCGGCTATGTTCAAGCATGGGTAAAAGGTCGCAGTAAAGTTCAAAACTCCCTTGGGTGTGCTTTTGCGACCAAGCAATAGCCCTTCGCTACGGTTCCTCTTCTCGTCGTGAACCTGGTACAGACCTTCTGCATCTTCTTTGATGAACTCGGTAAGACTTAGCTCAACAGCGCCGAGAGATCTGTCCTTGCCCAAGTTCTCTTGATCCATAACCTCGAGGGACAGCATCTCCTTCGGAGAATGAACCGGTACGTAGAGCACTTCATCCCACTCTGGGTTGAGATCATTTTCGAATGTGACAGATCGAGCCTTTTCCACACCAGAGAGCAAGACCCGAATGTAAGGATCCGATTTGCCCAAAGCTTCCAGATTCCGGAGATCCTTCGCACTCTGGAAGTGAAGTCTCATTACTCCAATAGGTGTAATGTAGCCTCCGGTTCCTGCGATGCCCTTGATAGCTACTGGCTTCCATTGTGCAGTCATCTTGATACGTCCAGTTTTAGCACCCACGAGGTTGAACCATTCAGTTCCTTTTTCTTTCAGTTCCAGGAGGTCTGTCAACTTAATTTGGTATTTTCCCAGGACTGGATCATCAACAAAACCACGCTCATCCTTGATAATAACACCCAATTTACAGGTCTTGCGATAGGTGATGAGCATTTCGTGCGACTCCTCCCAGACAGGATCGTTCTTGCGCTTCAAGGTCTTTGTAGTGAAGACCGGGCGGTTGTTGAGCGTCATCTGGGCGTACGGCGACAACATACCAACCAAACTCTTGCTTGCGTCCAGATCCTTGGCCTGATGTACGGTGAATCTAACAATTCCAGTGTTACTCTCTGGAGGTGGTTCCTTTGTTCCGTCTTCTAGCAAACGGCCTTCCAATACAGGGAAATAGCGAACGTCGAACATAATCTGACCTCTGACCTTGCCATTGTTAGTGACAGGGAGAGTGAGGTTTTCTTGCTCAGGATCCTCTTGAAGTTGGTCCAATGCAAAGGTTGCAACGCCGAGTTCTTTGTCCTTACGAATCTCGTTGAAATCGTATACCTGGAGGGTTAAGCTGTCGTTGAGATTCGATACGATGATATATTTGGTCTCGTTCCATTTGGGGTCGGCGCTTTCGTGGACAGTTTTGGTCCTGGCAAGTTCGGCGCGATTATTGAGAGAGAAAACCGTGTAAGGATCGGGAGTTCCGCTGAATTTATCGGGGTTCTTCAATCCATGGGCTCTGTGAACGGTAACCGCGAGAACTCCAATTGCAGTATCAATGGGGGCGCCGCCAAGCATCTTTGCAACCTCGACGGTGTAGACCTACATCACTGTTAGCGACAGGAGAAAATGCAACTAAAGTGGGATAGCTCACGTTTGGTGCATAAAACATAGGTCCCAAATTGCCGTGGATTTGCTCTTGGATAAAGCCGCTCAAACCGGGAAGGAAACCAATATCAAAACCGAAAGTTTCTCCTCCCAGAGGCTTCAATGCGTAATCGAAAGTTGGTGGACCCAAAAAGCACACATCCACCTTCTCGATATGAGGGAAGGGAATCTGAAGCTTCATTTTGACCTTCATGGTTCCAGAGAAGGCCATATCTTCAACAATAATCGGAATACCTTTGCTGGCAATACCTTTGCCAACACGCACTTCCAGCACGATTTTCGGGTTGATCTTTTTCTTGAGCTGCCGGCTAGTCAGATCTGCGGTGTCATTGGGTGTAAAGCTGAATGACCAATCCATCTCGACAATATCGTCGTCAGTCTTCGGGTATGTCTTGACATGATCAACTCTCGGCGGTTTGGTTCCAAGGGTGAAATCTGACAATCGAATAGAGTCCAAGAAACCGGGCGTTTGGCCCGCAAGAATCCCGTCGACGGTGTTGATAATAGTAGCAGCCATAACTGGCTGGTAAATGGGCCAAAATTTGACGACAAAGGAGTTCATCCATTCAAGGGTCTCGACGTCCGATTCCAGCCGTGACTTTGCCATTTCACGATTGATATCGTCCCGAACATTGCGGCGAACCCGACGAATAGACGTTCGATAGTATGTTGCGCAGACAGCCCCAATAAGTATCACCCATGCCAGCCCACCTCCGATCTTGGTGATGAACCATGTGCTCAAGCAGGAAAATACAATTATACCAGCGTTATGCCACCATTCTACAATTCGTGAGCTGCGTAAATAACGTTCTACCCAGGAATGTTACCTCCAAAGAACTTGTCATCAAGGCTGGCCTCCACAAAAGTTTGATGATCCGTCACACTATCGTCCTTGTTAATACCGAGCGCGTCGTTCAAGCTTCCGAACCGTGGTTCCCATCCGGTTCTTCTCCACTCGCCGTCGCCAGCTTTCGGATAACCGTTCACCTCTGAAGATTTTGCTGGTGTAACTGCCGTTCCAGGCGTTGTCGGGCTTGTTCCGTCCGTCACTCCGTTTGTCGCAGCTGGTGGCATGTCTACAACTGCACCCACGCCATCCTGGGGTAATATCATTAGTACCAAAAACAAACATGCTTAATCTCAATCTTGGAGTGTAGTGGTGTGGAATAAGGTTATGGGTCGGGCTGATCCTAATACTCACAAGATCTGATACGACCGCTTCTCCGGCTCGTGCGCCTTTGACAATAGCTTTAGCCTTTGACAAATCTAGTCCAGGTGGTATTGCCTATTGTACTTTTGTCAGTCTCAAAATACCTGTAAAACTCAGACACACCGTTCGAGACTGCCGGAAGCACAAGAATAAACACCCCACAAGGTGAACGTACCTTCTTAGCCGCTGCAGCTTTATCTTCAGGCGATGCATCTGGTGGGAATTCAAAAGCTGGTACTCCTTGTTTGCGGGCTTCGTTCACCATATCGTGAGCTGTCGGCTTTGCTTGTTGTTGCTGTGCCGCAGCCGAACCCGGAGGAGGGTCTCTGGTATCCATGATGACGTACCCTTTTCGAGCCGGAACCCCGTCGACGTCAACGACAAGATTCTAACGCGCCGGTCGGAAAGGGACGATGCGAAAGGGACGAATTTGGTGAGGAGAAGAGGTTTGAGTGTTGGAAAGCTTGTACGTAGGATTAGAATCACTATCTGGAGGGGGTGTGATGGTTGATTCTCGCTTCTTGGCTGGTTGACGGTGGTTGGCGGGGATGCAACCGGTAAGATAAGTCGATTGGCGAGGGCTGAGACTGTCGTTGAATGGACAGCCGACAGGCAGCAGCGGCGGCGGTCAATTGAATGAATGAATGAATGAATGGGTGGAAGGTCGCTCGATATCGGTGGGTATAACGAGAGTGAGACTCGGAGAGGTGCAGAGGTTGTGAGATGGAGGTGGTAAGGGGGGGGGGGGAGCCTTGGTGGTTTACATACTAGAGATTACCACAAGCCAGTCCGGCGGGCGGCGGATTTTTCTTCTCCTTCAGGGAAACGACGTTCTAACTTGCTTTCGCCTCAAGTAGTGTGGGTGCAGAAACAATTACACACGACACTTACTTCTTTCTGTTCGTGTTGCGTGTTGATGTCTCGATTCCGGCTTCGGTGTTGACGACCTGATAGGAAGATGTTTACCTTGCCACTCAACCACCCCTGATGCTGCATGCATATCCATGGCAATGACCGTTCGATCTGCGATTTGTGGCAGCTCCCTAGCCACCCCATCACTCTCCTCTCCGAAACCCACATGTCACGCGAATCGTGTTCCACTCAATCCCACAATGACAGATACACAGCAATGGTACCTTGCCTGAGCAAACGCAACCTCTCGATGGAACGGAGCGTTCCACATACTCTACCTAACGGTGTCTTTGACGATTTTGGTTCATTTCTTAGCCCTGCATCTCTTTCGGCATCTGCGCAGAAGACATGCGACAATTCGTGCCGTTTCTGCCAATGCTGTCAAGCCTAATACCCGCTGCCAACCACTTTCTCACACTGGTGGAGATGATATCTGGCCCGTTGCTTCCGACGGCCTCGCCTTCGGTGTCTATGTGGTTGCACTGCAGAACGTTGGCAGCGATGTTTGCCTAGAGCTCGTCTCGCACGTGGCTGGTATGGCTGTGACAGTTTACTTTTCCTGTCTTCTCTTCCTACTCCACATTTTATCTTAGTACTTCACTTGTGATACTTTTCTATCTTTCTCATCTTGCCACTCTTCACAAGTACTCGGTTATTAGACAATTGGGGCCACCGCATTTGCACGCGTCGGGGCAGTCGCCGCATGAGTTAGGAGGATCTAGCCCGTGGTATCCGTGGCAAAATGCTTTAGTTTTTTGGGCGAACTGCATGCACGCGCTTGTAACGGGCAAAGTCCCAATTGATGCTGTTCGAAAGAACGAATGAAATCTCGGATTGAGCTCGCCACACTGGGTCATGAAGGACTTGATTAGATAACAAGGTACCTCTCCCAGAAGCATGTGTGGTTCTCATCACAAAGCCGTAGTCTGTGTATGCAAGTTACTTCGTCCGATATGGCATCAAGATCGCGGGCAGGGAAATTATTTTAGGGGTTAGGATCAGATGAGGGATGTGCTCGATCCTTGCCGACGATGACGCAAGCGGTAAAAGTTCTTTTTCTCGAAGCAGCATTGCGCACTATCCAAACTAACTTTATGCTCATCTAGCTCACCTCTCAGTGCACCCTTACTATACACACGCCAAAGGGCCGCAATGATGGACTTCGACTCGTCGATTATGCTCATCGATATGCTCCTGGTACCACCGTCCTGTCATACTCGGCGATAAGTTCAATTAGTTGTTGGAAGTGACGGGGGAGTTTCTGTCTAGTTAGCCTCGAGCCGTTGCGAAGCCTCATAAGTGTGGTATTGTTCCTGGAGGTATGTTCTCCGATGGAAATTATCTATATCTATCTCCAAATTACAGATCTCATATATGCGTAGAGATGAAAATAAAATTAACCGGCATTTCAAGGTCCCACCAGGGTAACGTTCTCTTCCACATACCTGGCATGAGTACATACACCTATTTCGCTGAGCTTAAGAAAATTAGCACCAGCCCTGTAACAACAGATCTCAACAGCCAACGGTGCCACATCGTCATATCCCACAGTATTATTTGTTCGTACGCATGCTAACTATGATACATAATGACTTTGGCGAAGTATTCTTCTCACAGCCCCAGGGCATCGATAAACGCCTCGGTATACCGGTGGACTTCTGCGCACCAGAGAATTTATTTGAAGACGTGCCTCCAACCTCCGATATCTGGTCTTTGGCCTGCTTAATACTCAGCATCATCGGGGACTATCCGCTGTAGGGTACAGCACGACCGAGGGCTATCATCCATCCTACTACTACCTTCGGCAATCCTCCTAGGCGGTGGTGGAATAAGCGTGAGAACTGCGCTAAGTCTTTCGACGAAGATACTGTACCGAGCACAATGTTTCGGACATCACATGTCACAAAAGTCTCGCCCAAGGAGATTTTATTGAGGGTTCCGCTCGGGTTACGCAGGAGCGGTTAGTATCTGTAAGTACTGCCACGCCGGATTGACGGGGAGGAGATGAGGCAGTTTGCAAGGCTTATTATGCTGGAGATACGGATTGTCACCAATGAGATTCTAGGGTTGTTGCCAACTTTCTGGATTGAGAGTGGAAGAGCAGTTGAGAAATGAATCAGGTTTCATAGTTTTACTGACGGAGTTAGAAGCATCGGTCTTTCAATGACATACAATAGCGCTAGAATTGGCTATGATATATTTATAGATCTGTTGAGAAATCCATCAGCGCGTTTCCGGTATGATCAATGGACTAGAATCCAGAGTTGACGCCGTCAATCTTACGGTCTAAGGAGTTCAAAATGTGACGTTTGTGGGCGGGATTCTAAGCTTGCGGGTGAGATTTCACAATTTGTGGGTGGATGAAAGCACTAAATCCATGGTATCAGCAAGATTTCTACCAGTTATTGAACAAGCAAGGTCCCGAGATTTCGCCCAATTAGGCGACTCCGGCCAGCACCAAGTTTATTGCAAGGCTTCAGTGACATGGGAAGATAAGAACTGGTGGTAGAGAGATATGATCAGCGTAGCCGACTACAGAATGATCTATCCCAGTACGACTATACGTACCCGAGAAGTCATCAAGGCCGAGATCGCCAACTGAGCTATATGAGTACAATCGTGGTAAGAAAGTGAGTATATGCTGGAGGGCGGTACATAGTGGGCATGCCTCGCTATGATATCTTACTCATGATGGATTACTCGTCAACATTATTAAGCACTACCTAAACACAATCCTCTTGACCTGAAGCGACGCGTAAAACAAACCCCTGTATCTGGGTAGATATTCGAGCAGGGAGTATGGGTCCTGGAATCCGTTCACCGCCTGCAGATCACAGCAGGTGCACTTTAGTTGTATCACCTACGTAGCATTTGGACCTGAATAGCAATCCCGGTGATTATGGGAAACGCGTATCTAGATATCATTGTGCATATTGACAGTCTTGCTTACTTGGCTGTGCCGTGCTTGACATCTTGCTGTGTCCTATACGAGGATGAAGTACAGTAAAGCGTACCGTATTTGTTTGATAGTCCTTGCAACGATTGGATACTTCAGCAACTGCTATACTTTCTACACTAAATCATTCTCTTTTCATAAACCTATGGCCTAGCACGCGAACCGTGCAAACGCAGCTCCCTCCACGCTTTAGTTAACCGCGTTGCCGAGTGACATTGTGTGAACCATTCTTGGTTTTTATATTAAACTGTATCCCGACCTTCTTTATACAACCTTGAAGATACGGCGATGCTTTCTATTTCAAATGCATGCGACTCTGTACATTTTTTTGTTGCCACGATTCCATCCCTGACCCACGGTCCGGATTGAAACAACCGGATTCCTCAAGCAAACGTCCAAATTATATTCCCACCACCTTACCCACCACCAACGACGTCACGAACATCATCACTGAACAGATCTATTCTCCAAAATGGACGCACTCCGGGATGCTATCAATAATGTCTCTCTCTACGAAGTCAAGGCCGCTGTACGGAAGGCACAGAATGGTGAGCGTCCCCCTTACCTCCGCGATGCCGCGCGTCGAGTTCCGGCTATGCCCCACCAGACCCGCAGCTCCCTACCCCACCCACCGCTCTAGCGTAGCTGTTCTTCCGAATGTTCAATGCTGACCACAATGTGGATGCGAAATAGTCGTTATGAACTACACCGAGATGGAGGCGAAGGTACGGTGACGATTGCCAGTTAAGGTCGGGGGTAGTAGCTATTAACACTGATACAGGTCCGGGAAGCAACGAATAATGAACCCTGGGGAGCTTCGTCTACCTTGATGAATGAGATTGCGAGTGGAACGTACAACTAGTGAGTATCTTTGTTATTGACCCTGGTATCGCAGCAGCGGAGGAGGTGGTGGTGGAGGAGGAGGAGGCGGAGGAGAAGAGGTCCGTCAGTGGTGAGGCTAACATTTGCATGTGCGAACTAGTCAACTCCTTAACGAGATTATGCCTATGATTTACAAGCGTTTTACCGATAAGACTGCCGAGGAATGGCGACAAATCTACAAGGTCAACCAATTCGATCCCACATCTTCAAAGGAGCTCACTGAGCAGCTAACATTATTGAGCTGCAGGCTCTTCAACTTCTTGAGTTTCTCATCAAGAACGGTGCCGAACAAGTCATTGACGATGCACGCTCCCACCTCTCTACTATTAAGATGCTCCGTCAGTTCTACTATATCGATCACAACGGCAAAGACCAAGGAGTAAACGTCCGCAATCGTGCAAAGGAGCTCGCAGAACTACTTTCCGATGTGGACAAGATTCGGCAGGAACGGAAGAAAGCTCGTCAGACAAAGGCCAAGTACGTTGGGGTTGAGGGTGGTGGCTTTAGCGGATCTATGGGTACCGGTCGGAGATTTGGAGGGTTTGGTAATGACTCGGCAGAATTTGGCGGTTCCAGTGGTGGTGTATACGGCGATGGCGGGGGATTCAGCGCAAGATCTACTACCGGCGGTTTCCACGATGACGGGTACAGCTCAAGATCCGAATCGAGAAGCAACCAAAAGTTTGAAGAATATGATGAGTATGACGATGGAGGTGCAACTTCTTCCCGGCGGCCCGCGCCATCCCGACGGCAAGAGCCCGCAGCTGCCGCTTCGAAACCGCCACCAAAGAAGAAGGCGCCTGAACTTGAGATTGACCTATTAGGAGGTGATGATTCCGCAGAACCATCGAATGGCAAGGCATCAGCCTCCGCTGACCTTGGATCCACCGCCGCCGACGACGACTTTGATGATTTCCAGTCTGCCGCACCAGCAAAACCGGCTGCCCCATCAAACCCAATGGCCACGTTCACTACCATGACCCCTCCTCCGCTGATGTCATCTGCCTCGGCACTTAGCCTCGTCCAGCCCAAACCCGTATCGACGAACCAGAAATCCGGCATGGATTCCCTCGTCGGGATTTCATCCCCCTCGCCTTCCGCCGGCTCCTCCGCGTTCGGTTCCCCAACCATTACACCTGTGACCACTGGCTCGGGCATGGGTGGTCTCGCCTCAATGGGTGCGATGAAGCCAGCAAACGCGAGCTTCCAACCTGTACAACCGAACTACTTCACTTCTGTCCCTGTATCCACAAATAACACTGGCTCAAAGTCTTCGCCGTTGTCCTCGGTATCGTCGACACAGCCCAAGAAGCCCGGCAGCGACGCATTCGGAAGTATTTGGAACCAGGCTAGCTCGGGGATCAAGAAGAGTACCACTCCCGTCTCGAAGACGCCGAGTTTGCAAACTATGGCGCAGGAGAAGGCGAGTGCAGGGATCTGGGGCACTGGCGCGACTGCTGCGAAGCCGCCTGCGTATGGAAGCTCAACATCAACGACGACGAAGACAGGCGGGGATTTGGATGATCTTCTGAGCTAGATTAGAGTGGCATGGTATGATGGTGGGGGAGAAAGGGTGTTTATGTTTGATACTGTCACTACTGTATCTATCTCTATGCTCCCAGGTTTTAGGGGCTTTGGTTTGGGGGACTCACATACATTCATCTATTACTATCTGGCTTTTAGCGAAATCCACATGGAAGTTATGGACGTTTGGTTGGGTTATGGGTTGGAAAAATGTATCTTAATTCAACGTCATCGAATCTAAAGTTTTTATATACCTGTTTGTATCGTGCGCAGTGCGAAGTGGTAGGTTGGTGAGGGTGAAGGCGAGACACGATTTGCTGGCCAACGTGTAATAGCCAAGGTGTGCCGATGTGGAAGTTGCGTGAGGCGTACAGAAAGAGGGGGAATGTATGTTCGAACAAATAGGAGATGGGATGAGACTCCTGCTTTCTGTGCATGTTTCCCCTCTCTCTTTGTTTTTCACATCTATCTGCTCCAGGCTATGGTACAAGAGGGCAAAGAACCCAGGGAAGAAGCGAGCAAAGCCTGTCCCTGAACTATACGCTCAGTGTACACGACGCAGACAGTGAGTTTAACCAGGCAAATTATGAACAAAAATTACAACACACAAATAACAGTTTTCAAACTTCTTCATTATTTATTATTCTAACCTGCACTGACGGGCGGAATGATAGCCACCTCATCACCGGGTTTTATAACCCTCTCGGCATCCTCCTCCAAGTCTACATACTCCAAGTTGACGGTGACCATACTCCCACACAGCACCTTCTCCGTGATACCCGGATACTTCTTCTCCAGACTCTCATACAACTGTGAGAGCGGTAATGGCGCAGGTAGAGTTTCTCCGTCACACTTGCTGTAACTAGTAGCAGCCGCGAAGTAAAGGATCTTGAAAGTCTCCGGGGAAACCATCTATACTATTTCATTTCGGGTCAGCACGAGTCTAGGGCTGTGAATGCGAGAATGGAAAAAAAAAGTGGAAATAGCGTGGTATCAGAGATAGAACAATTTGCAATATGAAATAAGCATTGGCCTAGGGCCTTAGAACAGGTCTCAATAAATCTCATCATATACGTAGAGAAAAAAAGATGGAGTGCACGGAATGTGTAGCGTACCTTTGCTGTGAATTGGTTTCAGTCGGCGGTGATGCGAAAGTAATAGTAATTGACGCTCCTAATCTCTTTCTCGTCGTTAGCATGCTCTCAAAAAACACGGTAGTAAGCATCGTAAATGATGGAATTCATAAGAAAAATCAGACGGCCGTTCTTAAAATGAGTGTCCAATCAATTTGTCCTTTCCTTACGAAAAGCTCGGGCTTCGGAGTACGTCATTGCATGTTGACAAGTTTGTTCATCACTGTTATGAATGCCGAACGCAAAGTTGAAAAGAGGAGGAATGATGAAGTACCTTTGTGAGGGACGGAGACACGAGGAAACTAGGGCGGTGCCATTAGAATTCCTCGTGACCCATGTTGTAAGTATTCACCCGCGAGGGCATGTTGGTTGGTGGCGAGAAAAAGGCATAATGAGAGAAGCAATTCTCATACCTGGGTGAGGGTGATTGTGAAGAGGAGAAGTGGAGGTCGTCGACGAGGGTCGGGTAAAATTTGCGGGGCTGGGTCACAGATGAAGACAGCAGTCACGTGGACGGCCAAACATATCTGGGCACGCTATAAGGAAATAAATACATGAACCTCCAATATTCAGCTTCAGAAGGTATTTCGAGAGGTTTCTGATATATTTTAATATTCTTCAAGCAGTGTCTAATATATAAAATGGCATTATGTTGGGTTGCGTTCTTGAAGCTTCACGGAACATCACTTCAATGATCCGAACTCCCCGGCAATAAGGTCTGTCAACCCGATTTACCAGACGGTTCCGGTTATACTCCGATACTATCAAAGTTTCATACTGGGGAAAACCTAGGAACTGGGGGATGCAGACATCTAGAAAACACAGCACAGTGTACGCTGGCAAAAAATAACAAAGCCACAATACAGAATAATTTAAAGCAGTTGAATATGCAAACATGTCAACATAAATAAAATGAAAGAGGCTAGAAGAGTAAAGTCAAGATTCCATGAACTTGACCACTGATCGGGTGGCGGGGTCTTCCATCAGTAACATCGGGAACTCAGCAATGCAGAACATAAAGCAACTGGTACTGGGACAGTGGTAGCATTACTGCAGTAACTGGACTATAGCCTCGTAACCTTTCGCTCTGGCAAGGTGCAACGGTGTCCTTCCTTCAGAATCGGTAGCGGATACGTTGGCGCCGTTCTCTATCAGCAGCCGGGCTACAGCCTCGTGCTCGTTCCAAACGGCAAAGTGCAACGGCGTCCACCGCTCAGAATCGGCAACGGAGACGTCGGCGCCTCTGTCTATTAGTAGCTGGGCTACAGTCTTATGGCTCACAGTGTGTAGAGGTGTCTCCCCATATATACTAGCAGCCGAAACGTCAGCACCCTTGTCGATCAGCAGCCGGGCCACTTTCCCACGCCCTTTCACAACGTGCAGCGGTGTCATCCCATCCGTATCGGCAGCCGAGACGTCGGCGCCCTTCTCGATCAGGAGCCGGGCCACAGCTTCGTCGCTCACATAGTGCAGTGGTGTCCTCCCATTCTTATCGGCAGCTGAGACATCGGTGTTCTTGTCGGTTAGCAGTAGCCGGACCACAGCCCCATGCTCCTCCAAGACGGCAAAGTGCAGCGGTGTCATCCCGCGTATATCGCCAACCGAGACGTTGGCACCCTTGTTGATAAGCAGCTGGGCGACAGCCTCGTCGGTCACAGAATGCAGTGGCGTTCTCCCATTCTCATCGGTAGCTGAGACATCAGCGCCTTTGTCGACTAGAAGCCGGGCTACGGCCTCACACCCTTCCAAGACGGCAAGGTGTAACGGAGTCCTCCCGGCTCTGTCGGCAGGCGAGATTTCGGCACCCTTGTCGATAAGCAGCTGGGCCATAGCTTCGTCACTCACAAAATGCAACGGTGACCTCCCATCATCATCGGTAGCGAAGACATTAGCACCATTGTCGATTAGAACTCGGGCTACAGCCTCGCGGCCCTTGTCAATCAGCTGCAAGGCAACAGCTTCGCGATCATTCCAGACGGCAAAGTGCAGCGGTGTCGTCCCGTACATATCGACAGCGGAGACATCAGCGCCCTTATCGATCAACAGCTGGGCCACAGTCTCATTGCTCACAAAGTGCAGCGGCGTCCTCCTGTACTCATCGGCAGCCGAAATGTCGGCGCCTTTATCGACAAGCAGTTGGGTCACAGTCTCGTCTTTCACTAGGTGCAGCGATGTCCTTCCGTACTTATCGGTAGCTGAGATGTCGGCGCCCTTATCAATCAATAGCCGGACCATAGATTTATGCTCGTTCTGGGTGGCAAAGTGTAACGGTGTCGTCCCATAGATATCGACAACGGAGACGTCGGCACCCTTGGCGATCAACAGGTGGGCCACATCCTCGTTGTGTCCTACAATGTGCAGCGGTGCTATCCCATCCTTATCAGTGGCCGAGATATTAGCACCTTTGTCAATCAGCAGTAATGCCACAGCCTCGTGCTCGCTCTCAAGGGCAAGGTGCAGTGGTGTCATCCCAGAACCATTGGCAGCGGAGACGTCGGCACCCTTGGCGATCAGCAGGCGGGCCACATCCTCGTTGTGTCCTACGATGTGCAAAGGTGCTATCCCATCCTTATCAGTGGCCGAGATGTTGGCACCCTTATCAATCAACAGTAATGCCACAGCCTCGTGCTTGCTCTCAAGGGCAAGGTGTAGAGGTGTCGCCCCGGAATCATCAGCAGTTGAGACATCGGCACCTCTGCCAATCAGTAGTCGGACTACAACACCGTGCCCATACTTTGTAGCACAGTGCAGCGGTGTCCTCCCACACTCATCGGCAGCTGAGATAACTGCACCCTTGTCAACCAGAAGCCTGGCCCCAGCCTCATGCCCTCTTACAATGTGTAGTGCTGTCTTCCCATCTTTATCGGTGGCAGAGATGTCGGCGCCCCTATCAATCAGCAGACTGGCCAAAGCCTCGTGCCCGTGCTTTATGGCATGGTGCAGCGGTGTCCTCATGTCAGAATCAGTAGTAGAGACGTCGGCGTCATTCTCCATCAGCAGCCGGGCCACAGCTTCTTGCCCATACTTTATGGCATAGAAGAGCGGTGTCCTTCCGTATCCATCGGTAATCAAGATGTTGGCACCCTTGTCGATCAGCAGTTTGGCCATGGCCTCGTGCCGTTTCTCAAGAGAAAGGTGCAGTGGTGACTTCCCGTTCTCATTGGCAGTGGACACATCGGCACCTTTAGCAATTAGAAGCCGAGCCACAGTCTCGTTACCCACAAAGTGCAGTGGTGTCTTCCCGTTCTCATCGGTAGCTGAGACGTCGGCACCCTTAGCGATCAGTAGTCGAGCTACAGCCCCGTGCCCGTGCTTTGTGGCCTGGTGCAGCGGTGTCCTCCCGTGCTCACCAACGGCCGAGATGACCGCACCATTCTCAATCAGCAGTCGAGCCACAGCCTCATGCCCCTTCACGAAGGCGCGGTGTAACGGTGTATTCCCAGAGTCATCGGTAGCCGAGACGCTAGCACCCTTGTCAATCAGCAGGTGGGCGACAGCCTCGTCGTTCACATAATGGAGTGGTGTCATCCCGTTCTGATCGGTAGCGGAGACATTGGCGCCCTCGTCAATCAGCAGCCGAGTCAAAGTGTTGTGCCCATACTTTGTGGCATGATGCAGAGGTGTCCTCCCGCGCTGGTCGGTAGCCGAAATGTCCGCGGTCTTGTCAATCAGCAGCCGGGCCACAGCTTGGTGCCCGTTCCAAGTCGCCCAATGGAGAGGCGTCTTTCTCTGGCTATCTCGAATATCGTTCAGATCGGTAGCAACGCATGGCCCTTGAAACGCAGAACCAGCTTTCTCGGCGGTTAGTCGTTCTACCACCTTCATGAGACCATATGAAGATACAATATGAAGTGGTCGCGTTCCAAGGTTGCAAAGGCTCATGCAGTATTTTTGATGCATACTGGTGTATCGAGGAAAAGCATTTACCCAAGCTTGAAAAGCATTTTCGTCCCGGAAAAACTTCACGACTACGTCCCAAAGCTTCGAAACAAAGCACGTTTCATCAGATTCGGTCGCAACATCGGCGGCGTGAAGTAACCAATTGGCAACAGAGTAGTAGAGCGGGTGTGAGCTTTGCACACGTTTGTAAGTCGGTAAGTTGCAACTTCTCGAAAGTGCGACTATAACATCAGCGATAATGTCACAACGTGTAGTCCGTCAGACTACTCAATAAAGGGACCGATTTCAAATGCAGCTCATTCGCACTGGGAACGGTGTCGTTTGCCAGAAAAGTGAGACAAACGTTTACATGTCTTATCTAGTACATTGAGGTGAACATGTGCGTGGTAGATGGCAGCTGAGAGAAAATGACACTTCAAATCCCCAGCTACCAGTTATAACGTACTAGAGTTTTCCCCGTAGGTACTAATAAACGGGAATAGAGGAATGTCGGTTACTTACTACAAGATATTGCGATCGAAGCATGTGCCTCGCTTTCTTGAATCAAATAATATTCCACCTGGTCGCGATGGTCGCACAAATGCAAGTCCCCTCCATTTTGAAGTAAGAATTCCCGTACCGATAAATGGGTAAAGCGTACCGTGTCACCAACGATTTCGACCAAGGGTCCGCAATAATCGAGAATGTTCTCCTTCGTCGCGAGCCTCTTTTCTGAGGGGTCGAAATTTTCTTCGTCATCCTGTACTGCGCAAGCGTATGCCAATTCTGCTACTGAAAGCGGCCTCTTAGCCATTCCAACCCAGTACAAGATTTTCTTGCGGATCTCCTGGTTTCGCTTGTCCAGCCGTAGAAGGATATGTTCGTACATTCCATTCAAGTCCTTGGGAGGGGATTTGAGCATCTCAGGAACACTGGTAGTTGACGGAGAGTCTAGCTGGTCAAGCAATAACGCTGCGTATTTAAACATCCCCGCAGAATACTTTGGAACCTGTTCGATGATTTGCTCCTTGAATTTCTCTAGGCTGGAAAGCTCCTCCACACGTTGAATCACAAATCTTTGGATGTCGTCTTCCACACGCATTTCCAACGTGGACACACCACTATGCATTTTCAACTTGTTGGAGATGACATGTTCTTCTCGGCTAGTCAAGAAGAACCGAACTTTTCCACGAATCTCCGCGGCGGAGGAAAGTTCAAGCACCCGATCTAGAAATGGCATTTGACCCGTAAGGCATTCATCCAGAGCGTCAACGACAACGGCGATCCTTGTCGGGAATGCTCGAACCATTTCGACAAATATATTCCAGAGAGTTTCGAAGTCGGTGCATTGCTCGGATTTCGCATGTTTGTGAAACGCTTGCTTGAGAATTTCAAACAACGATTTCAAAGCGTTTTGCCCGATGAGTTGGTCGATGAGATTGGACGCAATTGCCGCCGCTGTCGAACTGTCCGGTCTATCGTGCTTGCAAAAGAACCGTAACACCCGCAGCTCAGTTACAGGGGTTTTTAGCAGCTCTGTTACAACAAAGCTAGCGAGAACAGATTTACCGGCACCTACAATTGCAACCGCAAGCCAAGTATTAGCAATTATAATATAATTTGTTGCCCATAATTGGTAGGCAATATAATCGTAGCAATAGCTTTCAGCATTCGTACCAGGTTTTCCATGGACCCAAATGTGCTTATATTCCTGAATATCAGTGAATCGTTGATATCGTCGAGTCTTCAATATCCATGCACATGAATCTTTAGCAATCAAATGCCTTTGGTTCTTTCGGTACTCCGAGTCGGCATTTTCCTGGGCACCGAGCCATTTCCGACACTCAATTAACTTCCTGCTTTCATTCTCTAGTCGTATCCAGAAATGTTATGTCAGACCAAAAATATGGGGGACGCTGAAGCGGAATGCTTACCATCAATAGTCTCAGCTAGTCGGTCGTGTATTTGTTGTATAACTCGATGGGTAGCTGAACATGACAGTTAATGTGCCTTTCCGCTAAGCTGATTCGTCAGGCAGAGAACTACCATCTATCTTTTCCTCCAATAACTTCACACACTCCTCCATGCCATTTTTCAACTCCTGCAAGTGGGTTGAGTTCTCTGTTGAAGTAAATTAGCACATTGGCAACTGTCGAGTTGAGCAGTTGATATATCTTGAGGTATTATCAAACTCTCCGGAGGTCTCAGGAGCCAAAAAGGCAATACGATATCACACTGAGTAGGCATGATATCGAACATAAACGCTTAGTAGGAAAACACTTGCCTAAAATTTCCACCAAAGCTCCGCTATTTGCGACTTCTCTAATAATTATCTCTTTTTCCGTGATTTCATCGAGTAAAGGCTTAAACTCGATGCTAAATGGCTTGAGTGAACTTTTCCAGGCACCAGCTTTACCGGGGGGATCGAAGTAATTCTTTGCTTTTAGCGAAAGTACGATTGCCGCGGCGTACAGCTGTGGAAGCCGGACCTCAAAAACGCTGAACGTCGCCTTGTAGTCGAGATTCCTTGAATTGGGACTTTGAGCGAATGCACTATAAAGGCCGTGATAAAACTCGCATTTCACCAGAGTAGTAGCTATGGCTTGGATGGCCTGTTCAAGATTATCAAGAGTTTCATAGCGATTCCAGGCCAACTAGTAAAATAGTTAGTAGACCGTCATCAGAGGGGCGACGACACCCCGAGAAAGTAGAACATAGAGTCCGCGTGCTATCTAATGCGGATTATCCAATAAAACATGTATACATTTCAACATATAGAGACGACTAGCAAGGCAGAGGACATTCAGGGGATTAGTGTACGCACCTGAATGACCGTACGAGCGCCAGCCCACACAAGGGCGGTGATTTGGGGTTGGTGTTGAATTGCCACGTCCACGATAGCACAGTACTTGTTGACATGTTGCAAGGTCTTGTACATCTTCTCCGTGTGCTCCCGTCTGCCATCCATACTATATCGTACTTCTTCAACTACCGCCTTTGCCTGTTCTGCCGTGGTACCCGTATATTCATCCCATTTGAGCTTTCCCCACTCCACAGGTCCTAGCCTCTGCTTAAGAAAGCCAGCCGTATGCTCATGGATCTCAGACGGGCTGAAAGGTTGGATATGTTGATGCACAGCAGATGGGGACGGTGGTTGAGCCGCGGTGGAAGGCGGTGGCGCCCGGAGTTCTCCGACAGTAGCATTTGGTAAGTGCGGGGAGGATGGCGGCCCCGATCTACTCGGGGCTAGGAGGCGCTCGCTTGCGCGACGCACTTTCCCGGATATCCGGTGAAAGGGCCCTTTTCGAACGTTTGGTTCAGAAGCATTTCGTCTGTTTTGCGGGGTAGACGACATGTCCTGGCGATCGTTTGATGAAGATCAAAATTTCTGGTTCCCAAACATAAACGGCGATACGTAGTCCTGCACTCAAGAGTACAGCTGCGCAACAAGGTGCGCGATCTGTCCTTGTCACACAAGGCCGAATGGATATCCAGCCGCATTCTGTCGAGTTCAGTAGTTCAAAATGTACCGTATCGTGCTCTAGAGTTGCAAGGATTTCAGGAATAAGTGGCGGGCTTTATATATACAAAAGCAAGGACAAGAGCAAGGGATTGGGGGTCATGTTGCGGTCACTCGTTCCTCTAGATGCCGCATCATTTAGTGCTATGGTGCTGTGGCTTAAGGTTTAGGGCGTCATTAGAGTTTAGCGTAGAGATCATAGATTAGATTAGATAGCAGAGATGCCAAGCGCTCGGGATTGTATCTCGGCACCTCATGCATACAGCCCAGGCGCCTTATTAGGGGTGTGGGCACGCCCAGCGCCCACACCTAACAAGCTGCTAGCGGGGCGCCTTGCACTGCACTAAGAAATCCCGGTATTTTTTCAAAATTGCAAGTTACTCAACAACAACACAATGGAGAGAAGATCGAAGACTGCAGTATGATAGGTAACTGCAAGGCCTATATATCCATCCAAAAATCAAGTCAAATGGACCAATTTTGAGCAAGTTGAACATGTGAGTGAGAGTCCATGAAGCTGGCGGATTTTTTGTCTTTCTTTTGACTCCCCTGTTTTATCACCAATTGTAAATCAAATTTGCTAGTGATGATATCAGAGCATATATGGCTTGCTGGCTGTCAATTGGTACTAGTCTTGGCATATTTGGATGAGTGGTTGTTGTAATAGATACAATTTTGAAGTTACAATACTGGGAGACACTCTATAATAGCATAACTCAGGGGATTTTCGCCCAAGTGACATTTTACACTATTTAGAAACCGCCAAGCTGACCATGAATAGTCTTCTGGTATGCATAAGAGACACTGGCAGCAAGGGCACTGAATTCCAACCAGAATTGGTGGAGAAATCAAGTGGGGTAGGTGGTCCTCCTTCTTTTCCACCTGCCCACCTACCAACCACCCCCATAAGTCTGCCAATTCTTGGTCAAATTCCATGCCCTTTTGCATAGAGTAGCTCTACTATATGTAGATACATTCCACATTATCCTTAGGCAGATACTAGAACTATCTGTAAACTAGTTCAGGTTACTATATTTGAGTTATGAGCTGTCATAGAAAAGATTTACCTGATGGTATACAACATGTATCTAAGCGTCAGGTAGAAAAGATTTACCTGATGGTATACAACATGTATCTAAGTGTCAGGTAGAAATAATTTACCTGACACAAAATACCAGTTGTGCTAAGCAGTGCTTAGCAGCATCAGCAGTGCTGAGTATATTCTAAGCCACTGTACTTGATCTACAACAACTCCTTGAATACTAGAGAAAAATAAAAGAGGAGGCAAGCAAGTGAAAGAGCATCTTGTTAACTACACTTCATATATAAACAATATCCTGGTCAAAGTAAAACTCATGGAGTTAATTGAGCTCAAAGTTGAATAGATGTGGGAGCTGGGAGCGGGGGAAGTGGCTCTGGTGGGAGTGTAGCAACGAGGTGCCCCGCTAGTGGCTTGTTAGGTGTGGGCACTGGACACACCCACGCCCCTAATAAGGCGCCTGGGCCGTATGCATGAGGTGGGTAGTGGATGGGGAAGCTATGACTTGGACCGCGGGGGTTCTCTTCAGGGACATGGTGAGGAATTTTGGACACATATTTATGCCATGGCCACCGCGGTCGAATGCAGGATGATTACAACTTTAAACATGCAGTGCTGTTGCATCAAGTAGAGGGTCGGAATTCTAGAGGAGCGCCTTATGGCTCTAGATCAATAGTGGCTTTTCTAGATAATGAGGGAGGGATTCTAGAAACACTTTGAGAGCATCAGGTTTATGTTAAGACTACTGGGTGCTCTCTAGAGTTGTGGGGTCACCTCACGCAACGTCGAATTCCCAACCAACACCCACATATACTCCCAGCTCCTCTCCAGGGTTGAGCCCACGCACTCAATTTACAACTACCTTTAAGTCTGCCACGATGCATCTACGACATAATTCATTACGCACGCCTGAACATTCAGAACCCACCCAGCGGATATCCAGATGTTTATACAAACCTGACGAGCCTCTTCCTGACAACGCATGGTCTCAACGCCATGTATCCTTGGAACGGCGCTCATAATTCCCTCACGGTGCTCAGTGATGACGGACGCATAAGGTGGGATTGGATAATACATCACAAGCTACCTTCTTCTTCGGCAATAGCTCGCTTCGTCAATCCCGTTAAAGACAACGTAGATAATATCGACGGCAAGAATGGCGAGAGTCACCGGGCGCGTACAATTACGACGATGTAAACTTCTCACATTCTTACTGTGACGAAGTACTAGTACTTACGAGTAGACCTGTTGGTAAATGGCGGAGCGGATACAAGTTATGAGGTGGAGGAATGAATGGCATACCTCGTCCATGTCAAGAAGGGTGTGATAGGTTTCGTTTTCTTGAAGCATACGCAGATCACCTTCACCTTTCTTCAGCCCATAATCCCCATCTGTCTCCCATCATCAAACGCCATCCACATAGCGTCGACTACTAAGATACTCCGTCTCAACGTTGTCTTGCCATTCCCTCATGCCGGTACTCATGCGTGATATCTTAATATGGTGAGATGTTTGTTTTGAAGGTGTCGCATTTCGCGTGATAGTATATGATACGGGACTTAAAAGAATAGAAATCATGGTATAATTCAACAACTAGCCTACTCATCAACAACTGTGAACATGCCCGACTACTCCATCAGTCCATGCTCCCCTGCAATGGCATTAATTCCCCCACCTTTCCAGCCGTTTTGGAACAACAATTGGCTTGATCGAAGTTGCCTTGGAGGAGTGAGCTTAGGTGCCAACATAGTGATGTTTCATAGGACTTACGAGCTCCTGGAATATACCCGCAGTTGGCACAACCCACATCAATTTGGGGATTGTGGGGACCAAAGCCGCAACGTTCCTGCAGGCCTTACTTCAGCAGAGTGCAAAAGACTCGGTGGATGGACACACATACACAGTACCAGGGCTCCGAAATTTGGGTTGGCGTGAGTTCTTCATGGGCCTGACGACTACACCCGGGATACCACCCGCAGTTGGAACAAGCCGCATCAATATGGGGATTCAAGGGACCAAAACCGCAATTTGGCTGCAGACTTTACTTCAGCATAGTGAATAAGACTCAGTGGATGGAAACACATACACAGTACCAGGTTTGCGACATTTCGATTGGTGTAAGTCTGTGGTTTTTGCGTTGGGGTAGTGAGAGGAAGATGGCGATGATGGTCCGTATGAGATGGGTAAGGCACACATTTATGTTACTCCTCAGAGAGTGGGTTAAACGTAGATACCACACACGATGAAACATTCCATCGGATGTGAGGACTGACATACTCTAGAAGCACACTGCGGCGGGTATACCCGAGACATAGAGCGATTGGTCACGGCGGCCGTATGCCTGTGGAGCTTTTCATCCTTTGTAGAGGTGCGGGTCTTCAATAGGATGACTCCACAAAGATCCAGTGCTCGGGGCCACTTGGTCGTTCCGACTACCTCGTCATCTCTTGCCCGTCACTTTGAACTGGCTCTTCGTGTAGGTGGAAAAGAGTCATTTCTCATGATCCGTGGGGGAGATTTTGTATAGCCTAAATGTGCCCCAATCAGCGTCTTTCCAGGCTTCAAAAAATCCCGCGGAGTACATCATGCGTGTTGCACACGGGACTAGGCGAGCTTGCGGTTAGCCCCGGGCGGCTATCTCGGGGGTTCATTTGCATCTAGACCTCCGCACGCCGTAACAGTCCAGTCTTCCGTATCCTTGCGATGATGACGAGTTTCTAAACATTCATCTGCCGATGCTCTCCCACAACCAACCAGCGGGCTTGGTGCGTGAATCACAGAAGGTACGGCGGGAATCGAAGGCTGTTATGATAGTTCGAAATCGGGGATTGGTGGGTTTCTGGACCAGTACCACTTTTAAATAACTCGTGTCTTTGCCGCTATGCAGGGTAGACGTGTAAGAACCGAGACATCCGCCGGCTCTTGAGATCGGGGGCGATAGGTTATGCATGATATATCATTCATACACCTGAGACATCTCGACCTCATCACGCGGAGGCCTCGGTGCTGAAGCCAATACTGTATTCATGTTGTGTTGTGGACCATAAATTGCAACCAAGAAGGATATTATCGCCAGCCATGGGTTCAGATACCCCTCCATTTGAAGTTGGCCATGTACCGCACCGGATTCGTGTTCAAGCCAGACAAGAAGCCCCGAAGTACGAACTGGTTGGGTAGTCCTTGTGAGATGACAGAATTAGTCGGGTTCCCAATATGGAAAGGCTAGATGGAACACTGGAGTTATCCTGACCATTTTATTCCAAGTTAATACTCAGAGTAGGGTGAAAGATAGCTCACATGAAACCGTACACACAATGATAGAGAGGTCACATCTGGATCAAAACCCGGCAGGTGAAATAACTGGTAAAATATTCACCACTCACATTAGTACCGAAAGCATCACGAGTTCTACAGCACCCGGAGAACCCCACCTGGCTGGTTTGAATATCTTTAGTTATAGATATTTGCCACCAACATCATGGGAGGGAGGGCAAATCACAGAAGCCTCGTAGACGGCTTTCACCATCAAATCTTTTCCTGAATCATGAGGAGGGATTCATAACAAACTCTTAAAATGCTCCAAAGCCACTCAGGAGGGACTATGAGACTTCTGCGATTTGCTTGTTAAATATCCAGTGGCAAGAGTGGCGAGTGGCAATGGAAGCAAAGGGTGGCACTGGCATACCCGAAGACTTTCTTCTTTTCTTTTCTCTCTGTATCATAGAATACACACACACCGTTCTCTCTTATCGCAACATTGCTGTTTCCACTGTACCACATGATATGTGATGATCAAGAATTACCTCCGGTGCGGACAGTCCTCCGTCCTACTCACATGACCTATCCATCCATTCCGTTCCGAATATTGCAATTACTTTTCCATACACCGGGCCGGTCCATCAGAATTTTACAGAGACGCACCGCGTTTTATCTATAAATGAGCCGGTGCGCGTATCTCCCCGCGGAGCCCGATACCGGTGACAAAGGCTGCCCACGGACGCGCTTACATCGAGGCGGCAAATGCCGGGAACGAAGGCTCTATTACGATCACGCGGCACAGCAACAGGGTGAAACTGAATCATAGTGTCTCACCCACATTCCACTATGGTGGTCTGGGTTCGACCTGTTCCGTCGAGAATGGATGAGATCTACCCCGAGGGTATAACCTGATACTAGACTATATACAATTAAATAAGATTGGTGCGGTTGAGGGGTTTTGTATCTGCTCGGTGTGTGTCCCAGCTCTGGTAGTGATGGTCTTTAATGATATCAAACCGTGATTATGCATTGACGAGAGCTGTAAACGATGTAAAAGTCAAACGGGTTTTTCTTACCACTGGGTGCTTCATATGTCTGATGAGAGGATCGAGGTGATATATGTTGATGCTGGCTGTGGGACGTCATCTTTGGGATTGTCAGTTGAGGCCGGTGCATATACGAAATGGATCCGTTATCTTGTCATTTGGGTGGCATATGCACTCGTAATCCAGCGTCTGCCTCCTTCCAAGGACGACCGAGCTCGCTGACCGGCGAGACTCTGGACGTGAGAGCAGTGAGGTTGTAACATCAGAACAGAAGCAGATCAGAACTGTCAGTACTTCGCCATGCACTTCATATCACTCGTCCAGTCGCTCTCAGATTGCAGGGGAGTCGGTATGATAGATACAGGCTTTGAAATCCTTAATTTGTCATGCAGAGCGGGGGATATGCATTGCGGGTTGATGTCAGATAGATTAAGTACCTGGTTATCTTATCATACATAATTATGCCTTGTGAACTGTATTTGAAACAATCCGCGCAACCTAGATGCATTGATCGACCGGGAACATCGTGATGCTCTATAGTCTAGAAGAATACCTAACATTATGGCTTATGCTATCCCACGCCCAATGGGCCGTAAAGTATCCTTTGAAATCCTTCTTTTACTTTATTTTTAATGCCGCAATTTCAGTGGGCATTCAACGTCCAAGCACAGCCACGGTTCAGACGTCGTGGATCCAGAGTAGCTGATTGGGTATGCGCGCGCCACGCTTTTACCTAGTCAACGCGGCCAGGCATCGTGTACTGGACAGCTGGACAGCCAGGATATCGCAGTTCGTCGAGTGAATTAATTACCTGCACATGTTTATCCTGTCGCCGAAACACTGTTGACGTATGCTGGCGACCGTTCGAAGTCAACATATGTGCGATGTCGTGCATGACTCGCCCTCGGAAGCGCACTGCCGCACTGCCGCGCATCGGCACCGTCAGAACTCACACCCAAACCGTTGAGCTGGCTTTGCGGTTCGTTTCGCTTGTGTTTCTCCCCGATATAGCGAGCGAATCGGGAGCGACGGTGGGTGTTGAAACAAGAATTTGACTTTTGCTGCAGCCGCCTGCATGACGCTAACGCAGCCACCACCACCGTCCAGCCGAAGCGAACGTAGCGGAAAAAAATAAATTCCATCCCGAAACCGAGCCACACCCACGCAGCGCTTCCCACACTGCCGGGTGTGAAACCTCTCTGCGGGAGGTCCACGATGTGGCGCGCGTGCAGAAACTCTACCGAGCCAATCACAGCGCTCGAAGCTCAATTGCAAACCTCTCCCGGGTAGATCCCGAGAGTAAAAATACGCAGAGGAGAGGGGTTTCAACCCCTTCATGCCCCACGAGGAACTTGAGGAGGAGGTTGAGGGAGAGGTATTTCGATCCTGAGGACAGTGTCGCGCAGTGTCTGAAGGCGGGGCGGATGGGTCGAATGTGCTTGACCGGGCGGGTCTGTGCGGTCGGCGGCCGTTGAGTCGTGACCTGACCGACGGTCGACAGAGCTCTGGATGGTGATGTTCATCTGATCAGGATCTAGGAAATCGCAGAAGTAATTACTGAATTGCATAGCTCAATTTCTCCGGTCCGCATGAAGGAACATTCCGTCGGTGGGGCGTAAATGGGGTTGTGGCTGAGGGTATCGATGACGGATTTTAGACTAAGCGCCAGGGCGTTCTGTATCTGCTGCAACTACGAAATGTCTTGTCTATGGATACCCAAGTAGCTGGCACTGACCGAATTGGTGGTTCTGGCTATAGATCTATAGTGTGAAACGATTTTGTTTCCAAGAACAGACGCGACGAGATCGCCGCGAGTCAATCGCCAGCACAGCGGATCTCGGTATCTGCTGTGGCGCGTGAGCTGTGGAGTGTGGCTACAAATACCAGCTCTTGGCCCTCTTCCGTTGAGCAGCCAGACAGACAGCAAGCAGTGCATCAACACTACATCCTACTCAGTACTTATACTGCCATCTTGCCATTCACTCTGGACCGACTTATACAACCATCTAATTCTCATCTTGCCATTCACTCTGGACCTCAACTTGCTATTCATCTTGCTCACATCTTTTTCTTATTGCTCTCTGTTTATATTCAACTTGATCTCGTTTGACCTTCTGTACATTCGGTGGGTTTCTCTGCTTTTATTCGTCTTGAATACAAAGCTAACCGGCCCTCAGCATCATAGAAAGCATCTTTTCCATCGACTCTTGCACATAGTATTCAACCCACCTCGATCTTCTTGCTATATAACAACATCTACCTCATCTCGAACCACCTCCACCTCTCTTGAACATTCTCCCATATCGCGTAATACCAGCAACAATGAGATTTACAAAGCTATCTACTACCAAAGTCCTCGGTCTGGCCCTGGCAACACTCACATCTGTGCAGGCACACAGTTGGGTCCGTTTCTCTCCCTTTACCAACTCGATACCTGCAGCTTACTGACTTGCAATAGATCGACGACCTAACGATCGTTGGCGGTTCTAAAATCGGCACCAAGGGCTTCATCCGTAACTACCAAGGCCACATCGACGCAACAGCCTCCTACCGAATTGAAGACCCAACCTTCAACGTCCCCGCCTGTGCTCCCTTCCAGCAACAATTCGATCAATACGCCAACCCTCAGTACCCACAGCTCACCGCAGCCCCCGGCGACACTATCGAAGGCACCTACACTGAGAACGGCCACGTCACCAAAAAGGAAGCCCCAAATGCCCAGCCTGGGAGTATATACTGGTACGCCTCGCTGGACAATAGTCTGGCACCCACACTTGCGGAGGTGAAGCAGTGGACTACGGACGGCAAGGGCGGAAGCGGGAAGGGAATGTTGCTGGCTGGACCGACTTCCTTCGACGACGGTGTGTGCGCTGAGAACTCGGGGGCCCCGATTGCCGTGCAACGGAACTCGGAGGGGAAGGGTGGGCCGTGCAAGACCCAGTTCAAGCTGCCCACGACGCTGCAGCAGGGCTCGACCGTCACTGTCTACTGGGTCTGGGATTACGATCTGCATTTTGGACCCGAGAGGTTGCCGCATACGGAGTGGTATACGTCTTGTGCTGATATCAAGATTGCCGGCGGCGGGAATGGAACTGGCGGGAATGGAGCTGGCAGGAATATGACTGTCCGGGATGTCGAGTACAAGCACTCATCGCTTAAGGCACATCGTTACAATCGTCGTTATGCCACCCACCTCTAGTAGGGTCGTGGATGGCGAGAAGCATTTCGGTTCCCTTTGTTTAGCATCTATACGGCGTTTGTGGAGATCTGAGCATTTCGGATATGGTGGCGGTGCATAATATAAACGGCGTTTTTTGTCGATTACTGTATTTTTTCTTCTTTTGTTTTTTGATTTGATGATTAGATGTTGATGGTGATATACGGGGGTAGGAGGTAGAGGGGTGGTGGGTTGTGTTTTGTTTGATATTTTGATGTTTAGAGTACATTTTGTGGTAGAAATTTGAAAGTGTTTATATACGCGCCCTGGCTCTTGGGTTCGTTTGCTCTCTGGTGTGATGTGATGTGTTGGCAATGGAGATGGTATTGAAGAGCGTTTGCAGAGGTAAGTGTTTGACTGGTAATGTGGAGTTGGTTTCATGGGATTGGCAGGATTCAATGGTAGGGCAGGCGGTTTTTTCATGGCATCTCTTGGTTGGGTGCAAGTAGCCAAGGCGGGTGGTGGGGTTTCATAGATGGTCACTCGGCCCCATGTGATTCATAAATGCTCACTCGGTTTTAACGTGAGAGTGCTTGTTGAATATCCGGTGGTGAGTGGTAAAAGGTGGATATACTCGAAAATATACCAGAATATTCTCTGTATATATCTCGCGTCTTTTCTCTCTTCTATAGTACTATAGAAATGCACACGAGTTCTTCCCCCATATCGTAATAGAGCCGGACCGTAACCCCCCCAAGAAGATTTAGTCAATAGTACCAGGACTGTTATGAGAAACGACTGGGTGCTTCCTAGTTTTATTTTTTGGAAAGTACAACGAGCCGAGTTGTTCTACAGTAATTCCCAGGGTCGTTCTGGGCCATTGGCAATTTTGATATTGAACATTGGAGAATTTAAGGGATGGATTTGTTGTGTGATGAAGGTCGGAGTTGCTCGTGAAAACATGAGCCTCTCCTTCAGTCCTAAATTGCCGGTTAAGCTCTGGTGAGATACTGTTACAATCACTCTAGCCACTTGGTGGTACTGCAGCTGCAATGTATGTGTTACGATATGGAAGTTGGGGAGAATCGTGTGCGTGTATTCTATGGTACAGAGAAGAGAGAAGGAGAAAGACTCGAGATATATACAGGAGGCATCGGCCCCTGCAGCAGCACCGTGTATCAGACCTGTAACATGTCTCCGGCACATGTACACCAGTAACAGTATGAATAAACAGAAGCCGAGTCATGCCTGCAGTAATATCAATTCAGCATATAATGGTGAAGTGGTTGCAAACCAGTAATCATTGATTACTGGTTTATCAAAAGTTAGATCAATATATGACACCCCCCAATATCACTTCCTTTGGTCAAGACACCCCCCTGGCTCTTAAAAATATTGTCATATACTCGCCATGTGTACTGGGAATTTTAATTCTCTTTTGCACGGTCGTAAACAGCAGACAGTAACTTCCAAGACTCTGCCCTAGATGGATCCAATGTAACTGCGTATCGGCATTCCTTTCTGTGCTCTTGTTGAGACCGACGCCCGCGGCAACTAAAGCCCCTCGAACAGCTATTCAGCTCACGGCGTGTCGCTTGAAACTGTCACCAGACGTATACTGGAATTGGGGCCGATCTCCTTGCGGTCTGGGTTCATATACAGGTGTACTGTTTCCTTGATCCAAGCCCCTTCACGTTCCTCACAACAGACTTCTGTGGGGTGGTATCCTTCCGGATTGACAATATGAATGTGGTTAAATAATAGATGTGCACTGCGGATCTGCATAGATGTCAATTCCTTGATAGTTCAGTGCCATAACTAGAGGGGTTGCAAACAGAATTATTAGCTCCACGGTGTGAAATAAAAATTCACGAGTGTATATCCTTCATGAACGATCGCTGGGAGCTGTCACTGCACTAGACGTATGTTCGAATTGGGGCCGATCACCTTATTGTCTAGATTCTGGTTCAAGTGCACTGTTCTCTAACTTGAGCTTCTTACGTTGCCTGGAGAAGATAGTTGTTAGATGGCAGCTTTCGGGGTCGACTACTTACGTGTTAAAGTGAGCAAATAGTAGTGTCATAAACCGCTGATCTGCAGAGATACCAATTCCTGATAGGGGGCACAAACAAGACAGTGAGTTCGAAAGGTTGAAATCCCAGCCTCTCAGAAAGCTTTTTTCTTTGTTTCTTTCGGATTTAATCATGTCAATTGCCACCTCCCAGGATTGGGAACTAGTTCTAAATCCTGAAAAGCGAACCCTGGATCAGATAGTGACAGGTCAGCTTAGTCTTCTAGACTCTTGTACTGAGGTTCACTCACTATCTAACCCTTAGCCTGCGATACCTACACGGTTCTATAGCCCGACATTACCTTTTAGGAAGGGTCATTACCTACGCTGTAAGTTAGTACAATTTACATGAATAGACCAAACGGTAGGGTGGCAAGTGCAGTACCTGCATGTCACGACGAAGAAGAAGGGTGTCTCGCCCACCATCACTCGCGGGGTCTCGAGGTATCCCGTTCCTTCTCAACAAATGTCTTGCAGCTCGTCTCGTAGCTAACGCTTGATATCTTCCGCCCCTGTAAAGTCACCGCCGCAATAGGCTTTCGATAACTAGCTCGGACAAGCTACCGAAAGAGGAGCTGTTGAGTCATCCGTGATCTTCACCGGTGAGTCTGTTGGCGTAAACGAGGTCGAGTTGAACTTGTTTGCAGGGTTGCTTTAGATGAGAGGATCACTACGAAGGGTGTTATGCTGTGAAGATGTTGCCGGCTAGCGGATGTGGGGGAGATCCTGGTGGATACTGAAAACAGTGAGGGGGTGTTGGGTACGAGGTTGAGGAAAGCCCTAATAAAACAAATAAGCTCGGAGTGTGTCACCTGCTCCCGTGCTCAGAATTTTCGTCACTCGGTAATCTCGGTCCTACTTGAGCATGCGAAAGAGGCAGACGCTGGTTTGCGAGCGCACCTGTCGCTCGCTAGTCTGTTCCCCCACGGGTGAAGGTGACTACGGGCCGCCGGAGGCCATATATCAAGAGCTTCTGGACCCAAACCCGGATTTGCAGCTCGAGAAACGCTTCTATTTCCGTGGCTCCACAGACGACAAGCCTGTAGAATTTACGTTGCGTCGAGAATGGGGTGTATCTGTACTCGTGCGGTGATCACCTCTTGTCATTCGATGCACTCATCTTTTCCGGAAGAATAGATAATATCGAGCGCTTCCAGTTAGCCTTCAGACTCACCAAACTCTTCCTGTCTCTGTATAATAGTCCATGGATTTGCGAATGGTCCACCAAAACGATATATTTTCTTGACAAGCATACCAGCGTTACCAGCCAGATATGGATACCACATATACCTGTCGCGTTCTCGTCGGGCGCCCACACTCGGGGCAAAAACATGGACATACACGAGCTGGGACTTATTTTACTCCAACTCGGTTGCGGGAAGCGACTCGAAGATTTTGGGGATGGCGAGGACAAGGACGCTGTACTTAAGATGGCTATATTGCATTTGGGTGCAGATATGGGCGGATCGTATTGCAAGGTTGTGGAGAATTTTATTCGGAGATGGAACGACGAGAACTTAGATCTTATGGAAAATGATGATCTACTAAACTTTATCTCGAATATCGACATTCTGGAAAAGCTGGCGGAGGAGCACTCATCTCGTTATTCATATTCGCCCGATGACTCCAATTATATCTAGTTGTTATTCTTAATGATCATAGTCAATCATTAGTTACTGTACGATATTTCTTATTTGGCGCTCTTACTATGGACCCCTACTTTCTCTTACTCGCAATGTTGGATAGAACAGTTTGCCAATGTCTCTTGTTTTTGCAGAAGAAAAATGTTCGCAGGCGGTGATGGATTTTCTTTTCCATACGGACGTCGGCAGAATTAGCGGAGTGGCGGAGGAGGCGGAGACAGATCACGAGGAGTCGAGGGATGGGGGGGTGTAAAAGTTGATGGTTTTTGGCGGTTTTTCGTTTGTTTTGGGAGAAGAGGACTCGCGACTTTGCTTTTGTTTCTTTATGTTACGGAAGAAGCGGGGAGGAAATGTGTACGGGATATGCCATGGCCGCTATGCGGCCGAATGCAATATGATTACAAACAAACAAAAATGTTGGATAGAAAACTTGATGATACTAGATGTTTCATTGCTATTTTTAAGGGTTGGGTGTGGAAGGAGAAAACAACAAATCAATCATAAGTTATGTTCTGTACTGTCAGTACCTGAAATTTTGATTAATTCCACCACTGAATTGGAGCCCACATCTCAGTTGTCGTGGAAATCATGGGCATCTTTTATGACCGCTGCCAAATTGCTATTTCGAAGGTGACACATCCATCCGTATGGTAACCCGCATTACCAGTTTGATATTGTGCCTGTGATGCGTCAATAAAGTTAAAGTAATTCCGGATAATATTTATAACTTATAGAAAAGTTGTCTTTCCTAATTCTATTCCAGTCGAGAAATTTGCATCAATGTGGGAATCACAGATTCTGCAATTACAAAAGTTGATTTTGTATATTCTGGCTAGCCGTTCTACGTGCCAGTCACTAATTCTATAGACTACAGGACATCTGTGTTTGCATTGGTCCTGGAAGCGATTGACCCCACGCTCTAGCTCTCTCTAATCGGTTCTATGGTTCTGGCTACAAGTGACCAGATGCTCACCGCTCCCAACCGGTGATTCTATGCGGTCCAGACGAGATGAGATAACAGCAGGCTTGATGGAGTCCTGTGACATCAGTGTCTTTGGCAAATAGCTCTCGTGTTCCTGGAACTTGGTGTAAGTCTCCCTCGGGCTCTCGGGTCATTCTTGACAAGACTCTAACTGGCCTACATGAAGGATTTGAACTGCTTCAATGGTTCATGCATAGGATCACTTTAAGTCTCATACAAATTTTGTTTTTTTCTCATTATTAGAGTTCCCCGCGCCGCCGGTTCACCAACTCGTTACGGCTCGCTTCTAACTGAGATTTCGAGCTACTATATGAAAAAAGGGGGGTTCAACGACGGTCCTAAGTAGGATTTGATTGTATAACCGTTGGTAGAGCATTTTGACCGTCTATTGACTGTGCCCAAATAGTTTCCAAACCATGTCGCCACGGTTATATAAGGACAACCTACTTAGGACCGTCGTTAAAACCTCCCTTTTTTCATACTGTAGTTATGTCCGAAAAACGGTTCCGTGGACCGGACCCTAGTTATAATGGTTTCAACACCCCAAGAGTCGAAAGTTAAAATTTTGAAAACAAGTCTTAACCAAGTGCCGTGAATCGCTATTGCTCCTTTACTACACCCGAGATGTATGCAATCGTAAATGTCTGTTACTGAGTGAGAAATATGAAAATCCTGCACAAGGGTAACCTTGGGCGCTCGCATCTGGCATTTTTCGTCGTGAAGAGTTTATGCGAGCACGCAGCATAACGTGGCATGGTTTGGCTTGGGTTGAACCCAAGTCTAGTGATGTACCGGGGGCCGAGGGGAGCCTGCGTACAATACTCATGTGACTTTTGCTGTGGCACAGTCACTTTGCCACACCACGTGCTGAACATTAAAATTCGTTGTTAGTAGTGCTGTCCTGCTGTGACGTTGTGGTCAGGATTCTAAAGTCTGCAGGTGAGATTCAATAGGTTGTGGGTAAGATCCTAACTGATTGGAAGTGCTACTGCCGCTGTACCTGCAGGAGCTTAAATAGTTTTTGAACAAGGTAAAGTCCCGGGACGCTCCTTCTAACCCCACCCCCTTGCGGGGTATGGGAAGGGGTCCCGGTACATCCCTTCCGTATGCATCACTACCCTAATTAAAGACTTGTGGCCTGCACGGCCCGATGTCTTTGCCAACCCCCATCACACAAACCCACTTGCTCTCACTCCCACCGTTCTGCCTCGCTCGCTTGTGTAAAAACTGGTAAAGTTTGGCCTAAGCGAGATCAATACACTTGTATCCGGGGTGATAATTTGTGAAGTAGGTGATGTTTGGTGGATGCAAAGCTTTGTTATGAGTTCTAGGGTTAACTCTCACCATTGCCAGACTCAGCTTCGTTTGACAACTACTTACTACAAGTTTACTGACATTCTGCTTGCCGATCGCGTCCTCGCGATAAGTGGTCTCCCCCTAACAGCCTTTGATCCAGTTCTATTCATCTTAATAAGCGGGATATATAGCGCTTTGTTTTGCTCATTATAACCGGCCAGTCTCGGGCGCCAACTAGCTATGTGCCCCCGAAATGATGACCGGCTTGGCCGCTTAGGAACACCATAGGCTTTCAGCCACTGCTTTGCCACGCGCTCAGTTCCTTCCTCAGCCGTCAATCGATGTCGACAGTTGGCGAATTCCCCTTTCAAAATTGAGCTTTCATTATATAATACTGTACACAAAAGCTAATAAGGAAATAGCATTAAAGCTCCTTGATCCTGCGATTACATATCGCAAGTACTCGGTCGTGGAACGGCATTCATTTACCAAGCCGACCACGCGTGCACACATCATAACGGTACAGGGCATCGCAAGGTGGAATAGGCTGTGGGGTCTTTACTGGGCTCGAACATCGTTCGTCAAGGACTATGCTGCTTGAGTTGCATACTACCGAGGAAGGACCATGAGAGACTGTAGAATCCACCGCGAAGGTCGGTACTGGGTCAGACATAGCGCGGGATCTTGATTCGACTTTTCACGACGGAGCCGTATACTCTCAAACCTTTCAATTACTTCAACTGCGTGCTGTCGACTGGGAACAAAACATGAGCATCGTATAGAATAAAGGCGGCGGATTTGGAGGAGATAATGTGGCATCTGATACCTGCATTCGACCCTGGTACCACGGGGAATGTGATATGGTACTACCAGTCAGAGATGCCTTTGAGCTGTCTGATATCGTTGGCTTTTAAAAGTGCTGGTTGATAGCCCGAGAACTCGTGGAAGGCAATGAGAGGTGGTGTCTTACGCAATTCCCGAATACCTTCTAACATATGTTCCATCCGGTTGATGAACCCGCCAGTTCGCGAACTGTCAAAGGCCGGTTCACGAACCTTTTGCCCAATTCACAAACTGTTTGCCCCGTTCGCAAACTAGAGACAAGTTCGCGAACCGGCCATTTTTGCCGAACTCAACACATATTTCCAATGAAATGCTTGTCTAAAAGAGCTCTCTGAGTCCTTCCCAAATCTTCTTGTCGTTCACAAGCTCACTTTGAGTATTTGACTGAAGAAGAAAAAAAGTCTGCACACAAGAGCACTCTGAATGAACACTTCCTATGTGCCTGTCGAACTTTTTATCCTTCCCTCATCCTTCACCATCACCTTTGCATTTTAAACTCTCTTACCAAACTCTTCTTCTTGGAGTCTTAGACTTCCATCGGTGCAGATTGCTATGATATAAGTGTGGAGCAGAGTACACAAGAAATCAGGCTGAAATGGTTATATTACAGAGGCAGTTGTAGTTACAACTTCGATTGAATTCACCTTATACCTTAAGGAGTTCACCATATCGGCCATCAAGTTTGCAGACTGGCCACTTGTT
>Ga0307512_10000420_pt1 | contig 61857 bp, 51 predicted proteins | sample 14_EM_MG_FD_200267 | JGI IMG/M metagenome (GOLD analysis project Ga0307512, IMG submission 200267) | Populus trichocarpa ectomycorrhiza microbial communities from riparian zone in the Pacific Northwest, United States - 14_EM | ecosystem: Host-associated > Plants > Roots > Unclassified | place... | reverse complement strand
CACCAAAGAAGTTTTGACCGCCTTTATAGGCAAAACAGACAGCAATACCCTCCCTGCCCCATCATGAAAATGAGCGTCAACGGAGCTTCAATGATTTTTGGTCATGTGTCCTGGGAAATCACACCTCCGATAGGTTGTACTCAGTCATAAAAGAATTTTTGGCTGCCTTTATAGTCAAATCAGATAGCAATACCCTCCCTGCCCCATCGGGAAAATGAGCGTCAACGGAGCGTCAACGATTTTTATGTCACGCGTCTTGTGAAATGACACCTCCGATAGGGTGTATTGAGTCAATGAGCAATTTTTGGCTGCCATTATGGGCAAAATAGATTGCAATACCCTCCATGCCCCATCATGAAGATCAGCGTCAACGGAGCATCAACGATTGTTGGTCATGTACCATGGGTAATCTGGGGGGCGACAGGTTGCACATGGTCATAAACTGATTATTGACTGCCTTTATAGGAAGAAGTGAAAGTGAAACGCTACCTGCCCCATCTTGGAAATGAGCGTCAACAGAGTGTCAAAGACTGTTGGCCTTCCATCATGGTTAATCACGGCGTGATGTGGCGGTTATTGTCTATATATATCGTTTTGACTGTTATTATACTCTACAAGGCTCAAAAATACCTGGTGGTAGCTCTGTTAATGAAATACGGTGTTACTGTCCCGGGGGATGTGGCTAGAATATCCCGTACAGATATGCCCATAAAGGCTGTCATATCCTTCCTTATGGATGTCTGTGATCACGCACCACTCATAATACCGAAGATGTAAGACCAAATATCGTTGACGCTCTGTTGACACTCATTTTCAGGATGTAGTTGGGCGCTTGAGTATTCTTGTTTTGCACATCAAGGCAGCTAATACGTCGAAAACCAACCGTGACGTACCATGGTCAATATTGTATGATTAATAGTCGCATATCTGAATGCGACCATAAATGTGAAACCCTAAACGCAGAACCGGAGATTTTAACCGACGGGTCTAGCCACACCCGGCAAAACCCTCAGGTTGACAGGTACGGGTCCGGGTTTGGCCCGCCAAGAGTCTGCGGTTCGGGTTTTTGGAGGGTTCTTGAACAGAACCGAACCATTTTTGCGGTCCAAACCCGGACCGCTGGCGGGTTACCCGGATCCGTTGCTAACACTAGCGAAGGCTGCGCTCCGGAAGTCATTTCGGCAACTGAAGGGCCAAATGTGGAGAGATTATAGGGATAATTTCCGGGGAGCCAAAGTGGGGAGAGCAGCACAATATGCCAACCCTCGAGCGCGCAGGACCGTGGATGCCTTGTTGGACAGAGAAAGCAGGCTAGCACACATAGCCACGGGAAAGAGGGGATGATGAGAAACGAATCTTTCCTCCCGAACAACAACGACCAGTACTACGAGCTACCCCCAGCGGGAAGCGCACACACGCGCGTCACCAAGCAACATGTTGAGCGAGCGTTATATTCTCAATCAGTCATGAGGGCACCAGGCCCAGACAAGCTGTCTTTTGGTGCCATACGACTACTCGGGCAGCCGGATAAAGAGAGGATCTTGAGGTTGACAAAGATGGCCATTCGCACGGGTAGAAACCCAGCGGTATGGAAGTGTGCCAGCAGTGTGGTGATAAGAAAACTGGGCAAAGAGGACCATACAAAGTTGATGGCCTACCGGTCGATATCCCTGCTTAGCTGCATGGGAAGGGTGGTCAAAAAAGTAGTGGCGGAGCAGCTGTCAAAAGAGGCTGAAAGAAGAGGGCTACCGAGCGACAGACAATTCGTAAGGAGGAGATGATGGTCAGCCATCGATGCAGCGGCTATCGTGGTCAACAGAGCTCATGCAGGCTGTACGAAAGGTCACATAACAGGCGTGCATCTCATGGACATTAAAGCAGCCTTCCCAAGCGTGGGAAAGGGAAGCCTAGCCAACTTAATGATGGTCAGGCAAATGGACGAAGACCTGATACGATGGACGGAGAGAATTCACTCAGAGAGAACGGTTGCGATGATAAACGAAGGCAATGCCATGGAACGACACCCAGTAGAAGCAGGGGTCCCGCAAGGTTCACCTTTGTCACCCATACTGTTCGGCATCTACACTTCAGGACTGATCAAATGTGTCGAAAAGAATGTATCAGAAGCTGAAGGGCTATCCTTCGTGGACAACCTCGGCTCGGTGGCGACGGGAAACAATGTCAACCAGGTTTTCCCGATACTGGAGCGATGAGCAGCAAAGACCACCAAGCGGGCAAGCAGAAGAGGGCGATGGTTCGACACTGCAAAAACAGAGGCGGCACTATTCACACCTAGACGAGGCCACAAGAGGCACCTGCGGACAAAACTGCCTGTGAAGATACTGGGCGGAGAAGCGTTCATACCGTTCAACAGACAGGCGACATGCTGGCTCGGCATCAGGATGGACGCGCACTTGACGCTGATTGAGCACCACAACCAATGCATGAAGAGCGCCAGGGCAGCAGAAGCTAGACTCCAAATCCTGACAAAGACGTACTGGGAAGTACCTGAGAGGCTAGGGGCCTTCCAGGTGGCATGTGTCCAGGCTGTCGCACCGTACAGGAACGAACTGTGGTGGGATCCCAGCGAACTAGGCTGGCGAGACGACCTCCAACTGCTCCTCAATCGACAAGCCAGATCTATCTTTGGCGCACTACATATGACGCCATGGGGAGCATTAATGAGGTACTCGGGGCTTACACACCCACCAGTAATCTAATAATCCAGACAACAGCGTTTCGCAGCCAGGCGAGCATATCCGTGCAGTAATAAGTTATGCAAGGTAAACCAAGACCCCTGTTCCGGGGCGCCGATATGCCGCGTGGGGAAGAAAGAGCATGAGCATGGCCAAAGAATGGAGGGGATAAACTGGCTGGCCCCAGGCGACGAGTCCGTGGTCAAAACCGTCATGCTGGATGACGCCACCGCGGCCAGGAGAGCCGCGCTGCCCTGGGCAAGAGAGACACAGGCAAAAGCGAGATCCGGAGACTTGATGTGGACGACAGATGGATCGCACATAGAAGACACCCGAGCTGGAGCTGCAGCGTTATGCACGCACAGATACGTGTTGAGGTCTTGCCACAGCTATCTGGGCACTGGACAAATGAAGGTGTTCAAGGCCAAAATATAGACTATCGGACTCGCGCCTGACGTGGCGATCGGGAAGAGGGACACACTGCAGAGACGTGGAGCGGAGACCATGGTAGTCTTCAGCGACTCACAGGCCGCAATTCGACAGACGGCACACTTGGAGACGAACCCACGGCAGCGACTGGCGAGACGGATCAACAGCAGAGCGCGGAGTGACTCCCCTCACGGCACTGCAACTAAGATCCACCGGTTCCCAAGACACTCCGGCATCCCCGGATATGTAGACGCGGAATGTCAGGTGAACTCGGCCCGAGATGCAAGCAGAAGCACAGTGATTGACTGGCAATTCAGCTCGGCCTCCAATGCTGCTAGACGAATCTCTGAGGGAAGATCAGCAGGCAAGGCGTAGAGGGAGGCGGACGAGTGCGGCAAGCACATCATCTACAGCCTCGAGGGCAAGGCGGGGACCACGAGACCTATCCCGATATCACGCGTAAAGTCATTGCCCGCTAGGTTCTACAGACTGAAGTCGGGAGGTGCACCCACTGGAGTCGACCTTGAACGGTTCGGCTACCGAGGTGACGACACATGCTTGTCGTGTGGAGTGACAAAGACCCAGACCCAGACATGGGAGCACCTCCTCCGCCACTGCAGCCGGTGGAAAGACCAGCAGAAAGCACTATGGAAGGCGGTGGGATAGGCGACAGGCTGGAAAGCAGGCAGATGCCACCACGTGCATGCCGCTGAGCTGTTTTCCATAGAGGTGTGGGACGAATGCGGTGATAGACTATCTGGCGGCCACTGAAGTGGGGAAGTATCCGGCCAAGAGAAATGGCAGCATGGAGCGGGTTCAGGGCTCGGGAGCGGCATTGGCGGTTACACGTTTATACCTTCTTTTCTTTCTGTCCCTCCCTTCTTTTATCTCTCTCTCTTATCTTATCTTTCATTTGTCAACAGGGACACAGGGTAGCGGGGGAGGAGCTCCACCATCTGGCCGGCTTGCCCGGAGGCGGAGAGGTTGATACATGTCCTGTCAAACTCCAATTCGAGTCAATACAGTATGATGAAACAGCAGGACGCATGGAATCATGTCATGGCTGCCACGATGCTTGGAAGCCAGTGATCCCATAGTACAGCGAATATTGCCGTGGGCCAAACATACTGACAAGTCCTTACTGTGGCCCTGCTCATTGGTACGGTGCATCGTGTCCGACCTGCCAAATGAACGCACAATCGTAGCTCCACGCAGCTGACCTAGCAATAGTACCAGTCACAGTAAGCATAATTATAACCAAATTCAACTTACGTACCTCTTCATTCCATCTCCCGTTGCTTGATTTCTCATCTCTGTAGATACATTCCTCTGCCTCATTGAATTGCTTCGATGGAGCATACAACATAGAATACATCAATGCTTGCTGTGGAATGAGATACTCAATGCATTCACCACGATTGAGCTAAAAGAAATCTGTGTGATTTTTGGCGCAATGGTGGTGTTGTTCAGCCAAGGGATATTAACACACTGTACGGGGTCTCTGCCAGTCCGTGCTCATCTCGCAGCACATTTCATTTAATCTCCAGACCACTGTGTAGCCTAAATTGATGTTGCTAACACCTGACAGAGTAGGGTTCCAGACAACGTTGATGATTGCAGCAGTGCTCATGTTGTGTTTAGTGCACTTGTGCGATAATCGATTCTCCTCTGGGCAAAAAAGCTGTCACAATGGATCCATTTTATGATTTGAGGAATTGCCATACATGACAGAGATAGGCTGGCCGGCTGGACAATAGTCGAGGTGTAAAGTACTATAAATCTGTGTCCAAAGTGGAGGTTACTCTTGATTGAAACATACCTTTTGACTCTTGGCTTGGTTATCGCTGAAATCATTGTCAGAACAGTGAAGAAACAGGTACCCATCCGGTTCATGGAGCAAGTTAAGTAGAATACTGGCTTGCTCGGTCACAAAACCATTATCTTGGAGTTATTCGGCTGATATGTATGCTATTGATAATTGTAGGTAGTGACACAGCTGAGTCATGCATGTGCAGACGTAGCAGTACATCTTCATGCTGAAAAGACATTGCTGACTACTCTGAGTGTTTCATTAGCAAAATGCAGTGTCGCGACAACATTGAGTAGAGTCTGGTAAGTTAGTTATCTGTTCACAGGAATCTATGTGGGCTCGTCATCAGATTCAGATGTACCTTGAGTCACGTTTTCCACAAGGTGGTCTTTCCGCTCTCATAGAATTACTCTTTGCCAACTCAACAGTTTCCCAAATAGTTAGATTGCATTTTCATTGTGGACATCTCTTCCATCGCAGACAGTATACTACGTCTGTGTTCTGCTCCTCATGGCGAGCCACTTGAGTACTTGTATAACCCTCCTACGCCCATGGCTCAACATGTGGTAGTCACTTTCTACTCAGTTGAGACCTTCCATGAACAGTGCAATCTCCAAAGGTACTGATCCTGCGACATCAATGCGTGGTACAAGAAGTAGAGTACAACGACATCTGTGAGCTGTGACAACAGTACATTCTCGTGGTTGACTGTTTGCTGAACCTTAGCGTTGAGTCAACAAATCAGGGTATCTAGATGATGCAAAGCGAATTGTATCCTCGCTGAATTGCAGCCAAGATGATGTCAGCGGATTGATAAGACCCCTCCAAGCCCACATATGTATCCACCTTGGCTGCCCACCATACTTAGAATCTCCAGAACATTTGACAATCCCTCCTCACTACTGGTACTGCATCACAATCACCTTGACGACATATTCAACCCTCCTGACACTTGTTTCAAGTAGCAAGCATTTGGAATCAACCACACAATGATTGACCACCGTTGACAACTTGGAAGGTACTATGTCGCCCTATAGATGACGAAATCAGTCATTGCAGATGGGAATTCAATCCAGATGCCTTCCATCCACGGCCCCATCTGGCTGGAGCATGTCTGTTTTGGTGTCAACCCATGGGCAACACCAAACATTCGGATTTGGCAGCGGAAGATTGAGTTCACAACAACAACGCAATATCATGATGTGAAGGTTCGAGTCTTGAAGCAAGCTTCCATGTACTGCATCACAGCTAGATCATCTAAAGTGAACCTGTTAAGCAATGGAACTTCATCAGCAAAATGTACTTTAGTCACTGAAAGCCTCAATGAGAGTCTGAGAGAATGTGGAGTGTAAACTTAGATGGGTCAATTTCAGGAGAGTATCGGACCATAGGAGGGTATTCCTGCCGGCCTCCAGTGTCAGTGGGAGCACCGGACGGTGCACTGAGAGCTGCGACTCTTGTCATCAATTAATCATCTCGCAACCTTGGGAATGTGATATGGTTATGTCAGCATTGAGCGCTCATGGTGAGATACATCGGAAGCTGATGCTGCATTCTGGGGTCAACTTGTCATCTTGAAAATAAAGTGAATACAAATAATCTTGGGTGGATGCTGTACTTAGTGCACACTGTACTTGGTGTATGCTGTTCTTGGTGTATGTTGTACTCAGTGTAAACTATACTTGGTTCCAACTCATGATCGCGACATGACGAGATAGAGATTTGTTGACTTGACTTTGTGTTCTGCGAATAAAGTCGAGTTGTGGACAAGAAAGAGACAACCTGGGGATGCCGATGACAATGATGTGGAGGATACAACCGGATATGAACAATCAGCGGTACAACTTGCATGATTGAGTCCAGAGAACAACTATCGGAGTATTCACAGGTCGGATCAGGACTAGTACCTGATGTATCGGAGATGGCAAAATGATTGGCACACAAAATTCTTCGAAGTGCCCAGTTCTAATGATGGTTTCACACATACCCTCTCATCTGTCTCTTTCTCATCCTCTACTCTACTAACACCTAAGAACATGAAGTGAGTTCATCCCTCACCATCTCTCCATGCCATGAGTAAGAGTTGACAAGGAGTGCAGCACACACCGAGTACAGCATTCACTGAGTACAACATACACTGATTACGGCATTCAAAGAGTACGGCATACACTGAGAACTGCATTCACTGCGTACTGCATCGTCCCAAGATCAACTGCAACCTGCTCTCAGCTTGTCAATCATCTCTCAGCAGACCGTGTAGTACTCCATCGTCTACAGTCGGCCTATTGTGAGGTATCGAACAACCACCGTCTCCGATCCCATCCAGCCTGCGACCCACACTACCACCTCCAGATTGTCTGTCTTCTAGTACCCCTCCCGTCTCGGTCGATCATCGCCTGCAAGTTCATCTCCAAATGGGCTCAATCACGGCTTCCAAGGGCATCTCCAAAGTACCTGAATCGTGCCCTCCAAGTGCGTCTCCAAGGTTGCTCAATCACAGTTTCCAATCGGATCTCCAAAGTTGATCCACCGTGGCCGTTATGTGCATCTCGAAACTTGCTAGATAACAGCGTCCAAGTGAATGTATAAACTCACTCCATTACAGCCGCGGCGTGTATCTCCAACTTCACTCGATTACGGTGTGGTGAAACGGTGTAGCCGGAGGGCTGTCAGCCCATCATCAACACTCCGATGCACGTCGCATGGTATCTAAAAGGATTTGATGAGACGGAGCAGTTCTACCCCGAGGAGTGTAGGAAGTGGGTCAGAGGATACGCAGGGACACCCAGCGATGATCAACCACACAAATTGCGTCGATGTATGAATGGTTGTGAAGTGTGCATCAGGTTCGACACAAATTACATGGATCTACGAAACTCAGCAGGAGTACATGAGACAATGTGCTGGACAAGATACTAGAGTGTATATTTCGTTTAGATAGATGATATCTATCTATCCCATTGTCTCAGAACTATATACTGCCTGTTGCTCTGTCCATCTCCGTTACTCCTGTATCTCAATATGGATCTATCTAGCGAGACTTAGCTATTACATGCCGTATAATAATGTAGTGAATCATGTAACTGGAATGAAGACGAATATGATTGACGAAATCCCTCGCGTTTTATGGAACTCTAAGCACCACAGGTGCGAGGATAAGTCCCTAAGTCTCTCACAGACCTGTGCAGAGGTGTCAACAGCTCCAACATTTGACTATCCTAATAGTCATATCTTGTAGCATCCCGCATTCACTTGCATCACTGCAGGTGCTTTCACCAGCGTGTGAGAATGCTCTTGCTCAGCCTGGGAGCAGATTGCAAGGCTCCAGGGGAGGCGGGGAGCATGTGGAAGTACATCAAAGCACTGGTGACAGCTACCAGAGTGTATGTGAGGATTACGTATTCCTTCAGAACCAAATTACATTGTGCTGATGTTGCTTATCCCCCTGACACGTGACTACTATGTCACCCTGGTTCAGGGTTCAGTATTGGCTTACTTGGGACGGCTGGAATAGGTGATTTGCATGGCACGTGACTAGAACAACAGAATCTTCTTGAAATGTATTCCTTTGGTCATCTGCTTCAAGTACAATTATTGTTGTTAAGCGAATGTTCTTAACACTTACAAAGGTGTTTAGCGGAATTCAAATGGCCGTAGTGCAATATGGGAGAAATCATATATCTGGTGTTGACTATCTGGCAATGGTGGTTTGGGGTGACCGAGCGGGGTAATGCACACTAATGCTTGAAAGATGTGCCAAAAAAGCACAGATATCAATGGTGGCAAATGCCTATTAAAATGACATTGGAAACACCAGAGCAATGATGTTTACTTGAACATTATGGGTCAAAGATCTGAAGGTGAACACTCGAATAGGGGCTGCCAATCACAAAACTAAATGCAGTACATTTCAGCCGCAACATGTAACTGCAGGCTGTGTGTACGCCAGAGGTTCTGGGTAGCCAATGCACAGTATATCTTGGCATTGAATAGCTTCGCATTGTAGCCCACTTATATACCCACTTGCTCTCATTCATCAGCAAAATGTATTTTGGTCACTGGGAGCCTCTGGGAGTGTCTGAAAGTTGTCGGACCAGAATCCCAGGGTGGTCAAATCCTACAGTTAACTGGACAGATGCAGTGGCCTTCAGGTGCACCTGGGAGTACCTGGGAGCGCCAGCGACAAGTCTGGGAGCGCCAACCACAAGCCTCAGAGCACCTGGGAGCGCCGGCGACATGCCTGGGAGCACCTGGTAACGCCGGCGACTGGCCTGAGAGCGCGGACCACAAGCCTGGGAGCGCCGACCACAAGCCTGGGAGCACCTTGAATCACTGTAGAGCAGTCTGGGAAAAACATCTTCTGTGGGAACGCTGCAGGTGCGCCTGGATATCATAGCTTCTACTTATCGTTGAACGATTTTCAAAACTTATGTATTCAGTGTGGATTCTCATCTATGTATCTCTGTATCTGTATAGCTACCCATCTACACAAAGTATATCTGGACTGGCTGCAGGCGGTGCTTGAGAGCAATTGGAGGTGCGCCTGACGATGACGATCGAGTGAAGTCAGAGATACACTCCGAGGCCGTGACCGAGCAAGTTTGGAGATGTACTTGGAGATCGAGTGAACTCAGAGATGCACTTGGAGGCCAGGAGCGAGTGGATTCAGAGATACACTCCGAGACCGTGATTGAGCAAGTTTGGAGATGCACTTGCAAACTATGATCGAGCAAGATTGGAGGAGTACTTGGAGGTGGTTGATCCCTGCCGATGGGAGGCGCGCCAGGTGCGAGACTCAATTGATCAGTTAGTCAACTCCAAACCGTGGGAATGTGACGAGGTGACTTGACCTTTGAAGCTCTTATGGAGAACTGGCTGGTGGCGGTCAATCTGTAGGGAGGTACGCCGGAAGCTGAAGCTACATTCAGGGTTCAACTGGACATCGTGAGAATGTAGGGACGACAGACAATCGTTGGTGCATGAGGTACTCAGTGTACGCTGCGCTCGGTGTATGCTGCACTCGGTGTTAACTTATTATTATGGCATGGACACATAGAGAGGGATGACTTAACTTTGTGTTCTTGCGATGATGGTAGAGTTGTGGACGAGAAAGAGAGAGATGGGGGATGAAGGTGACAATGATATGGAGGATACGAGCGGATATGAGTAATCAGGAGTACGACTTGCCTGATTGGGTTTAGAAGACCTCGTATCGGTGTAATTACCCGGCGGATTGGGACTCGTACCTGCCGTATCGGGGATGGTTAATTGACTCGCACACGAAATTCTCTTAAGTCCAAGCTTCTCATGATGATTTCCCCCTTCTCCTCTTATCTCTCTCTTTCTTGTGCTCAACTCTACCATCACCTAAGAACACGAAGTTAAGTCATCCCTCTCTATCTCCCCATGCCATGATCAGGAGATAACACTGAGTACAGCATACACCAAGTACAGCATCATCCCAAGATCGACAGTCTCCCGCTCCCAGCCAGTTTCTCATCTCTCGGCGGATGTTGTTGTACTCACCTCTACATTCCCACAATTACAAGTTAACTAATGAATAGAGTCTCAGCTGCCATCGCGCCTCCATCCAGATCGACCGCCTCCAAGTACTCCTCCAATCTCGTTCGATCATAGCCTGCAAGTGCATTTCCAAACTCCCTCGAACTCAGCCTTCGAGTGCATCACTGAGTTCACTCGATCTCTACCTCCAAGTGCATGTCCACATTCGCTCGATCACAGCCTCCCAGTGCATCTCTGAGTTCACTCAATCTCGGTCTCCAATTGCATCACCAAACTCGCTCGATCACGGCCTCAAAGTGCATCTCCAAACTCGCTCGACTATCGCTTCCAGTGCATCTCCAAACTCGCTCGATCACGGCCTCGAAGTACATTGGTAAGGCACGACGGCAGGTGTACGGAGATACAAGTAAACGGGGGTGGACTGAGCGACAGGGAGTATATATTAGGGAACCCCGGGTACTAGACATCATCTCATTTTCATCTCATCTTATCATATGACGACAATATAAACTGTATCATTCCCAACTTTTGGTCTCACTCGCTCTTTCCGAGATTTCGTGGATCTACGCAATTGGGTGGATCCTCATGGCCGGGTAGTATCATATCATCTCACCTTGCTACGCTGCTCGAGCTGTAACCGCTATTTCTCACGAATTCTGTTTGGATGTCGCGAGCGGTGTGGCGGATTGTTGATGGTGGGCTCTCTGCCTTCTAGCTCCGTCGTTTCACCACAACTGTTTCCAAGTGGTGCATCTGCAGGTGCTCCTCCGATTATGCTCGACTACCATCTGTGGCCTGATTGACCGTAAGTATATATATAGAGAGACATAAACAATGCATGCCATAGTATGAGGTAGCGAATCTTGTGACTGTAACAAAGACGAATATGATAGACGTAATGCCTTATGCTTATGGAACCCTATGAACCACTGCTGTGAGAATACGGCACCAAGTCTCCTGCAGAGCTGCGCTTGAAGTCTCCCACAGACCTGCGCAGAGGTCTCAGCTGCTCCAAAATTTGACTATCCTAATAGTCAAATCTCGTAGCATCCTGAATGCACCTCCATAACTGCAGGTGCTTTCAGGAGCACCTGGGAATGCTCTTGCAGAGTCTGAGAGCACTATGCAAAGCTCCAGGGGGGCCTGGGAGCATCTGGAAGTACTTAGAAGCACTGGTGAGGGCTACTGGAGTGTCTGGGAGGTTTGCGTGTTGCTTCCGGACAGATTTACATTTTGCTGATGTTTGCAACTATATAACCAAATCATACATCAGGTGTCATGTACAGTAGTTGGTGTTCTGAACCAGCAATCCATTTTTTTGTTTTGTATACAGTTCACTAACTAGGATACATGTGGTTTTCTACTATTGCCAATGAACAATACAATTGACAGATAATTAATAGCCTGGAACTCAAAGGTATAGTCAATGGTTTAAAATGCCTCCAAATACAGCCAACAGCGGTTATTTCTTCTTGGCTAGCGTTTGTTCAAGTAAAGAAAAGAAGTAATCTCCTATCTGTGAAGTCTACCCTAGTGTCAACTGACAACTCTTGGTACTTCTATGTGATGAGATTCACAAGGAAAGGGATCTCAAACAGGAAGCAATCACTGCTGACCAGGATGGAACCCCGCATCATGGTCTTGGTGACAACACTAGCAAAGTTGTAGGAGACATCACAGCCAAGCCAAAGGTTTCCATACAATCTGAGAGTGTGTCGAGGCGAAAGATAATTGACAGATAATGAAGAATTCTCAACAATACCATCGTAACATATACGGATCAAACACCTACATATGGTCCTATTGGAGGACGACAACCGAGAATGGTACTGAAAGTAAACTCGAATGGACTCAATGACAATGTGAATCATCGTTATGAAAGATCCAGACTACCACAGCAGTGGAGCAAATAGGCTCAATAATTTCCCCAACACATTATGTTCTATATTCCAACCCTATGCGCACTTATTCCAACACTGGAATTCCAACAAAGTTAATTGTGCGGTGAAATTTCTTCACACTGTAATGAATCCTCCACATACAGCACGACAACATTAACCAATGACAAATCCAATAGAGTGGCTTCCTATCGTGAGAAGAGCCTTATGTCCCAATTTTGAATGCTTTGCAGCCTGTTAGGAATGAATGCAGAGGATGAATCAGGACAGTTACAGAAAACTGTACGTGGGAATGAAATATACGACCCGCATTCTCCAAGTAATCAATGAACATGTGAGATTCTACCACAATGCAATCAACCCACAGGGGAGCACAGTGTGTTGGCCCAACAGGATATCACCTATCTTGATGAAATCGCTTGCAGCGGAATGTGACAAGAGCTCCTGTCAAGAAACCAACTTTGGACCCCAAAGGATGAAACATTCGACTGCATGGAAGAGGTTCTCGACCACACCACCAATTCAGAAGTCAATCAAGTTAGCAAACTTCCTTCACAGCAGCAGACACATCAACAGCAAGAGAAGTTAGAAGGATCACCAGAACAGTGCGGCGGCAAATTCAAGATCTGTGCATCAATGTCCATGGTAACCCATGTGACGAAGCTATATAAGCAACTGTCTGATAAGGATGATAAATACACAGTCATGGCTTTGATTATGCGAGAGCTCTAGGAATGACTGAAGACAGAAGAAAAATATATATACTGCCTGTCACCGAGACATGGAACATTTCAGTACACAAAATCTTTACACTGCAACTTCACTAATAACCATGCTACCTAAGGGCACTGAAAACAACTCATATGCGACCGCTACTTCGACAGTCAGCATGCTTCAACCTCGGCTACCCCTCTTGGTACTTTGCACAGGTTGACAGGATGGCCAAATCAGAGCTTGGACTACAGTCATTGGTTTGGATGGCCTGGATGGCAATACTTGAAAACATACAACTGCATTTTATTTGATTAAGGCCAAACATTGTCCTAAAGCAACTGAAATCACTCATATCAAGTCAATATTTGGGTGGAACAGCAATACCGAATTATCAACACATTGTTCAACACATCCAGGGGTGAGTTCAACACAGAGCATTGTAACAAACAGCAACACACCTCAATAGCATCACCAGATTGTTCGTTTGTGCCACAGAATAACTGAATTGACTCGGAGTATCCCATGTAGCTGCGCATGTTGCGACATATGACTTTGCCAGTGAATTCATCGTGGATGGCAGGAAGAACCGCAAGACAGTGATGAAGGTCCATTATATTGGTAATTTTGCCCCGGTAAACACACTCAAGCTGCTGCTCTTCCTGATGATTCGACATGGTCTAGTCCTGGGAGTACAATTGTTAAATACCCAACTGCGAGAGATCGATTGGGCTACCAGTCGACAATGTTCTTTCAGAATCCTATTTCACCGACAGAAGACAACCAGTTTGTATGTGACAGAATTGTAGAAGAGAAGTTGTGATGACGAATCTACTCATGTATAGCCGCTGACTAATCCTTGTGGTGCGCAAATAATTATCTGAATGCTGGAGAACCTTGCTCATCGTGACCGATATCCAAGGGTGAGCAGTGATGACAGACCTACTCCAGACATTCAAATATTTCTATCAACCAAATTCAACAATATCTTAGCATGAGATGAGATCATATGTGATGTTCGCACATCAGATTGGGGAATACCACAGACCGCCGGGAACAACAATGGAGTTCACCATTGTGGCAGATTCAGCTCAGATTGAGAATATCAACACAAAGGCTGGACTAGCGACCAGGGAGCAGTTTCAGTAGTTGTGGCAGAATGGAATCCCTGGTGGGCTATATGTCAAAGAATGCTATTAGAATGACGAGTGATGTTTGTAAGGTGTTTGCCTTGCGGGGTCTAACCCAGTCCTGGGCGAACCGCATGATCACCTTGTTTGTTATCTCCCTTCCCCATCATCGTCCCACATTATAAGTCAGAGATAGAAACTCAACCATAGATGTTGGCACTACTATGGCACCAACTGATGATTAAGGTCATATCCCTGTCAGATGCAAGGACTCATGCGATCATTCAGTCAAGATCTCTCAGAGACCCTCATATCTCACAGGGCAATTGACCCCGCAATGGATGTCAATGGTGCATAGCATTTTGTGCATCTCCAAATTGACAATCTTCAGAAGTCCTGTTGAATATGCTTGAGGCTTAAATCAAAACAAACCTACCAACCACATTCAATCAGTGGTCATTATCACCTGTGGCAGCACTGAGTTGATTAAAAACAATACTTCACAGCAAACTGTGGCTGTGTGTAGAATACCGAGTATTCAATATGGTGATAGAGAACAAGTAATACCTTCTCCCACTGATCCTGGTGTGTCTGGACTAGGTGTGCAATGCCCAGATATTCACAATATTGGACCTCAGGAATGCTAATCACCTCTTCTGAAACAGGGAATGCAACAAGGACAATATGGCATTCTGCACATGGTATTGCCAGTTCCTGTCTTGGGTCCTACTATTGGTGTTGACGAATGCACCTCCTACTTTTCCAGATAAAATTCACAACTGTTTACTGCCTTATCCAGATCACTTCACTATGTCATACATTGAACATATAGTGATGGGTTGGATCGGTGGGCACAATCATGTTGAACAGGTACGAAAAGTGCTGGAACAACAATGAAAATGTATAGTTCATTGGCATTTGACACTGTCATCGTGGGGACCAAATCGTTCCATGTCATCAATGCTTAATTCTCCTTGATGGGTTGACCATGGAGTTGATAAACAATTCAACGATGCGGGGAGGGTGAACACCAGAGTCAAATGAAAACGAGCAGACACTTCAACAATTCCCGAATATTCAACTGCCGCATACCACGCTATAAGGATGCGTTGCACCTTCGATATCAGATTCACTGACCAATGCAGAGAATTGTCGGATATGCAAGCAGGTGAAATTTGCATTGACTGGGGAAATGGAACTTGTGTTTTACAAGGTAACATGACGCGACATTGATGCACCAATACCGATGCAGTTTAAACCAGCTCAGCCAATCATTCAGTAAACTGGTGCGAGGGTTGTTGCTAATGCCTGCACTCTGAATTAGTACAATGGTTTCAGCAGTCTCTATGGGATCAACTTCACAACTCGCCAAGTCTCAGGTTCCATAACAGCATCACAACATTCATAATCAGGGGAATTTTACTATCATGGCAATTATACAGCAATGATGCCGCTACCTTCAAGGGCAAAACATAAGGTGTAACCATTACAATCTTGCCAATTTCCAACTGTCAAAGTGCACCCCGGAGGACGGACTAGATAGACTGGGATCTTCTTTTCGTATGTCGTGATTATCGTACCAATGGATGCCAAGACAGGCACAGCTGATGGACTATTGTGCTGATCAGACTGTGAGAGCAGCATTGAGAATATGATCGCACATTTTTTGGTCACCTTGGCAGTGAACATCATCACTGCATTGTGTGCTGAGATTCTGCAGGATATCAAGGAAACCTCCATGACTGACTGTGTTGCCACCAAGATACCATCAACTGTAGTCGATAATGCAATCGAAGATCAGAGTTAATCGACAACAATGTAGGATGCTCTGACTCCTGACTGGATGATATTCATGGCTACAGCACTCCACATGCGACTGTACAACCTCGTGCACAATAACCTTGAATCTGGAAACTTTGGATGCATTTCACCTGTTGAGTTCCAATTAAGTAATGTTCATTGCCCTGGAACAGAGTCAGAGAAACAGAAATAAGTTGCTGGCTGTGAGCTGTCTCCCAGAATCAAAGCTCTGTATTACACACATGGTTGGCTAAGCAGCCCCATCAGCACAAACCAAATCTCCTTCACTAAATTTACTTAGATTATTGTACCCACAAACTCAAACAAATGAAATGGAGGCTTCCCTGGCATGTAACTTTGCATTGATGGTCCGGAGTATGTGTTGAGTTATGGTGATGTTTTTTTCAAGCCTCATGACCAGGGTGCCCATTTGTGCCAGAATGACAATAGTTACTGGTCACGAAGTTTAAGACAAGGACGAAAGAGAAGGAACCTCAAATGCAGAATAAAGAAATTCTGCATCATCAATATGACATTGACAAACAACAAACGATACAATGTTCACAAACGACAGACGATACCATGTTCATCAATGACAAACCATACAATGTTGACAAACAACAAACATAACTATGTTGACTAATGATAGATGATATCATGTTGACAATTGATGAACGGAATGTGTTGGCACAATTCTAACGTCCAAGGTACTATTGCGGCCTGGTGTAATACAGAGTGTTTACCCCTTGAGGCTAGCAAGTTGACTTGGTAAGACAGAACAATTGTTGGGTCTCTGATTTTAGAGAAGGCGGTGATGTTTGGGGTTCTCCTCAAACATGGTCTACGCAACCTTGAGTAGCCATGGATTCATGTCACTTCAGAGAGTAATATGCGTAACACCAATCTTGTATGTCAAGAGTTGTCATGATTACCTTTAGCGGGGTCTGAGTGGGATACATCTGGATTTGATTAGCTAACGCTCAACGTATTCATTAAAGCAGACGGTGCGGCCCATCATATGATAATGCAATAACACTGCCAGATTGAAAGGGTTTCAACTCTGCCAAGGGTGTTGTTTTCAACCAGATTAGGTTCCAGATATTAGTGGGATTTGTCTGGTCGGATAGAGAAAGGCAGTTCACCACACAGACTGGGCAGGCACTCACCGATATGCACTTACATGGTATTTCGAACTGCTTGCTCAAGTGAGTGTGGATCATTCCAGCACTCCCCAGCCAAAGCGAATAGGTTCAGCATCAGCATGGAGTCATCAAGAAAATAGGTTGTAATTACTGGAAGTTTCCAGGAGTGTCTGAGAGGGTGTGGAGTGTAAACTGAGATTCATCAATTTCAGGATAGTCTCAGACCTTACAATGGCATTCTGCCTGGCCTTTGGAGTGACTGGGATCTCTGATGACAGGTACAGGTGTCTCATGGCAGTGATTGTGATAGGCTTGGGAAAACTGCGGAGTGCCGGAGAGAATTGTGGATGCACCTGGGAGCACCTAGGTCCTCCAGGGACAAGCCTAGGAGTGCCGGCACCAAGTCTGGGAGCTCTGACAGCTAGCCCGGGAGCACTCGGGTGAGCCAGTGACAAACAAGTCTTGGAAAAACGACATTAGCTTTGAGAACGTGACGGCTGAGCCTAGAAATCATAACTACTACTTATCGTTCAACATTTTTGACAATCCAAGTATTCAGTTTCTCTTCTCATCCATCCATCTATGTAGCTACCCATTCACACACAGTGTATCTGTACAGGCTGCAGGCGGTGTTTGGGAGCAATTGAAGGTGCGACTGAAAATAATGATTCAGAGAGCACTTAGATATACTCTGCGAAAATGATCGAGCAGGTTTGGAGATTCACTATGAGGCGAGAATAATGCAAACTCGCAGGACACAATGTAGTGAGTTTGCAGATGCACTTCTGGCCATGATCGTGCGAACTTCCAGACCGTGAATGTGCGGGTTGGCAATACACCAGGAGGATGAGATTGAGCGTGCTTGCAGGCCGTAATTGAGCGAGTGTGCAGATACATTTGGGGGGCCTGATTTTGCAAACCTGGAGATACACTTGGAGGCTGTAATCAAGCAAATTTGGAGACGCACTTGGAGGCCATGATAGTACCCACCTGGAGGCCTTAATTAAGCAAGTTTAGTGAAACAGATTGGAGGCTGTGATCGAACGAGATTGGACAAGTGCATGGACGCGATTGATGGATGGCTCCCAGGGTGTGGAGCCTCTATTCATCAGTCAGTTGATTCGCAAATGTGGGAATGTAACAAGGTAACTTTTGGTTTGAGGTCTCATGGCGAGCTGGCTGATGACAGTCAATCGTGTAGGGACGCACGCCGGAAACTGAATCAACATTGACGGGTAAACTCCGAATCTTGGGAACGAAGGGATTACACAGATTCATTTGTGGATGCTGTACTCGGTGTTTCTGGACTTGGTGTATGCTGTAGTCAGTATGTGCTGTACTCAGTGTCAACTCATGATCATGGCCTGGAGTGATAGAGTGGGATAGCATAACATTGTGTTCTTCAATGATGGTAGAGTTGTGGACGAGAAAGAGAGTGTTGTGGGATGAATGTGACAACAATGTGGACGACACGATCAGATATGAGGAATCACGCGTACAATGTGCCTCATCAAGGTAGGAAGTCTGTGTATTGGTGTAATCACACTCCGCATCGGGACCTGTACCTGCCATAGTGCGAATGGTCACTGTACTTGCCCACGAACTTGTTTAAGTCCCCGCATATTGTGATGATTTGTCCCATCTTTTGTCATGTCTCTCCTTCTTGTCCTCAACTTTACAGGCATCTAAGAACATGCAGTTAAGTCATCCCTCTCTATCTCTCTATGCCATGATGATGAGTCAACACCAAGTACAGAAAACACCAAGAACTGGATTCATAGAGTACAGCACACAATGAGTACAGCATACAACACGTGCAGCATACAGTGAGTAGTGCATATACTGGGTACTGCATCATCGCAAGATCGACTCTTTCCTACCCCCAGCCAGTCTCTCAGCTCACAGCTGACCTTGTGTACTCAATTCCCTACATTCCCACAATTACAAGTTAACCGATGAACAAGGCCTCCACTTCCATCGCATCTACCTTCCAATCTACCACCTCCAGATTCACTGCCTCCAGATGTTACGGTGGTTCTTAATCCCAATAATCAATTCAACATTCATTTAGTTAAGTACAACCACCCATCTAATTCACTCTTCTTCTCCTCGGCTTTTTCTGAGGTTGAACCTCTTGCGACCCACTTGCAAGAGCTTCCTAATCAAATAGATGTCAATGCACATCTCCATTATAGAGGAAGATTAAACTTCCCCGTGGAATAACCACTCCTTGGGAAATTCCTCCCATGGTCATGTGCCTGTGTTGAGATATCTCAATACCAGGTGGGTGATATTGTCGAGTTCAGAGAACTCATAAACCGGATGGTAAGTGTGGATTACACACTGCTCTGCTAATTCGAAAGCAGAGTGCCAAACGATTCCACAACCTTTCACTTTGCGCAATCTTGGTGATTCAATTGATGTCAACTCAAAGGTTGCCCAATTACATATGGAGAGTAGAGAAGTAATGGATTTTGTAATGGATAGAATTGTTGATAATATTGTAAGATCGTCTTCGGTGTTGCGATTGTTGACAGTGGACTGTTGTTTGCACTTGCTTTCGCATTGCCAGAGCAATACTATCACTGAATAGTTGTCTTCGAGGGTTTGTATGCGCGTATGTCGACACTATAACCACAGAGCTCCTGCTAGCCTGATCACTGTCAGGTCATACGCCCGGTGATAACCTGCAACACATCGCAGAGGATTGTTGTATTCATTCAGATGAGGTATTGAAGCCTTACGCTCGTTGTAAGAAACACACAATCCATCCCATGATATCATCTCAGCCAGTGTGTCTTACGAAACTTAAGATTTATTATCCGGCGGTCCGTTTTCATCTGTATGTGGCAGTGTTATCAACGGGGCAGGGTAACCTACCTGCCACAATCGTTTGGACGGCAAAAACTGGTCGGGTCGCTTCCATACCCATCCAAACACCTGACATGCTGATTCTTGGTAGGCCTAACCTAGACCCGTATCAGTCAACCTGCGGGTTTTGCCGGGTTTGGCTTCACCAGATGGTTCCAGACCCCGGATCTGCGTTTCGGGTTCCAAATGTATCATCACACCCCGATATGCTAAAGTGTATTGTAAAAGATTGACATTGGTATGTCACGGTTTAATCTCTCAGTATTAGCCACCATGATGTGCAAAACACGCATACTCACGCGCCCTACCAAATCTTGAAAGTGACCATCACCTGAACATCAACGATATTTGGTCTTGCATCTTTGGTCATATGAGTGGCACTTGATCACAAGCATCCATAAAGAGGGATATGGCGATCATTCAGGGCATCTATGTACGGGATATTGCCACGACATTCTCTGGGACAGTAACAACTTATTTCATATACAGCATTATGACCAAGTATTCTTCAGCCTTTGGGTGTATCATAACAGTCAAAACGATGTAAATAGACTATAACAGCAACATCACGCTGAGTTTAACTATGATGGAAGGCCAACAATCGTTGACACTCTGTTGATGCTCATTTTGAAGATGGCGCAGGGAGCGTATCACTTCCATTTTCGCCTATAATGGTAGCCAATGATCCATGTATGACACTGTGCAACGCGTCGACCCCCAGATTACCCATGATTCATGACCAACAATCGTTGACGCTCCATTGACGCTCCTCTTCAAGATGGGGCAGTGAGGGTAGTGCAATCTGGTTTGCCTGTAAAGACGGCCAGGATTTTCTTTAGGACTAAACACAACCTGTCGGCGGTGTGATTGACTAGCACGCATGACCAAAAATTGTTTATGCTCTCTTGACCCTCATTTTCATGATACCGCAGGGGGGGTATTGCAATCTGTTTTGCCTATAGAGGAGGCCAGAAATGGCTTTATAACTGACTGCAACCTATCGGCGGTGTGATTTCACAGCAGGGATGATCAAAAATCGTTGACGTTATGTTGATGCTCATTTGCACAATGACGTAGGGTGCAAGACGTTATGGTTTCGACTTTAAAGGCGGCAAATACTTCGATTATGTACAACAACAAGCGAATCAATCTTACATTACTAGACATATATGATCTACAATTGTTGACACTCTGTTGACGCTCATTTTTCCACGGCTGTATCCACAATATGCAATTATTTAATGTGGTTTAGTCCATTATTCACAGTGTTTCGGCAGCCTTTCTGGCGATTTCATTTACTTTTCTTGATCACTATGTTGTTCTTCAATAATACATCCATATATATAATAATAATCTCCAAAATCCCGTGTCTTTTGGTCAATACTCGTCATCAGGTGCAGGATCGCTCAAATGGCTGCTCTGGTCTCCAAAATTGATGTTAGCTGCATTACCACACATCAGATAGTGTACTAACCAGAGTATATTCCTTCATCAGTGAACATATCTGGATCGAAATGGGTATCGTGCTGGCCATGCTCATCATGATTGAAATATTCCGCACACGGAAGAGCTGGATTGGAAGATTTATTTCCCACCAGCAATTGAATGATAAGGGAACTTTGCCCTCCGGAAGTGTTACCGGTTGGGGCTGGTCGCATACCGGACAGCAGTGGCATCGGTTTTGGAGTCGCTGTTTGCATTGGTCAGATGGAGGTGCACCTAGTTCTTTGAATCTCGAGCATATCTACCGATTCCTTGCTGTGCCAAGTTGGCAAGGAAGGCAGCCGGATGTGTGGTTTTGCAAAGCATTGCCTGGTGTCAACGTATTGCAGCATTGACCTTTTCATGCCCAGGAAACTCAATACTCCGTTTGATTTTTTTCAGGCCTCGGCGCGTGGTTTGTTAATGCGGTATTATGTTTGCTCTATTGCCGTGCGCGAAAAGCCTTCTTTGGCCATTTTGGCCATATTCCATGCGAGGTGCATGACGGAGTGTTCCAGCTGTACACGGCCTCCTTGCCTTGCTATTGTAGCAGACATGTTGAAAACCTTGAGGACATTAATTCCTGCTTCTAACAATGAGATTCAGCTAATACTACTACCATATACATTTCTGTATCCTCATCAGAGGTGATTACAGCCAGTTTCGTCCACTCAAGGGGATGCTTAAGAGGACATTCATCCGTGACAATCACAGCGCTGACAACATTGCGATGATCAATTTTGGGGAATGTGCGAAAAATGCCTTTGTGCACTATGGAGGTTTCCCGTTTTGGGCAGCGATGAATTGGTTACGTAGCTCTCTAAGGACACCAGCCGTATGTCATAAAGATAATTGAACGCCATTTACCTTGATATAGATATACTTACATCCAACTGCATGCTGCTTCTGATTCCTGCTGCTTCTGATTCCTGCCGCTTCCAGTCTTACGGATGATTTTTAGATGTGCATCCTGGGTCACATGTTTGGTGGTTGCATTCGCAGCGTCGCGGTGAACTAACTTGTGTATGCGCTTGTGTTGTGTGCCAAGTATTGCCGTATTAGAGGTATCGCCCACCAATTGGACCGAATTCAATCCGCTCCTACCTTGTTTAGGTGGTTGTGTACCCCGGATGTGCTGGTGTGAAATAGGAGAGGAAGATCACAATGAGAGGAAGTGGGAAACTTTGAGGACTGTATAGATAGATTCATGTCAGAATGGCATAAACCGCAGCCAACATGATCATTATACTCAGGATGAATCTTTCCGTATATGGCTGCAAGTTGCAAAGGTTTGCCACTGCCCTGCGATTTGCAATTAGTCGGTCCAATGTTCATTGGTTGTTAACTGGTATACATCGCAGTTGACTACAGCCGGAATTGCCTGATTCTTGGATATTGATAGGATATTGTTGGAGGGAAAGGATATATGCTGTTGTTTGTCTTGAATAATCCCCGGGATATTACATGAAACTTACGCTAACACTCAAGACATGTTCTACCATTAGCTTCACTATTCCTGATATATTGACAGTCAAGAGGGAGATTTTTCATTGTTCAAGATGAGTAAACATACCAACCTTGACATAACAGATGCAGCTTGCCTCCATATTGTCCATAACTTGCAACATCCAACATCTCGCCCAACAACAAAGTCAATGCAAACTACAATGGTCAATGTGCTGAAAGAGAAGGTTTCGCCCCCCCAGGCGGGCAAATATTGGAAATCGACAATGCGTTCCACCCCACGACGGCATCAAGAGACTGAATGCAAGAGCGGCTTGGACTGAGAAGGATTACTAGCCCTTGGGGCATTGAGTAGTGTTAGGGGTTCTACCTTAACAGTAATAGATGGCACTTTAGGAGTGGCATGATAAACACATACCATGTTTAGCCTCCAAGAGCCAGGGTCGTTAGTCTTTAGCGGGAATAATGATCATTACGGGAAGCTTTGTGCGAGGCAGTTGAACGAAGTGCAAAGCCGCACGAACGCCACTCTCACTGCTAGATACTCTGCGCCACTTGCACAGTAGTACACAGCAGTCGTTAGTCAATGCAAGCAAGTGGGCTCTCCACTGCCTGACCGTAACGGCAGTATACCCGGTGCGGCACACCCCGGTATCAGGAGAAAAGTCTCTACCTGATTCTGACGTGACTGAGGGATTTTTGGCATTGGCTTTGGCCAGAAGTAATCACATTTCATTGGTTTGCATGGTCTGGAATTGCGACGTCAGGATCTACGTTTTCGCAGCACGGAGTGGTATCCGATACGCCTGAAGGGAAAACCACCGAACAAACTCAAAGATAGGGAGATGTCTAAGTTAAAAGTTATGATGTGAATGATACATGTCCCTCTCAGGCGTGCGAGCACTTCCGACAGGCGCATGGAACTAAGATGCAAGGATATTCACTGGGCATTGCCAATAATACCAAAAGATAAGTAGCTATCATTAAGGGATCATATAAAGAGATACGCTATAGTGTGAGGGATTAATTTATAGTTCGGAATTAGGGGATCATCGAGGCCGATGCTCATCCCAAGCTCACGTAGTGAGGATCATTGAAGAGCAATGCTAGGCCCGTACGGTCTACTCCATGGGACAATGAAGAGATCAAGATTTTTCTGAGTGAAAGGGGACAACCGGCTCAACATACGAAAAGACAGATACCTACCAGCGAAGAGGAATCCTTATTTATTATTAAGTTTTTATGATACCGATACCTATTACATCTATACCTACGATCTATTAGCTTGGTGTAGCGGCAGCCCCGCACCTTTGTTCATCCTCAGTTGGCGAATGACAATTACCTTCGAGAACAACAACGACATTATATGCTATGCCCTGAAGAAGATAATCTCTTACGCACGAGACAATCAATACATCTTCCTAGCTCAGAGCATTTGGTGGGTATCCTCGGTAATCGGACTGCAGCAAGGACGAGTTGTCTATATCGATAACCTAAGGAAACACAGGGAAGCATCTGCTCTATCATACGAGGGGCCTGTCAATGCAGCAGTTAGTCAACAGGGTTCTAGTCAGAGTATTCACGAAACCCCGATACCGCATGACAAGGCTAGAGCAGGTTTGGAAGATGATCGTTCAGGTCAAGAACTACAGTTAAGGGATACGAGTATCGATTTTGGTAATTCAAATATCGATAAGCTAGGATCTTGTCAAGCGGAAATTATCGTTCAGGATACTAACCAGTTTATCCGCTTGCCCAAAAAGGAGAGGAAGGCTTATCGTAAGCAGAAAGAATCCTTATCAAAAATAGGATTAGGAAGAACGACAGCGCCAAAGACTTCCAAGACGACAGCAACTAAAAGGTCTAGACCCTCAATGAGAACTTGGAGAATTCCAAGGGAAGCTACCATAATATCCAGGAGCACTGCAATCGATGATAAGACCAAGTGGATTGACCATACGGAGTTATGAAGAAGCAATGCAGCGGACGAGTGTTTGCGTTGTGCTTAGCCCTTGGATAGAAAAGGAAAACATCGAGTCAATGATTGCAGACGACCAATTCAACTAGACAAGGGAACAGCATTATTCATAAAGAGCAGTCAGTATCAGGAACCAGTTATATCTTCGGAAGCAGGAGGTCTCGAGGATAGTACCGATTCCGGGGATAGTGAGACTACAGAGCATTCCGGTTCCCCAGAATAATATAGGAAAGGATCATGCGGCTGTACGCGCCCATAGTACTTAGCGAAGTAATACTGGATAGGTGTTGTACCCACGTAACAAGTAGCGTGCGATCCAAATAGAAGCAGGCAGCTGAGAAACGACCAGAAACACACTTCCTAAGCAAAGCAGGGAAAGAGAAATGGATTGAGCATTATGTGGAGAGAGAGACCGCTTGGGCAAGGAAGCGAGTTGAAGACGCCGAGGCAGCGATCAGGCAGAAGCAGGGAGATACAGACGCAGCTGAAAACGCGGGATTGAGGACCAGACAGCATGAAAGATCATTCCACGAGAAACTGGTTGCTATCTGAGACGGTGTGATCAATATCGCAAGTTCCAATGATGGCGATGAGGGGGAAGATGAGGATCACGAAGAGACAGAGTAGTGCCAGCTCAGCGAAAATGAAGAACCTGGCTGGGTGATGGGCACAATCTCCACAACAGTGCAGCGGGGCATGGACAGGTTTCGGCAGAAGCAGATGAAGCTACATGATGTGATAGATCTGGGATACGAGGTCGCAGCCGACTACTTCCGGCAAAGAGACAAGATGTATGGCACATTGCAATTCAGGATTCTTGGCGTTGTTCAGCCGCAAATGGATGATGATGCAGCGGCACCTGCACACAAAACTAATTCGGGAGCAAATGGAGTATCTTGTCATTGTCCCCGGAACATCGCGAGTGACGCAAGGGACATCTCGGCCAGAAAGTAGTCTTATGAGCCTAGGTTCTGGGAAGCAGCAAGCGAACATGAGTACACCCTGTCTTGCGCCCGCTAGGGAGCCGGATACATCACTTCTCTGGAACGCGAAGCCTGTTGAACTCGTACACTTTGACTCCTGCATACTGGATCCTTAGCTAATCACCATATAGATATTGGATTTGAATGAAGAAATGGTGACCCCTCCTGCTTCAGCGGAGGAATTGACAGTCAATTCTGTATTTTTGACGTCATATCTTTGTGAAATGCAATTTGTATACCAATTTTACCACGTGACACAATTGTCTTGATATCAGTAATCAAATTGTGAGACATGATAATTCCTCTGTGCATGTGCAAGGGTCGAACGCACCCTATGAAAGGTGTAAATTCCAAATCACTCTGTAACGCAGCTAACACCAGCCATTAGTATTTGGCGATTGGAGTTAGGTGAGAAAGCAAACACTATATATGTAACGAAATAGAAAATAAATTTTATCTGAGTGAGGTCATAAATGTTATAGAAAGAGTATTCAGTGCGCGATACGACTCTGGCTGCAGGGTGGCCATCATGCAGCATTCACCATTTTATCCAACTGCATAACTCTCCACACAGACCAGGTGCACATCCCAGAGAGATTTGAAATTGCTTTTGGTACATCATGGGAATCGAGGAGACGGTGCCGGATAAGGACATTTAAGGAAGTCGAGCAATATTTACAGAAAACTAGTGAAATGATCTACTTGCCGTCAATTGCCGGCCGAATGCGCAGCAATGTTATAGGGCCTCATCATTTCTCACTCAGATGTCCTGGATAGAGCTTCATCAGACATTGAGAGCTAACAAAGTTCCTGGATTCAAATGAAGATACTTACAAACGCCATTGAGTATGTGAATACTGGGTATATGATTTGGTGAATGAAATTATGGAATGTACGAAGGCTGTTTCGATGAAATTAATGTGACCGTCAAAAGAGTGTTAACGTTGTGTCGACTAGGATCTGCGAAAATCTTATGCGCTGCGCGGCGACATGAACCCATAATCGAACTATTGCAGGCGTACCTACTCAAGGATGCTTGCGATAACAACGTTACTATGTCCTAAAAATCATCGTCAATGGAGCGTCAATGTCTTATGGCCTTGAATCTTGGAAAATCCAAGGCTGGTGCAGCGACATTTACCCATAATCCAAAGATCAGCCACCTTTATAGGCAAAATTTGTTACGCCAACATTGCTGCTATGACCTAACTATAAGCGTCAACAGAGCGTCAACGCATTGGGACCTTGCATTGTCAACAATCGAGGGGCCATGGCAGGACATTGATCCATAATCGAACTATAGGCCACCTTTTTAGGCAAAAATGCTTTTGACACCATTATAACTATGCCCTGATAATGAACATCACCAGAGCGTGAACGATTGTAGGCTTTCCACCTTCGAAAATAATTGGGCGTTGCGACAACTTTTATCCACAATCACACAATTAGCAGCCTCTCAGCGCCAAAACGCTTCCGACAACAGGATCACTGACACCTAGAATGAATGACAACGGAGGGTCAACGGAGGGTCAACGGAGTGTTGACGGAGCGTGAACGATATTTGATCCCGCATCTTGGATACTTGCAGGGCAATAGAACTTAGGTAACAAACAATCCACCTATCAGCATACTTTATCTTGAAAAGTGCCATGGACAATATTAGGTCCATCTCCTACAATTCAGCGCCCAAGAAGCATCAACAATTCTGGTGGAGGCTCAGCAAGCTACACAGCAATGAAGTGCATTACGCTGTGCCTAAATGGAAATTTATGTGGTCAGTCTTCGCAATCAGTCTTTGTATACAACTTCACAACTCTGCATGCAATCTCTGACAGATAGTGTTCGCAGCAGCTCTGGATAACCCGCCAGCAGTCTAGGTTGTGGCCGGCGGTCCGATCCGGTTTAGTCCCAGACCCAGCGCAGTGCCCGACCTGCTCTCGCAATGGTGGGTTGTTACACGGACCAGATTTAGAAACGTGGGTTCCTGGCTGGGTTGGAAATGGATGGCGGTTTCAATGTTCCAGTTCATGCAGCGTTGCCTGCAATCAAGTATTTGAGTTCTGATCGTATGGTAACATGATCAATACATAGATAGTGCAGTGTTAGGCACTCTGTCACTTCCCGTTTTCAGCTTTGCGATCCGACTGATTTTCGTTGAGTGGCTGTGAAATAGAGGATGATTTCAAGTCAAATCCACGGAATTTCGATCATGACTGAGCGAATGTTGGTCGTATCCTATATCTGAAACCGGGAGGTGTAATAGCGGCTGAAACTGCACAACCAACATATCGATCATGTCACAATATGATCAGAACTCAAATTCTTAATAGGAGTGAAAAACCAGGGCTGGTAATGGCCTGGTTGTGAGGTGGTACCCGGCCCAGATGCCACGGTCCGGGGTTCTCATGTTGTACAACCGTTGCAATGGTTCGGTTTCGGTTCCAACCCTAACCCGGAACCATTCCAGTGGGTTGGAACCATTGCTTACACTACTCCCAGATCTGATTTTTTTGCTTGTAGCTCTAGAGCCAATATTTAAGAACCCGCATTCCGCATGACTATAACATTACTTTCGGCACTCTCTCGATTAAGATTACCCAGATTTCTGATTCCTACCGCCCTGTTGGATTGACAATCATTATATAGCTCACAGCTAGTGGTTATAATCACTTCCAAAAATGAACGTATCTTTATTCATGAATTGAGCAACCTTAGCTTACAAATGATCTTTGATGCCGGGTGGGCTTCAATCCATGTAGCCTCGAAACATCCTATAGCTGGTAATATCTCTAGACATGCGTCTCCATGGCGATTCAATTTGCACAGCGGAATGGAGGAGACTGGGATCCCTGGAATCATATGTATCAGTTGTCATCAAGTTCTTTGCCATCCATCAGAACATGGGACCAGCTGAATTGGGAAACAGTTTCTGGCAAAAGCTCACATCGCAAAGTTAAACGAGGTAACAGAGTCCAAAGTTTCTGAATTCACTAGTTCAACGGTCGATGAACTGGCTTTGGCGATCCTGAAGAGGCCAGGAAGTCGAGGAATTACAACAGCAAGTTGGCAGAGGAAATTATAACTTCACATACCGCTCGATCCGTATTGACTGAATTGACAAACAAAATGTTCGAATCTGGCAGCTAAGAACTTTGAACTTCAGAAATTCACCAAAACTCATTGAATCCCTTCAAGATGTCAGGATTTGTTTCAGCCCATACTCCTTTGAATGCTATGTGAAATCATGAGTTATGACGGTCATATAAATCATTACTCAGTGAGCTTGTGCTGCCGTTGGCCACGTCTATTAGTGATATACACCAGAGGGAATATGCACTGACCATGTCTGCGATTAAGACGTAATTGCTGTTATTAAATACGGATAGTTCGAATTCAGACGGATGGACATAGACTAACAAACTCGGCAGAACGTCGCTCATTGACTACTCCATTGATCCCAATTGGGCATTGAGTGAAGTACAACCCACTTTCAAGAAGGTTGATTGCCTGTTCTTTCCAGATTTCAAAAGCTAATTCAGGATGATAGATCTAGGGCCAAACAACTGGAGCGGGGTGAGCCGCGGCTTTGGAGGGTTGTCTTGATCGATTCGAGCATTCCAACGGCCATTTGCTTAGAATTCAGACTGATAATTCCTCATCAAATTACTCGATGACACGAGAGCGTCAATCAACTCTTGAAGCCTCCCTAATCATGTGGCCCGCATTGAGGAACCACATACCATGCATGGCGCATGGTATACGGCAGGCTTTATGTGCATTCATGAGCAGTCTGGGTGTATATGGCCGCACCAGGTCTAGGGAAGCCCATAAGCACAATCAGCGATTTGGAGATAATGTAACCTTAGATAATGAGAAGAGTCCGAGACTTCGAAAAGAAGGCAATGCTCGAATCAATAAGATGTCTGCCACGAATCCAGGTTTAGCAAGGATAATAGAGAAAGTATGTACTTCAAGATGTTGTGAAAGTCCTGAGACTGACCTTCTTAAAGCAGAGAATGGTTGCTGTATTGATTGCGTTAACACCTGGACATTGAAACGAGTTCATTGACAGTCAAACAGCCTATGTCAGAATCGCAGTACTCCCGATTTTGGATCTGAAGACATGTTGGAACACGACAGTGGAGTTACACAACCTGGCATACTGATTACGGGAATTCAAGCGCGAGTGGCTTCAAAATCCAAAATACAGTGCATGCTGGCCACACTTCGCAACTCAGGACGAATGGACCATTGTGAAGTATGTAATGGATGTGTTGAGGCTATTCCGATATTGGACCCTGTGGATGTCGAAGAGGCATACAGTCACATTGCATCACTTGATCACAGTATAAAACGACATGTTAGATCACATGGACAGCGCAATGCGAACTTTGGGAAAGACGAAAACTGAGTGGAAGGAAAACTTGTCATTTGCCGTCAAGTTAGCTCAACAGAAGCTGTCCAAATATTATCTTGATGTCACTCCATAGACGCGTATGCTTGTCATTTCAGCACATATCTTTGATCCTTTCCGGAAGTTGCGATTGTTCAGGAAGTGGCACATGGCAATGGATATAAATCCTAAGGACGAGACATCTTACACTACCCAATACCAACAGGCCTTTCTGAAGTGTGTGGAGAATGAATACTGTGCCAAACATCGATGGGTGCCAGTCAGTAAACTAGAAAGCGTACCAATTATCGATCCCGTCCCCTCCGCAACAGTTTCAGGATCCAGTCAATCATCCTTTGTTCCATATGATTTCTCCAGCGATGATGAAGAATACCTGACGCCAGACAATGTCGCTGAGACAACACCTGGACGATGCGATCGCATAACACACTTATTGCCCACCACCTGGCTCTATTTGAATTCACCGCCTGAAGCACCAAAGAACTGGGGGCAAATTTATCCAAATCTCATTGATAACCACTCCGACCTGATGGAGATTAAGATTACATTTTGGTCACTGGATATCACTGACTGGTGGCAGCAACTGGGGGAAACGTACTCGAAGTACGCTGATCTCTCCAATATGGCATGAGACATAATCTCAATTATACCACATGGTGTCAGGGTGGAAGCCAGATTTTCACTTGGCCGAGATGTTATCGGCTGGAGGCAGCCACAAACCGCAGGCGAGACCTCTTGTGGAAAAAGTCTTTGTAAGGCAGTGTGCTCAAGCCAATGACAAGATTTTGGAATGTGCTGACCCAGGATTGGATACGACGAATACAGGAAACTACTCCGAAATGAACAAACAGGTGGAGGAAAGGAAATTGCACGGATTGGGAAAGGTTAACGACTTTTTGGAGTTGTTGCTGCGCAGCCGAAACCTACGTGCTACCCAGACGGAATCTCGCGCTCAGAGAAAGCTGATGACTGCCATAGGATACATTTCGGACACGGAAGACATCATAAATACACCCATGTCACTCTTTCAACATGAAAGTGCAGCTGCATTTAAATTGTCAGAACGATCACCTTTGGCACCAGCTTTGTGTGCAAAGGACCTCCCTGGAGGACGAACTCAAATATTACATGTTAGCCGAAGTCGAAGAACCAATTGTCATCCAGTTGAAAGTCATGGGGATGGTGCAGAAGAATGCATTTCGTACACTGAAGATTGGCTTGACAGGAAAAGAGACTTGGATAATCCAAATGACACTGAAGACAATTGCAAAGCAGACTTTGAATCTGATATTGAGTAAGGCAATGGCATCGATGATACAGAATGCCCATTGCATTGGGATGTGAGAACCGCACCAAATGTTCAGGGATTGATTCGGCCTACTTGGAAATCAAAGAGAAAGGCTGAAAAGGAGTTAGTTACGGTCAATGCAATTGAAATGAGGAGGAAGCAGGGAGTGAAGAAAAGGAAAGACAGAATGTGTCAATGTTTCACCAGCTTCTTTCTGTATCGTGACTGAGAGTTTTAGTTGGAGATATAATATGGGCAAATGGTGACCAGTAGCTTGAAAATATCGGTTGATAAACAGCATTATAGCAGGCTCAATGAAGCTTTTGGCAAGAAACTTAGATTTTAGTTATGTGAGAGCGAACAGTGCAAGAATGTTTCTACGCTCTGCTTTGCCACAAGGCCAAGTCTGAAACAGCCAGAAAGACAACCAATATGTTCAAACCATGATGTAAACTATTATCAATGGCAGCAGATGTTCAATGGACACTACATTAAAATGACTGTCAACGGAGTGTCAACGATTTGTGGATTGGTCAGTACTGTAATTGAACAGTGATTTGGTCGCTGTTATGCATAACCAATATATTGCCAGCTTTCATAGGCAAAAGAGACAGGAACACAGTTATTGCCCAATTGTGAGACTGAGCACAAATGGAGTGTCAACAATTTTTAGCTTCGTATCTTGGGTAATGTATGTTCCAATTGTTTGCAGACAGCCAGTTATCAGATATTGGCTGCATTTACGGGCATAAACAACAGTGACATGCTCACTACAGAAGCCTGAGAATGCGTGCCAACGGAGAGTCAACAATATTTCGCTTTGCATCAAGGGTAATTTAGTTTCCGATTGGTTGCAGACCTCCATTTATCAGCGATTGGCAGCCTTTAGAGGCATAAATAGAAGTCACATGCTCCTTGCCATAATCTGGCAATGAGCATCAATCGAGCGTCAACGATGTTTAGATTCATATCTTGGGTGATTGATTTTCCGATTAGTTGTAGACATCCAGTTACCAGATATTGGGAGCCCTTGACGGCTTAAACAACAGCTACATGTTCCCTGACACATCATGAGAATGAGCATCAGTGGAGTGTCAATGATCTTCAGCTTCGCATCCTGGGTAATTTACCTTCCGATTTGTTGCTGACCTCCATTGATCAGCAATTGGCAGCCATTACAAAAGTGAACAACAGCGACATGCTCCCTGCTGCATCCTGCAAATATGGGTCAACGGAGGGCCGATGATATTCATCATCGTATCTCGTGTAATTTATGTTCTGATTGGTTGCTGACATCCAGTTCTCAGATATTGGTAGCTTTTGAAGGCATAATCAACAGTGAAATGGTCGCTGCCACGTCCTGACAATGAACGTCGACAGAGCATCAATGGAGTTTTAACAGTTTCATTTGTTGCATATTTGGTAATGAAGACATTGCGCGGATGTTCGCATTGATAAAAGAATTATCGAATGCCTTGATTGAGAACAATATAATATGTCAAAGGTGAAACACCGATTCCAAATTTATCGATATTGCAAGCTGTAAAGTAAGCAAAAACATATCATTGGTCGTTGAAAAAACAATTTTGATAAGATACTATTAACAAACTACAAAAAGAAGAGCCTTATATGAAAGGATTGATGGACTCACTGGGCGACCCGCCAACAACCCACCCAATTGGGACAGGATGGGATATTCCCATCGAACAGTACCTGAGTTAGCGGTTCAGGTTGATTGACGACCTGGACTGCCAACTGTGCAACTGTTAGCATCAGACCCGGACCTCGACATGAAGCGACGGTCCGGAACCCTTGCTAACACTAGTTGTTGGAACATCTGCCAATCTCATTTAGTAGTGCTTATTTCAATTAGATGGATCACCCTACAGGCTTTGGGTCTTGGGTCATGGATCTATTCGGCGACCAACTGATTCTATCCCACAGTAGTACTTGAGGTGTTAGCCAGGATCAAATACACAGCTGATGTGGCAATTCATACTAACCCAAACCATCGAGCAGGGTCGCGTCAGGCCTCTTGTCATCAGCCAACATCATAAGTTGGTCAGTCGCATCATGCTGAGGCCGAGAGAATTGTCTGGGGCCGAAGAGTAACCCGTAATCGTTGAACCCATGAAGTGCTACGTTGCACTTCCAGCTTACTTGTATATCGACTATCGACCGGAGTGTCTCTAAGGACATGTCCTGACACTCCTAGGGAAAATGGATGTGGTTGGAAACTATATGCACACCCGATACTAGGTATCTTCGAAATTGCAACATATCTGGATAATCTTAAGTGAATCGGCCGATCATCTTGGTCATGCATTTGACACGCGATTCTGATGTATCCCCGCTAAAGCACTTTGGATTGCTCTCTGTTGTAACCTGATGGGAGGGTGTTATGCCTGTGACGTGACAAGACTGAGAATAACTACATGACATGCAATCTTATAACTATCACCGGTACTATTATCGCTGTTAAGGGAGAACCCTGAACAGCAGATTCACTGCCTCCAGATTCTGTGCTTCCAGATTGACCGCCTTCAGATCAATGGCATTCCGATCAATGGCCTTCAGATCAATGGCCTCCAAGTACTCCTCCAATCTTGACCGATCATGGCTTCCATGTGTCTCTGCGAATACTCTCATTTACTGATTCGAAGTGCGTCTCGGAGTTCACTCGATTTCAGCTTCAAAGGAGTGCATCTCCAAACGGGATCAATCTCGGCCGCCGTGTGCTTTTCTGAGTTCACTTGAGATCACGGTCTCCAATTGCATCTCTCAGTTCACTCGAATTCAGTCTCCAAGTGCATATCCAAACACGCTCAATCATGGCCTCCAGTTGCATCTTCAAAGTGCGACTTTGGTTCAATCGAGATACAATCGTAACGCAAGTGCCCAGAATGTCTGGGAGCCTATATTTGCCAGACTAGAGAGTAGATAGACATCATCTCATTTCCATCTCATCTTATCATACGATGAAAATACAAATTACATATTTCCCACATTTGGTCTCACTTGCTCTGTTTCAGATTTTGTGGAGCCATGCAATTGGATGGATCCTCAATGCTGGGTACTGTCCTATCTCCTGATCTAATTGCTGTGCGCCTCAACCCAGAACCCCTCTGCCTTATGAATTTCATTTGGATGCCGTAAGAGCTGTGGCAGAGTGTTGATTGTGGACTTGCAGCCTTCTAGCTCCATTGTATCACCACAATGGCTTCCAAGTTGTGCATCTCAGAGTGCTCATTGGGCGTATCCAGGTGCTTCTCCGATGATGTTCAAGTACCATCTTCAGCCAGATTCACCATTGTATATATATAGAGAGACTTACATAATGGATGACATATTAAGATGTAGCAAATCTTCTGACTAATAGACCAAATGCTGTGTGGTTATGTAAGAATTACTGCTCTGATAATACTATACCAAGTCTCCTGCAGAACTGTGCTGCTGTCTCGGCTGCTGCAGAAGTATTCCGGAAAGCTGCGCAGCGATCCCAGCTTCTCTTGAAGTCCCCCACACATCTGAGCAAAGGTCTGTGGAGCTCCGAAATTTGACTTTTCTATAAGTCAAATCTCGTAGCATCCTGAATGCACCACCATAACTTCTTGTGTCTTGAGGAGCACCTGAAAATGTACTTGCAGAGTCTGATAGCACTGTGTTGAGCTCCAGGGTGGTCTGGGAGCATCGAGAAGTACATGGAAGCACAGGTGAAGTAACGCAGAGTGTCTGGGAGGTTTGGAGGTTGCTTCCGGACTGAGTTACAGTTTACTGATGGGCACTACGAAATTCATGATGTTGACTTGTTATATGAGGTCTGGAGTGTCCCCGCACTTTGAGTTGTGACGGATTGCCAACTGCCACAATACGACTTGCCATCGAGTCCATGTGTACATGTCATTTAGTCTACTTTGGAATAGTAGTGGTTGGTCGCCATTGAAATCAATCAGGCATTTGTATTAGAGCATATATTGGGGAAAGCGAGTTTCAACCAAGTACGGATCCGCGTTCCAAATTCTGATCCACACAAGTGCAAGATATTCATGTTGAAGTTATGATCTGATATATGATATTGTGTGGGTGTGGCCTGATTCTTATCAGGAGAGTAATGCTTTAATGCCCCACTGGCATGAACATGTTAACCAAACGGGTTTTGTGGCGATCTCGACCATGCTCATTGATTTATAATATCAGGCGAAAAACACATTGCTATCAACACCATGGAAATGAAATCTGGGTGTGCATATGTAACATTCCAATGAAGTTGCTATTCACAGGTCACATTGTTCTGCCATTGAAAATATCAAGCTCTAGCACTGAAACAGTATACAATACCTATTAGCAAAAGAAGACCTTTATTTATTATCGTGTTTCCATGATACCTATATTTGTTATTATTTTACATGAGAATCCATTAGCTGTTTGGAGCGGTAGCCTCGCCCATGTGATAAGTATTCCCTTCGACACTATATGCCTCGAGCTAACCATGGAAGACAATTACCTTTGAAAAGGACTATCACGTCATTATATACTCACTAGAACTTATCATCTTCTACACTAGGATGATCCAGTATATCTTCTTGGCCCAGTGTGTTTGGTGGATATCCTCTATTATCAGATTACAGCAGAGTTTGTTTATCAATATCAATAATGTGAAACAATGAGAAGGAACATGCCAAAAAGACAAGTCATTATTTCTGTCACCAGGAGATATTCAAGAACAATCTAGATCAACTCTCGGATTGGATCATATCCATTTGAAAAGGATTATACCCAGATTCAAAGTACAAATATCAATAATTGTGATTGCAAGGTGGATGTAGCATGTTCGGTCTGTACAGTTACTAAACAGTGTATACTGAAGTCCAGGAAAGCACGAATCAAGGATAATTCAAATGAATAATGCTGACTCATGACATAAAGCCAGGTCAGTCAAGATTCTGACAGAACATTTAACTAATTGGCAAAAGAATTGTTTACTGCGAATCCCTTTCGATGAATTGACTACCTACATCATGAATACGGTCTAGTGCAGTACCAACTATCAATACATGAGGCATAAGTAGTGTGAGCAACGGGTCCAGGTAACCAGCCCGCGGTCCAGGTTTGGCCCGCAAAAATGAGTTGGTTCAGTTCCAAAACCATCCAGAAACCCGACCTGCTGAGAGTTGGCAGGCCAAACCCGGTCCCGTTCCCGTCAACTCGGGGGTTTTGCCAGGTTTGGCTGGACCTGTCTGTTCCAATGTCCGGTTCTGCATTTCGGGTTTTTCTATCTATGGTCTCATTCAGATATTCTACTGTTAATTGCAAAATATTGACTTTGGGATATCATTGACTGTTTGAGTTGTATTGACTGCCTTGATACTCAAAAACAGGAGAGACACACTTCCGGCACAATTCTAAAACTGAACGGCAACAGAGTGTCAACGATTTTAGGTCTTGTAAGTCAAGTAATTAAGATGTGATTCGGTCATTGCTATCCATAATCGACACACTGGCTGGCTTTATTGGCAAAAAAGCAAGCCGCACCCACCCGGCCCAATTTCGAAAATGAGCGTCAACGCAGTGTCAACGATATTTGGCATTTGAGCATGGGCAATCAAAGTGTGATGTGGCTGTTATTGTCTGTATACGATGTTTTGACCGTTTCTGTAGGCTAAAACGCTCATGAACTCTGGGTTGCGGCATTGTAAATGAAAGACAAAAAATTGTTGATGCTCCATTGACGTTCATTTTAAAGATGCGGCAGGGAGCGTGTTTTATTCTCTTTTGCCTATAAAGGACGTCAACGTTTCGATTGTGTGTATTCACTACCATGTCGTGTTTTTATTAACTGACTTACAGGACCAAAAATCGTTGATGCTCCATTGACGCTCATTTTGAAGATGGGGCAGGGAGCATGTTGCATTCTGTTTTCCTATAGAGAATGCCAACACATCGATTATGTGTAATCACTACCAATTCTTGATTTGATTCCCCGACATATATGACGAAAAATGGTTGAAGGTGCATTGACGCTCATTTTCACGATCGGGCAGGGAGCGTGTTTCTTACTCTTTTGCCTAGAAAGGACCCCAATACCTTGATTATGTGTATTCACTACCAAGCCGCGTTATTATTACCCGACTTACAGGACCAAAAATCGTTGACGCTCCATTGACGCTGATTTTCAAGATGGGGCCGGGAGCGTGTTGCGTTCTTTATTCCCTATAAGGGATGCCAAAACTTCTATTCTGTATATTCACTACCAAAATGAGTTTGTATTACCCGACTTACAGCACCAAAAATCGTTGACGCTCCGTTGACACTCATTTTGCCATGGGCATATTCACAGTATACCATGATTTCATTTGGCAGAAAATATCATTAACAATATTTTGACAGCCTTTCTGTCTTCTGTTGAAACCAAAAGAGAAAGGATGAAGAAGATCAATTGTCTATCGATCGAGGGAGAGGGAAAACTATAGACTCATATACGAAAGAGAGAGAAGGAAAACTCTATGCCGACTGCCAAAGCCGGAGGCCAAAGCTGAGTACCAATGCCGAGCTCACCTCCTCATCATGGGCCCAGGTGAGGCAAATGGGGGCAGGCGAGGCTGGTGGGGGCAGGCGACGCTGATGGGGGCAGGCGAGGCCAATGGGGCCATAAGCCACCGGCCACATGCCCGAGCCCGCCAGCACCATACACCAGGGCAGCCACCTGGCCAAATCCCTAGTCAACATCTTCTTCATGTACTATCTCCTTTATCACTACATTGTTCTTTAATAATACATATAAATACATGTTTTAAAACATGCTATAAAGTGTCCGGCAATTGTAGATAATACTACACTCTAAAATCACGTTTCTAACAATCCATGTTGGTTTTCACCGGCAGTTTCACTCAATTGGCTGCTGTCGTCTTCAAACTGAATGTTAGCTGTATTACCATGCAGCAGATAGAGAACTAACCAGTGTAGGTTTCTTCATCATTCCGCAAATCTGGAATTAAATCTTCATCGTGCTCGCTATCCTCGGCAAATGTATCATGACTGAACAATTGAGCCCCATGGAGAGGAGCATGTGTATATTCAAATCCAGCGGGCAGGTTTGGGATTTTGGAACTTTGGGCGTGATTTTGGTCGCCAGATGGCACAGGTGGTGTTCCGGGTGGAGGTGGCGTCAGTTCCGATGTCGGCTCTCTCGGTCAGACTTGAGGTGGTGCGCCCCTGCCTTTGCCCCTCCAGCATGTCCGTGTATTCATGGGGGTACCATCTTGGTAAGGAAGGCAGCCGTCAGTTTGATTTTCATAAACCGTTGCCGGGTGTCATTCTATTCCAGCTTTCACCTTTCCATGCCCAGGAAATTCAACACCCCACTTTTTCTCTTCCCGGACTTCTGCGCGAGGCATCTTAATACGCTGTAGCGTTCTCTCGATTGCGGCGCGCGAACACCCTCCTTTGGCCATTTTCGCCATATTCAAAGCCAGGCGCATGTCCGACTGTTCTAGCTGTACCTGACCTCCTTGCCTTGCCGTAGTCGCAGACATGTTGAAATCCTTCAAGATATTAGTTGCTGGTTCTGAAAGTGAGAATCGGCAATTACCTCTACCATATACGCTTCTGTAGCCTCCTCTAAGGTGTTTAAAGCCTGTTTGGTCCATTCACAAGGGCGCTTATCACCAAATTCGTCCGCAAAAATTCCAGAGCTGACAACATCGTGATGTTGAATTTCCCATACTGAGCGCAGGGAGGCCTGGGGTGACCATGGGGGTTGCCCATTACGGGCAGCGAGATATTGGTCACGTAGCTCCCTGTGTATACCCGCTGTTCATTATTCAATCAATTGATGGCCATGTACCATAATATAGACATACTCACATCCAATTGCATGCTGCTTCTTGTTCGTGCTACTACCAGTTTTAAGGACAATTTTTGAATGTGCGTCCTCGGTCATGTTTTCGGTGGCTACATGGGCAGCTTCGCGGTGCACTAACTAGTGTCGACGTTGTTGTTGTGTACCTTGAAGTGAGGTGTTGAATGAAGTTCCCATCGTTTCGCTCGATTCGGATCCGCTCCCGCCTGTCTGCGGTGTTTGTGTAGTCATGACTTGCTGGTGTTGAAATGGAGAGGATACTGATAACCAAAAGAAGTGGGAAGTTCTGAGGAATATATAGTTAGATTCAAGTCAAAATAGACTGACCAACCGCCAACTTGGACGTTCTACTGATGATTAATCCGCCAGCGTACAGCTGCAGGTTGCAGGGGTTTCTAACAGTCCCACAATTTGCAGAGAGTTGGTCCTATGTTGTATGTTTGCTTACAGGGATAGAATGAAGTTCATGACAGCTGAAATCTCATTGATGTTACATCTAAACCGGATATTCTTCGACGGAAAGGTTGTCTGGTGACGTTTGTCTCAAGAGATCACAGGGATCGTACATGAAACTGACACAAAAAATCGAGTCAATTTGTACGGTTAACATGACTATTCCCAATTTAGTGACAGTCAAAACACAGAATTTGCTTTGTTTGAGTTGATCAAGCATACCACCCTTGACATAAAACACTCAGCTTGCCTCCATATGGTCCATACCTTGCTACATCCAACATCGCTCCCAATAACAGTCAACAGGAAATACAATAGTCAATGCTCCAAAAAAGAACCTTTCCCGTCTCCCGGCGGTCAAATATGGCAAATCAACAAAGCAGCCTACACGACGAGGTCATCAAGCGAATGAAAGGAAGAGCGGGCTGGAGGCTGAAAAGGTCCGAGCCATTGGAGCATTGCGGAGCTTGCGATCCAAAAAGAAGCTCACACCGGAGACGAAACGAGAAATGCACTTTTTGAGCAATGATGAGACAGAGGAATGGATAAAGGATTATGTGGAGAGAGAGACCGTGGTGGCAAGAAAGCGAGTTGAAGATGCAGAGACAGCGATGAAGCTGAGGCAAGAAGATATGAGCAATGTTGAAAAGGCGGGATTGACCACCAGAGAGCCGGAAAAGACATTGGAAGAGATGCTGAATGCTAATGGAGACAGTCTCAGCGATCTTGCAAGTTCCGACGTTGAGGAGTCTGCGGACGATGTGGAAGAAGACGATGATACAGAGCAGTCCAAGCTGAGTGATAATGACGAACATGGCTGGGGGATGGGCACAATCTCCACATTGGTACAACGCCGCATGGAGAGGTTTTCACAGAAACAGATGAAGCTTGACCAAATGACACAACCAGGATGGGGGGACCTGGCCGACTACTTCCGCGAAAGAGATAAGAAGCACGGAAAGTCTGAATTGATTGTTCCAGCGATCATCTAGTCCCAAACGGATCATGTTGCAGCGGCACCTTCCCCGACATCACTTGGAGAGCTATGAGAGAATCTTGATCTCATCCCGGGAATATAGCCAATGCCGCTATGTACTTCTCGACAAGGAAGTAGCCATATGAGAGTAGGCTCATGGAAACAAAAGTAGCCCGAACACATATATTCTGTCCCGCCCGGCACGGATTCCGCGTCGTCGCTTGCGATGTATGCCATGCTAGTTCAACCAGTAAGCGCCTGCCACTGCATATTGTCTCCCGAGCTAATTACCATATAGAAGTCTGATTCGGACGATGAAATGGTCACAGCTCCTGCTTCTGCAGAGGAATCGATAGACAAATTGAAACTTTTGACAATGTCTAGCTGTGAAAAGCAATTTGCGTTTCTATTTTGCTACGTGTCAGCTTTGTCCTGGTTTCAGTGTCCAAAATGTGAGACATGATAATTCATCTGTGCATGTGCAAGGGTCGTACGCACCATTCTAACGTGGTCAACACCAAATCACGCCACAAGACAACCAATGAGCCGGTTATCGTCCTTCCTGTTACTGTCAAGTGCGAAAGTAAAAACTAAATGAGTGACGAAATGTACCAACGACTTTTAAGTAAGTAATGTTGTACGAGTCATAGAAGGAGTGGTCAAAGTGCAATACGAACCTGTATGCCTGACAGCTGTCATGCTGCATTCATCCATGCATTCAAATGCACAACTCACTGCTTAGCCCTGGTCCACATGGTTGAGGTTCCGAAAATTGCTTATGGTAGGCCATGGCAATCAAGGAAAATGAGCTGGATCAGGAATGGTGAGAGAGTCAGGCGATATTTATCAAAAATTAGTGGCCGGGTCTGCATGCCGCTAATTGCCGGTAGAAAGCGCTGGAATGCGATGTGGCTACGTAATTCATCGCTCATGTCACACAGGAAGGAGTGAATCAGATAGTGAGGTGGGACAAAGCATCAGGATGCAAAAAATAATACGTAGAAAAGAACGATTGGCTGTCAATAATTTCAGTATACATTTGGACTACAATCATTGAGCTTACATTGACAGTTAGGCTGTGTGTAATGTGAGCGTCAACCGAGCATCAATGATTCCTAGTCTTTCACAATCTGTAATCAAACGGCAAGATGGTCACATCCTAACAATGTGAATGTATTGGATGTTTTTCTGGTTACAAGGACAAGTTAAACGCTGGTTGGCATACCCTAGAAATGACCGTCAACGGAGCGTCAACAATTTTTTGTCTTGCTCCTCGGATAATCCAAATGCTCGGCAATTACTATCACTCATCATGGCAATATTGGTCGCATTTCTAGGCAAAGCTGGTAAGGACGACATCGCGATGATCTCCTAAAAATGAACGTCAACCGAGCATCAACGATTCTTGGTCTTGCATTGGGAATAATCCAGGGGCTGCGCAATGACATCTACCTACTTTGAATGTATCGGCAGCCAGTCAACAGAAAAATGCCAGGGAGAACATTGCGACTATCTCCTGAAATTGAGCGTCAACAGAGCATCAACCATATTTAGTCTTGCATTTAGAATGATTCAGGGGCTGCGCAACAACATCTACCTACATTTCATTTATCGGCAGCCTTTCGACCCAACAATGCTTGAGAGGACATCGCGACTATCTCCTAAAATTGAGCATCAACGGAGCGTCAAAGATTTTTGGTCCTGCAACATGCAAAATCGAAGGGCTGTGCGTCGGCTTTACTCCAGAATAGAAGTATTGGCCGCCTGTATAGGCAAAAATGCAATCGACGATATCACTACTGCCTCCTCAAAATGATCGTCAACCAAGTGTCAACAGTGTTTGTGTTGGCGCAGTAACCTACACAGCAACATAATGCATTCTGTTGCACTGAAATTGAATTTTTAACGGTCAGTCTTTCCAATACGTCCTCGTATACCACTTCACAACTATGCATGCAATGTCTCCCAGGCATTACTTCTTTGTTGCTCGTAGCTCAAGAGTCAATCTTTAAGAACCAGCTTTCTTTTTGATCATACTCTACCCTACTGACATCCTGACAATTCCAATTACGCAGCCATCCAATTCCTACCGCCATGTCGGATTCACAATCTCTGAATACGTCGTTGCTAGAGGTACCGATATCTTCTCAAAATGAAGGTGTGTTTATGTGTGATTTGAATGACCTTAATCTACAAATCAGATTCGATACTTGGTGGGCTTCGATGAATGGCGGCTCGAAGCGTTCTATTGCTTGGAAGAATTCTAGACATGCGCCTTCATGGCGGTTCTATCTGCATTGCGGAATTGAGGAGACTGGCAGCCCTGGCATCATATGCATCATTTGTCATCAAGTTCTTCGCCATCCATCGGAACATAGGACCACCACAATGGGCAAACACTTGCTGGCAAAAGCACACATCGCAAATTTGAATGAATTGACAGAGTCGGAGGTTACTGAATTCACTAGTTCAACAGTCGAGGAAGCAGCACTGGCCATCTTCAAGAGGCAAGGAAGTCGTGGGATTACACTAGTATGTTCGCAAGAGAAATTGATCGGCGACATTAACTTGTAACCTCTATTGACTGTATTAACAGACAAAACGCTCCAAACTACCAGAGAAGGACTTTCTAACAGCCGAATTTCACCAAGACACTGGGAATCGCTACCTGATGTTAGGATGTGTTTCGGCTCATATACAATGGAACACGATATCAAATCTTGAGCTACGGCGGTCATATAACGCATTACGCAGCAAGCTGGTGCTACCGTCAGCCAGCGCCCGCAGCAACCTTTGTCGGAGGGAATACTCACCGACTGTGGATGCAATTAAGAAGCAGTTGCCAACAAGAAATAATGTTAGTTTAGCTTTGGACGTGTGGACTTCAACAAACAAATTGGCAATAACATCGTTCATTGCATACCATATAGATCACAATTGGGCACCGCGGGAAGTGCAACTCGCTTTCGATGAGGTCAGTAGCCTGTTCTCTTTTGGTTTCAACAGCTAATTCAGGATAATAGGTCAAGGGTCAACATACTGGAGCACGGCTAGCCACGCATTTAATGGAAGTTCTAGATCGTTTTGAGCTTACTGACGGCCGCTTGCTTGGAATTACAACTGAGAACGCCTCCTCAAATTATTTGATGACTCGGGAATTACAATCCACAATTCAGGCCTCAGGAATCGAGTGGCCTGTTTTGAGAAATCACGTACCATGCATAGCGCATGTCATTCGGCTTGCTTTAGGTGCATTCATGAGCAGTCTCGGAGTCAAACTCCGTACAAAGTCGTTGGAAGCACATGACCGAGATCAGCGATTTGGAGACAATGAATACAGACAAATTGGAATGAGTCAAAGACTTTGAAAATGAAGCAACGCTAGAATCAATACGGTGTTCGCTATGAAACCGGGTTTCGCCAAGATAATTGAGAAAGTACATATTTGAAGATAGTCTGAAAACTTTGAAACTAACTATGATATAGCAGCGAATGGTAGCTGCGTGGATTACGTTGACACCTGGTCGTCGAAACGGGTTTATTCACTGTCAACAGGCCAATGTACGAATCGCAGTCCTTCCTATTATCGTTCTGAAAACACTGTGGCATGCAACACTGGTGTTGCATGAACGAGCCCATCGATTGCGAGAATTCACCTGCAAGTGGCTGAAGAATCCAAAATACAGGGAATTCCGGTCACTCTGCACAACAGAGTATGAATGGACAATCGTCAGGTTCGTCATGGAAGTGTTAATGCCATTCTGAAACTGGACTCTGTGGATGTCGAAAAGACATACGGTCACACTGCACCAAGTTATCACCGTCAATAATGACATGTTCAATCATATGGATGGCGTTCTGTGAGCTTTGGCTAAGAAGCTAACCCAGTGGAAGGAAGATTAATACTTCTCTGTGAAGTTTGGGTGACAAAAGCTGTCCAAAAACTATGCCGAAGTCACTCCAACGACGGGTATGCTTCCTATTTTGGCACACATTGTTGATCGTTTTCGCAAGTAGCGATCGTTTAGGAAATGGGACATGGGAATGGATATCAATCCTGAGGACGAGACATCTTATACTACCCAATACCAACAGGCATTTTGGAAGTATGTGGAAAACGAATACTGCGCCTAACACAGACGATTGTCGGTCACTAAACATGAAAAACTACAGAGCAATGACTTCATCCATTCTGCAACACCTTCCCAATCTGGTAAATCATCTTTTGATGCATGTGATTTGTCAAGTGGTGATGAAGAATACTTAACGCCTAGAAATTGGGCTGAAACGACACCTGGACGAAGTAATCGCGCTGCACACTTATTGACCGCCGCCAGGCTGTATTTGCATTCGCCGCCAGAATCACCAAAGAACTGGGGACAAGTTAATCCGAATCTCGAAGATTACCACTCCGACATGATGGAAATTAGCAGTACATTTTGGATCCCAGATATCGTGGAACTGCTGCGACAGCAAGAGGAACCGCACTCAAAGTACGCCGATCTCTCAAATGTGGCATGCGACATATTCTCAATCATGCTGCGTGGTGTCGGAGTGGAGGCCAGTTTTTCTCTTGGACGAGACGTTATCGGCTGGAGGCAGTCAAAAACCACAGGCGAAACCTTCCGGGAAAAGGTTCCAGTAAGGAAGTATTATTGCGCCACTAATGGGATATTGTCAGGCGAAGACCCTGTATTGGATAGGTCGGAATCCGATACTGACTGGGAATTGAAGTGAGAGGCAGTGGAACAGAAATTGCTGAGAATGGCCAAGGTCCACGACTTTGTGGAGATGTGGCAGGGCAGCCAAAACCTATGTACTACCTAGAAGGAATCAAGCGCTCAAAAGAAGCAAATGACTGCCGGAGGATACATTTCGGATACAGAAGAAAGCGTCAAAGCATCCTGGTCAATCATTCAACAAGATGGTGCGGCTGCATTTACATTGTCAGAAAAATCACTGTTGCCACCAGCTTTGTCTCCAAAGCAAGTCACTGGAGGACGAACTCAAGTAATGAATGTTTTCCGAATACGGAGAATCGACCGTCATCGAGTCAAAAGTGATAATGACACTGCACCCTAATGCGTTTCCGGCTCTGAAATCTGGCTCAACTGGAACGGTGACTTGCATAATCCAAATGAGAGCGAAGCCGACTGTGATGCACACAATGAATCAGATGTAGAGCTAGAGAATCGCTTCGAGGATCCGGAATGCCCTGAGCGGCGGAACATGTGTGCCTCTCCAAATATACCCGGATTGATTCAGCCAATAGGGAGGTCAAAGAAAAGGACTGAAAAGGGGTTAGTGACGGTCAATGCTACCGAAACAAGGAGGATTTGTGGAAACAGAACAAAGTAGGACAGAATGGGACAATTTGATTTCAGCAGGTTCTTTATGCTGCTTGACCGAGAATTTCACTTAGAGAATTATGATAGAAGATTATTGGCCAGTTATGTCTGAATGGTAGTCGATAAACACAAGCCTAGCAGGCGACATGTGTTATTCAGCGTGATACATACATTTTAATACAATGAGAGCGACCCGTGCCACAATATTACTAAGGCCACAGGATCTGGTCATGATCAGCACAAAAAGCATCCAATGAGTTCAAATAATCATCCGTACAATTATCAATGGCAGCAGATAGTAACTTGACATTACATTACAATGAGCGTCAACGGAGTGTCAATGATTTTAGGTCTGTTCAGTAGGGTATTTGAATAATGAATTGGCCACTGCAATGCAAAACCGAGATGTTGGCAGTCTTTATTGGCCAAACATATAGCAACTCGGTCACTGTCCCATTCTGAAAATGAGCGTCAACGGAGCGTCAATGATATGTGATTTTGTAAGTAGGGTAATTCGGTACTGATTCGGCTTCTGCCATTCAAAATCAACATGTTGGCAGTCTTTATAGGAACAACAGATAACGACACGGTCACTGCCCCATTCAGAAAATGAGCCATAATGGAGCGTCAACAAATTTTGGCCATGTGAGTGAGGTAATTAAAATTCAATTTGGTCGCGAATATACATAACCAACGTATTGGCAGCTTTCATAGGGAAAAAGGGAGGAGACACGGTCACTGCCCCATTCTGGGAATGAGTGTGAACGGAGCGTCACGGGTTTTCGATCCTGTACGTAAGGTAATTACAAATCAATCCGGTCACTGATTCACATAACCATCATATTGCCATCCTTTATAGGCAAAAATGAACGCCATACTGTCACTACCACATGCTGAAAATCAACGTCAACGGAGCGTGAACGAATTTTGGTCATGTATGTAAGATAATCACGATCCAATATGGTCGCGTATACTCATATCCATCATATTACCAGCCTTTTTAAGCAAAAAAGGAAATGAAACGGTCACTGCTCCATTCTGAAAATGAAAGTCAACACTGCCTCAATGAATTTTTGTCAGGTAAATAAGGTAATTACGATTGAATTTGGTTGCGAATACACATAATCTTCATATTGCCAGCCTTTATAGGCAAAAAAGGAACTGACATGGTCACTGCACCATTCTGAGAATGAGCGTCAACGGAGCATCAACGGAGCGTCAACGGAGCGACAACGATTTTTGGTCTTGCATCTTTGTTAATCTAAATGTCGCTTGGTGGTACAAAAAGATATCCCAAGTAATGGCCGTCTTTTCGGCCAAAATAGTACCCCATTTCTTTGTTACCCCATCATGAACAGAGCGTCACCTGAGCCTCAACAATTTTTGGTATTGCATATAGGGTAATCCGGGTAGTGTGCAGATATTGGAGCTCATAACAGAACTATTGACAGCCTAGCAACGTGAAAACACAAAACAGACAGGGAAAAATTCTGATTCCAAAATTATCAATATTTCAATCTGCAAAACATGCAAAAACTGATTATTGGATGTTGAAAATGCGATTTTGATAACAGACTATTATTATAAAGCAAAGAAGAAGAGCATTATATGAATCTACACATGGACCTGCTGGACAACCCGCTGACAAGCCGCCCAATTCAGATGGGTTGTGAGCTGTCCCTGGAACCGTAACTGAATTGACGGTTCGGGTTTAATGAAGACCCGGACCGCCAATTTGGAAAACGGTCGGATCCGACCCGTACCCGGACCTGAAGCGCCCGTCCGGAACCGTTGCTAACACTACGTAACAGTACTGTAACGACAATTAGCCCTTGACGAACAGTTCTCACATTCTTTGAACATATTAGAAATCATCTCTTGCATACTCCTTAGTCGCCAAATTTAATTTCTCCTTGTGATGACGATATTACTAGCTCCATCTCTTCAATGAAGCATATAGTTCTTGTTTTGCAAGAGACTTATGGCTTAATTTGACCAGTGATAGTTACCATGGAGAAGTGGTACAAGATATTGTATTTGTTGATTCAACATTGTAGGTACCTTACAGTTCAACCGTCACGGGAGGGTTGTACATCATTGCGACTATGATTTCACACGGATTAGATCAGACAGCAGTAAATCATCAATTTCAGTACATTTAGTACCAATATGCTATATTGACAAAACTTAGAATTGAATCGCACCCAAAGGAATTGCAAAATTCGACCTCTGACACCATTCCTACCCTCCAAGCAACATCACAACCTCAACATAGTTACTTTCGTCAGCTATTTCTATATTCTCAATGCTGGTTATGAATGTGATTCCGGTGATGTTGTTGCTGTTGCAGTTGCTATTGCAGCAGGGGACGGGTTGGCTGTGGCTGGCAATTGCAGACCCACTCATCGGCAGAACAGCTGAGATTTGCATGCTAGCTTCAGTACCAGCAAGTACGCAGCTTTGATGATTAAAAGAATTGTCGGGTTGCTCTATCACCTCCTCCTGTGTTAGCAACCGTTCCAACCCGCTAGAACGGTTCCGGGTTAGGGTTGGGACCGGAACCGAACCGTTGCAACGGTTTTTACCACACGAAAACCCGGACCATTGTAATTGGGCTGGTTTTACCACCAAAAACCCGGCATTTCAACCTCACAACTTTGGCTCAAAATAAGTATTTGAGTTCTGATCGTATTTTGATATGATCAGTACATGGATTGTGTAGTTTTACGAGCTCTTTCACCTCCCAGTTTCAGATATGTGATACGACCAATATTTGTGGAGTCGTGATCGAAAACCTGCGAAATTCGCTTAGAATTGGCCCATTTTTCACAGCCACTCATCGAAGATGACCCGGATCGCAAATCTGGATGCTGGAGGTGAAAGAGCTCATCATTCTGCACAATTTACATATTGATCATGTCACAGTATGATAGGAACTCATATACTTAATTGGAGCGAAAGCTGTAGGAACCGTAAATTTGTAACCGCGGTTCGGTTTGAACCCGGCGAAATACCCGCGGTTCCATATCCGGGCCGTGTAACAACCCGCGAAGACAAACGCGGTTCGGGTTTTTGGCCGGGTCTGGGACCGAACCGAACCGCCCCGCCGGTCAAAACTCGGACCGCCGGCGGGTTACCCGGACCCGTTGCTAACACTACCTGTACGTAATGAAGGATGTCCTTATTCAAGGCTACCCGAATTGAACTGAGTTTGTGCCATCGCTGGGTTCCTCCCAGTTGAGTTGATCCATTGGCAAATTTTGCTGAAGATATTGTCCAGCTTTTTGGGTTGAACCTCAGGCAATGATGAAGGAAAATCGACGACACCACGACGAGATACTTTTGTGCATGCATTATTTACTGTGTTATAAATGTTTTTTGCATCATATATAAATTGTGCTCCACCTTGTGGACCACACTATGGCGGGACCCTAATCTGGGATGTTTCCAGGCCGACAGACAACGGTGGATGACCATTGCGGTGAGAGCAATTATCGCAAGGTGGATTTTCTTATTCAATGATTTATCTTTCATTCCAATTTGTCGCAGGCCATTGAAGTATGTCCGGTTATAAAGATCCACAATTTCAGTCCCTGCAAATCGAAACTTCCCCTCCTGAATTGATGGTCAAGTAGTGTTAGCAACGGTTCCAGTTTTGGACCAGGCCGGTTTTATAGGTCTGCGTGGCAACGGCCTTACCCCATCAAAAATCGACGATTTTTTATGCGAACCATCACTTTCAGGCCACCAATATTGATCAGAGCATTTAGTGTTTGGTATATAAAACATGCAGCTCAGCGCGGCGCATCTTTTGGCTGTCTACGATTTTCGATATCTTTCAATCTCAGCAAGCGGTAGCCTAAAAACCTCGTTTTTCGGCCAAAAATGACAATAATTTCAAAGCAGATTGCTGAGTTTTGAAGATATCAATAATCAGAGACTGCCAAAAGATGCGCCGTCTGAAGCTCATTTACTTCATGTACCAATCACTAAATTATCAGATAAATATTCAAGCACTTAATTGAGGGAACCGTTTGAAACAAACCCGGACCGAACCGGCTGGGTTCGGGTTTTCTTGGAACTGCTATAGTAGACATGCTCCGAAAACGGAACCGTTGCTAACACTATTGTCAAGACAACGATTAAACCACCAGGGCGCTTTGAACCTTACTCAGCAACATTTGTAGTGCTTGTGAACCTGTTCTTTGTAAATATCTAGACTCCCATTTTCCAGATCTCTGCTGCCGACCTTGTACACAATCAGAAAACATCGTCGTTTGAGGTTTTATTGCAGTATATTATTTCTTCACAACAGCAAGGATTCTTTGGGACAGCCCGGTGCACAATGTCAGCAATGAATACAAAGATTGAGATGATTCATTAACCAGGGAAATCTACGCACATAGAGGGTCTGCGTTTCGCGGTGCTGTATGAATCTTGACGATTCCCTCATACCACCAATGATTAATCCGAGTGATCTTCACCGCATTCCTGGCAATGGAATTCACAATCATTGCATAATTGATTGCTGTAGGGTTCACACATGCCATGGCCATTGGCAGAAAGCCTGTGTAACGGCGGCACGTGACCCAGGTCCGGGTAACAGCCATTCTGTATAGTCAGCTCGCCACGAGACTTAGATCTCTAGCGATAATCTTACCTATTCACCTATATTTTACTATCACTCGAGTCCACGTTTGCAACCGTATACCATAAATACCTTACGTATGCCTATAAGGCCGAACGCTGGCGTACGTGCCCTTACAGCCTGACAGGGTTGTCTGGGGGTTGTATTCAGTGCGGACGATGAGGCCTGTTACGTCGTCACCGAAGCGCTCAAATTGGCACTCATTCTAGGTTTTCTAAGTAACCGATTGTTCAGCGGCTTCATTGGAATCCTTCTCTTAGTAGATATATCCATGTGCGGGCCGCTTCTAGGATTCAAACGCTTAATCGTATACCTTCTTGGAGGGCAGTGGCGCAAGCCTAAGTCCATACTCCTCCTCAGAGACAATATAGGCCACCTGACGCTCACAATGTAGGGGTTGCGATCACGTAGGAGTCAATTGAGTTGCGATCAGTTGTCATCCAAGTGTTAATGTGGAGGAATGTTTTGATGGCCACAGTCCCTTTGCGCCACTGGAGAGGCACCAAAGTGGCTTGTCCTTCAATTCTGAATTGTCATTGTTGGGTAGTGTGCTAAGATCACCATCAAGATCCTCGTCGTGAATCGATCATCTGCTGTTCATTTTTCAGGAAGGAAGAGGAGCGGCAGGAGAAGTGCGACCCCTTGTTGGCGTGTTTCAAAATGGAGGCAAGTGATAAGTACGAAAAAATTGAAGGAGTAACTAATGGACATGTAAATGAATGCAGAGTAAATGCATTATAGTGTTGGGTGAAGGAAAGAAAGCACTGATATGAGTAAAGGCATTGTTGTGGTGCGTCATTGTATACAATCGACAATTGTAGGATCTTGGCTTATTCCACCACCCACCATACCACTGCCTGGGATGCATGGGATGTCAGAACTATGAATGGCTGGTGACAATAATGCCTGAGGGCTGTGGAGTGGCTTCTGTTGTGCAAGATCGTTTTCGCAATGAGATAAGTAGTGTGAGTGCTTCCATAATCATTTGGGCTACCTTCTGCTGGGTACAGATACCAAATTACCAATGCTACAATAGCAGGAGACAGAGTCGTATTGCAGCCACTACGCGTTTCCGAAAAAACTTCTATCAATGATTAATCCCTATATTGTGCACTCTCAACGCAGTCCGTCATGCATGAATCTGAATCATTTAACAATAATAAAAACAACACATCAAAAAGTGACCTACAACTTCACTAAAAAACTCCAAATTATCACCCATCTGTCTACCCACCAAAGTGCAAGAAAAATAACTGACCACAACACAAATTGTTGAACAAAGGTCGAGCTAGTACATTCTATCCTCACAATGACTAATCTGCAGCTGGCTAGCTGCTTGTATACTTCCTACAGGCGACAGAGCCTGCAAAGGAATGATTCTCATTGTGATACTGCTTGTGAGGCGAAGCCACATTCTCGTCAGTAGCTAGGCTTTGCTTGTAAGCAGCAACAACATGAGGAATAGAGTGCGGGATCACTTCAAAGTATTGCTGTTGTCCGATAATCCTCAATCAACGGTTATGTTCACAGATTTGGAAGCCTGTTTTCATCATCGGGACTGTGCTTTAATTTGGGCGCTATGTCCCACCAACATCATCTGATTCTTCCTGGATATTGTCTACCATATCCTTGGCCAGTGGTGGAACAATGTCAACCAGAGAATGATCAGCTGCGGCCACCATATATGGGAGTCTGAGCACTTGCTGTGCCATCGGCTTGTTCGCTACAATGAACTTCACAACAGAGGGTGGGTTGTGAAGTATCATTGCCGCCAGTACATATCCGGCAGAAGTATTGCTATAGTCAATTGGTATCATTATCGGTCTACGCACCACCATCCCCCATAGACTCTTTCTGGCACCCCCAATGATCATGCATTTGCTTTGTGGGGTCTGGCAGACATGCTATGGCAGCATTGACCATTGAAAAAATGTCCTTATCATTAATTGATGTAACAATTGGGAGTATCAATTCATCTTCCCAAGGCCAGTGCAATCTGAATAGCTGAGGATTGTTTTCACCCACCCTCTTCCCAGCAATGTTGGGATCCATATAGGGGATGATGAAGCTAACTGGCTCGACAAGGAAACCGATCGAGGCATCACAGAGCCCTGTTCATAGTTAAGCCCTTTGACCTAATGTTTGTTCCCCATCAACTTCTATACCTGCAAAACATGACGGAGAACACCATATGCCTCGTTTCGATGAAATGCATACCAATCTGTACGAATTTCCTCTTCTTCGTCGGGGATTCTTCTGGGACATCCTTACCCTGCTGCTGGCCGGTGACAGCTTAATTGATGCTGCACACGGACTGGATAATCTCCCTGAACTACTCCCTCACTTTATTTTCTGTCCATTTTGTTGTCAAGCTATGCTTATCCTGCCAAATCCCCACCATCTTTGCTGCCCATTGCCTTACTCCAACTGCCTCATTCTCAGCCCAGAAGCAGACTTGTAGAGTCGGTGTCTGGATAGTTTTAGCATCTGTACTGACTGATTTCGGCCACCCCAAGGCAGCACATTCCATTTTTGGCTCTCAATAGTGGTCAATGATTGAGTGCTGGATATTAAATGCTTGTTACTTTAGATATGAGTCGGGAGTGATGAATACAGCATCCGGGGTGATGCCATGTGGTAGCAGAGGTGGGGAGGGTGTGTTGATGGTTCTGGAGATAGTAAGTAAGGTGGGCAGGCCAGACGAATATCCATATTGGCTTGGACAGGTTTCTTGATCTGGTGACATCATCTTGGCAGCAATTCAGCTAGGAAGCAATTTGCTTAGCATGATCTAAGCATCCTGATTCGTTGACTGAATGCTAAATTTCATCACTCACACAACCAACAGCAAACTCTGCAGTCATATCTGATTTGTTTGTCCTTGCACTTGTTGTCGTACCACGCGATGAGGTTGCTGTGTCGCTACCTGAATAGAATGCACAGTGCATGTATGGTAAGAAGTTTACAAAAAGTGACAAACATAAATAAGGCAATGGGCATAGGAGGATCATGTGAGGCAGGAAATCAATTGCTGTAATGAGCTGAATGCAGATGCGGTATGCGTTCCATGATCCACGGTACATTCAAATTGAGCGAATGATTAAACTGGTCGCAAATGTGTGAAGTATGATGATAGAAATTCTACAAGAGTTGTGGAACCAGTGTATGGAAATAGTAAATCAAGATTTGGCTTTTTGCAAGGACCGACCTGCCTGCAATAGTATGTGTAGTTAAAAGACTGTGGTGACGATTTTTACCATTTTTGCGACAGATCATTTTACTAAGGAAAGTTGAATCTTTGACAACAGTGTCTTTACTGTTTGAAGATGTACTCCCAGATTGGTGCTTACACCTCACACCTCTGTCGCAATGACGAAGGCAGCTTAGTATATGTTGCAGTTAGAGAACTGCCAGATCATTGTTTTGTAATCGACTGCAATTGTATTCTACATACATTTGTGTATTATCCGCATCACAACACATTACTTCACCCTTCCAAGGATGATTTGAACTATACGGAACCCGCTAGCTTGAATGGGTGTATCCATCTACTGGAACCTCCAGTTCAGACACAGAATGATGTTACTCCACATTTGGACACCCGGTATTCCTGCGAATCAATTGGTAATGAGTATTAACTTATGTTCAGCGAAACTATTGATCTATCGTCACAGTGTTCTTCTCAGCCGGAGTAAAGATAGGTGCACTGCAGATTGAATCAAAAGTTGCGCAGAGCTGCTGTCGATGAGCGTTTCAACAATGCTACAATGGCATTGGTCAGATATTTCAGTTCGTTCCACAATGTGTTCAAAAGGTTGAACGAAATGTCCTGCCCAATGGGCATCAACTGTTGGAAATCTGGGCAGATGTGTTAAAATGGTTTGGTGGATTCAAAGACCTTTGTGATGATAATTAGATACGTTCCTTTTTCCGCAATCCTATTGAATGCATTGAGTTCATTGAGCAATAGCCTGCTCTCAGGGAACATATGTGGTACACTACACCAAAGGAATTCCATGATGCTGAGGAACATATCTACTCTGAGGGGAAATCGAGCAACTGGTGTTGGAATGAACAGGTAACTCAGTTGCATTTTGTCCTAGATAAGATCATTGAGATCTCTTTAATAGCTACAGCAGCCGCATGGAGCTACAATTATCCCTGTATTTGCCAGTTCATACCAGACACATCTTTCAAACTACTTTGGCTACACGAAGGAACAGGCAGCGTATTTCGGTCTTGGAATGATTGACTTGACGATTAGATTGGAGCCTTCAAATCTTGGGGATTGTGTGGTTCCCATTTTTCTGGTCCTCCAAATTGTTGCGTTGGGCAACGAGGAAAACCGATTTCCATGAAGAACGAACAAATAAACAAATGAGAGGTTTTCAAGATGGTGTTCACGGTTATTTTCTGTGTCATGGCACTCATTGCGACTCTGGAAAGAGCATGCTTTGTGTGAATGGCAGGACTCAGTAATGTTGTCCTGTTATCTGTGCATGGACAGCTGACTACTTAGACTACATTCACCTGCATTCAATCCAGCAGCCCAAATGTACTCGGTGAGAAGCTCCGAAATCGCGATTTGGAGAAGGGTATCCATTGTCGTGGCAATTCAGTGACAATCAGCTATATGTCCAAAGAATTATACTTGAGTCTCAGGGGGATGTGAGGGAGAGACAGGAAGCCAGACGATGTCTAGAAGATCAAGCAGTTGGAACGTCAGAGGGCATGTTCTGGAATAGTGAATGCATCTGTCCACAACTAGTATCATACCCGATATTCTGCATACCATCCATCGTGGGATGCTCAAGCATATGCTGGACCTGGTAACACCGTTCCTCAACCAATATTCTAGAATCGTTAAATTCGACCAGCTCATGACGATTATCCATTCATATTCTGGCTTAGCTAGATTCAACACGCCATATGGCCAGTTGATGCAATGGAGTGGAAAGGAGACGACAGCACTCAGGCATGTGATTGTTCGAGCTTTCGCTGCGACTAGGTTACTGCCTTCAGCGAGCCACAGGATTCCCCTCAGAGATGCCCTGTATTTTGGCAAGAATGTTGTAGATTTTAACCTTATGGCATAATACCGATACCATTCTGAGGCCACGATCGAGTACATGGCGAAGTATCCGCCAGAGTTTCATCTTCCACACTATGTGGTCAGTCGATTCTGCGGCGGTAAATCAACACAGATGGTCTCATAACCCTTGAACAAGCATCTTACTTTGTACAAATAGAAGCATTGGGAAAGTGACCGCACTTGGAAGAATCACGCAGCGGATACACTCTGTTCTCTCGTTTATGAGGACAAAACTGATATTGAGTCAGCAATTTCGGTATAGGCATGTATGGCTACGCTTGACCGCAGATGTATGATATGGTATACGGTTGCACACGAGAGTCAGTGAGTATAGATGTAGAGTATAGTGGTAAGGTATTTGATACTGATCTAAGAGTTGTAGCGGGCGATCTATAGACAATGGCGCTCACCCGGCCTTGGCGCACGTGTCGCCATTACAGTATCCCCCTCTCTGGGCGCAGACCTCCTGGACTGCCAAAGCCAGTATATAAGAGAAATGAAGAAAAGGGAAACAAAGAATGAAACAATCATCCTACATACACAATTGTACGAACCAATATGTCCCACAACCGATTGGTATGCTCAATGGCAACCTTTCAGCGGATTCGGCGTACGGGGAAAGTCCAGCTCCATTGGTTGGTGATCAAACCCATGCCGATGCAAGTTATACCTGGCCGAAATCCAATCAAATGAGAAGAGAAGGAAATGATGAAACAACGTACAATGAAAGGTTCAAACTGCTTCCGTGTCCTCCGTACCTCCGCCCCCGACTCTATACACTTACTCCCATGGCCGATCGGGACGCCCTCTGTGAAACCCATTAAACACATCTCAGGCGGTTTTACGGTGTTCCGCCGGCTCTCAGCTGTTACGTGTGTGGTTGAAACCAGCCCATTGAGTCAGGAAAACCTTCGGTGCAACCGTAAGCAACATATCTTATCCATGTTACCGCTGGGTTACGGTTGCTTCCTATGAATTATGACAGCGTACCCTGTACTGTCACAACTAGAGTGGAGTTATAAGAATGTTATGCGGCTGTTACCGTATGTAATATCGAATTACAGCATGATGCAAATTTCTCATACTGCATGCATTCGATCCACCCCCTTTTTTCAATCGTCATCTCCACCACCACAATCACCATCACCACCATCACCATGACCACCATCGCAATCACCACCATCGGGTATTGTACTCTTCGATTATTCTTCCACGAAATGTTGTAAGACCCTCCTACCAGCGAAGCCCAATCCACCGCTACCAGCTTGCTCCCAGCAAAGCCACTTTAACCCCTACCAGCGAAGCCAGATCCACCGCTACCAGCTTGCTCCCAGCGGAGCCAGGTCCACCGCTAACGGATTGCTCTGAGCGAAGCCAGATTGTCAGAGGTGAGAGCGAGCATTCCACCACTACCAGCGAAGCCAGATTGTCAGAGGTGAGAGTGAGCATTCCACTGCTACCAGCTTGCTCCCACCAAAGCCACATTGTCAGAGAGGTGAGAGTGACCATATCAGAGCAGTGAGACCAAGCATATCTGAGGTTGCAAAGTGAATATGTCAGAGTTGTGTGAGCGAGCAGATTACTGGTGAAAGTGAGCATGTCAGAGTTGGAGTGGGAGCGAGTATGTCAGTGTGTACACATGTCAGAGTAGTATATGAATAAGTAACTCTTGAACATATAGTATTATCCATAAATTGCAGTATACAATACATGTGCATAAGTTGGATTATGGAAATATTTCAGTTATGCTATCGGTAAATTACAGGTGCATTATGGTGGATTACCGAAATCAGCTCTGGTGTGTGTTTCATCGTGAGTTGTTATCGGTGTTACGGGAGCTTGCGGTACGCCATATAGTGTGCGGTAGATTACCCGTGACAGAAAATGTTTTTCCCGAAGTGGATGAGATAATGCGGTTTCTGATACCGCCGCCTAGAGTCAAGTATGCAGTCCACTTCCCATTCCTCTCTTTCCATGACTATCATCAGGTGCGGTTCTGAAGATGGCTGACCTCTGACTGGCGGTGTGTAACAATCAAGAAGCGACACATGGAAAACGTTGTGGTTCCGCATTGTACAGGATAAGTCTACTTTGTAAGGATTTTTCTTGATGATCTTACTTACTGTATATGGTCCTGTGCGCTTCTAATCGAGCTTCTTTGGAGCCCTGGATGTTATCAAGTTCCTGGTCGATAGCCATACTGTGTCTTCAACCGCAAAAGTCATCCCTTTTCCGCCGGCGCACTATGTTTGTCGCTACTGAGTCTTGATTATGTTTTCCCGGAGAATATGGGCACTCTCTTCCATGCCTGCCATCCACGAGTCTGTCTGCACCTGTGATCTGCAACTGGAGTCCTTGGGAGGCTTAAACTGCATCGTAGGGTGGTAATTACAGTGCGCCCAGAAGGGTGTCAGCAGGATGGAATGGTGGTTGGAGTCGTTATAGGCGAACTCAGCCAGCGGTAACAATTTGACCCAGTTGTCCAGCTCGTAGTCTCACAAGGATCACAGGTACTGCTCCATTGTTTGGTTCTGCCGCTCGATTGACCGTCCATCTGCAGGTGGAAGGCAGTCGAGAGGCGGTGATTGTTTCTGAGGTGGGAGCAAACTCTGTCCCAAAATCGACTGGGAAACACATTGCCTCAATCAGAGGTGATATTGTCTGGTACGCCTCGTTTGCAGATCGCATGTTTGAAGATCATTCGTGCAAGCTCTGGGGAGTCAATGTCCTCTCTGCAGGGCAGGTCGATCACAATTCTAGTCAAAGAGACTACGATTACCAAGATTCCGGTGTATCCCGATGCTGTTGACTCTGGCCAGTAGGTGACAAAATCCATGGTATGTCCCTCCCAGGGACGCGGAGGCAGTTACAGAGGCATGTTGAGTCCATAGGGTGCGTGACGCGGTGTGTTGATAATCTGTCACAACTCGCAGCCAGCAACATACTTCCGTATCTCTGACTCCATTGCAGGCCAATTAATACGTCGTGATAGGAGCTCGGCAGTCTTCAGGGCTCCCAAGTGACCGCATTTAGGTTGTGGTGGAAAAGGCTGGTGCCTGTACGGTGGAGTGATGCGCGCACGTATATCCTCCTCTCATCGGTCAGATCCTCGTTAATTGATCTGCCTCAACTCTCATCCATGGTGGAAAAATCAACCAAGGCTGACCATATTTCTGTGCCTGAAAAGTTGGTCTCCTGGGCTGCCTCGATTTCCGGTAGAAGGTCATTATATCATCCGGTGATGGTGGTCGCTCCTAAGGTGGCCAGAAGCCTCGCCTTCAGATTCTCATAGACGATCTCATAGTCGGGTCTTCTCGATGATCAGTCTCCTGGGTTCTTCTTGCCTCCCAGGTGTGTGATAATGAAGTTGTACGAAGAGAGGATCTCCGCCCATCTAGGCTGCCGCCGGGATGGTAAATTTGACGTTTGTCAATATTCGCGGTTCCTATAGTGGCACTGTATGAGGACCTTTTGATTCGCTCCCTCGCGGTGGTGGGGCCATTACTTCATAGTCTGCACGATGGACAAGAGCTGGCGATCGTACGTGTCGCAGTTCTGTTCGGCATCTGTACATCTTCGAGGGTAGAAGTCGACCTGTCTGAGAATCCTAAAACCGTCATACTGGTTGAGAATACCAGCTATGGGGAACCCTCTTGCATCGGTCTGCAGAATGATCAGCTTGGCCAGGTCAAGATGGTTGAGAACTGGCGGATCGGTGACGGCACTGTTCAACTTCCGAAATGCAAGTTCGGCATCCCAGGCCGATTCCCATTTGTCCCATTCAGACGTCCTGGAGTTTTCTCCTTTCTTTAGTAGATATGATATTGGCGTTGTTACCATTGCATGATTCCTGCTGAACCACGGGTAGAGGTTTGTGAATCCAGGGAGCACATGTATGTCCCAGACGGACTCCGGGGTTGGCCAGTCCTCAATGGTTGATGTGTGGTCCGATTCCATGGCAATCCAATCGGGGCTAATGACAAATCCGAGAAAGCTGACAACCGCGACTCCCAAACGGCACATTTCAGTGTTGCTGTAGAGACCAAAATCCCTTCGTTCTTCCAGCACTGTTCGTACCTGCTCTTCGTGGTCCTCCTCATTTATTGAGTAGATCAGTATATCATCGAAGTAGCACACAGCGAGGTCGACAATGTATGGCTGTAAGCGATCGTCGAGATAGGCCTGGAAAGGAGCTGGTGCGTTTGTCAACCCGAATGGCGTCACTCTGTACTTGAACTGCCCATATGCTGTACGGAACGCGGTTTGTACTTGTCACCTTCGTTGATTTGGATAAGGTGATAGGCGTTCCTGAGGTCCAGTTTCGTGAAGATCCAGACTCCTCACAGTCTGTCAAGCATCTCCGAGATCAGTCGGAGAGGTATCGGTTCACCACAGTGGATTTTTGAGAGCTCGGTAATCCACACACAGCCGCAATCCGCCGTCCTTCTTCTATGTAAACAAAATGGGTGCTGCCACAGCCGACATTGATCCCTCGATGGATCCATTGGCTAGGTGTGTTTCGATGATGGTCTTGAGGGTTTTCAACTCGACTTCCGAAAGGGTATAATGGGCCATATCGTCAAGTCAAGTGCGGTTCCCGATCAATCGTGCGGTCAAGTGGCCGTTGCGGAGCAAGAGTCTCTGGCCTTTCTTTGCTGAATACCTCCACATAGTCCTTGTATCTCACGGGGATATGACCTCCATCATCAGTAGGTCGAGTACATGTTCCAGCATCTGTACATTAGCGTCTATCTCCGACTTGGAATTTGGGAAGATGATAGGGAAGGAAAACCAGGAACTTGCGGATCAAGCTGTTTGCCCAGAAACAAGTCAAACCCCATCAGTCCAGCAACCTCCCATCGTCACTCCGGGAGCCATTAGCATTCACTCAAGTACACCTGAGTGAGGTTTCTCTTCTGCCGCAACTACTGCCGATGCTCTCTGCTCGCTCGTCCAGCCCTAAGGGTTGATAGTCTCAATCTCACCTGGATCTTCGAAAGTGATGACCTGCATAGTCACTCCCAGCAGTCCACTGCATTGCCCAATTTGTGGGGCGATTGTCTCGATGGTCTCGTCGCTAGCTAAGAGATTGTTGAATGCTGTTGCTCCGAGTATTTCAACAGCTGGAGTAGTACAGTACTCCCCGCTCTCACTAGGTTTTCCACCTGGATCCACACGGATCTCCGACGTCGAGTTGATTGTCGGCGTACTCCCACCTATGTATGGCAGCCATATGATGGTACTTCCGTCATACCGACCTTCGTATCACTGCACCATCATACCTGTTCTGTGTGCCCCCCCTTGGCCACTGGGGGTTCGTAATGAAGTTAATCGGCTGGTAGCCCACTCGATCTCCGGCTTCCTGGTGTTGAACTATCGTAATCGCAGTACTAGATCATATGTCCTCATTGAGACGACTAGCACCTCCGGTTTGAAGAGCAGGGCTAAATGATCAATATATTGGACCGTAATCGCCGGTTCATGGCTCTCCCTCTTATGCATGATCATCTGACCATCCACCCTGTGACTTCTGATTTTTGCTGCTTCGTGGGGTGGTCCAGGTCTATTGAGAAGTTGTGGAGATATAAAGATGCTTCCAGCGCCGCAATTGATGAGTACGAGTATTCGCTGCAATTCTCCGTGTTGATATCATATCTGGACGTCATGGACAATGTGCGATGAGTCCGGTCTTGCCATTCCACACAAATATTGACTTGCCATGAGAGCTTTCGGGATCACTAAGACAACCTTCGGGCTTAGTGAAATCTGATGAGGTTGGATTTCCCCTAATGTTGCCATCAATGCCTTCATACTCACTGACTGCAATCCAACATCCCGTTCCTCAATCGTCTCCCACCGAACT